>JAESFQ010000495.1_pt1 | contig 14509 bp, 14 predicted proteins | sample 9269431 | NCBI WGS metagenome assembly JAESFQ01 (sample SAMN14502588, study PRJNA617103) | algae metagenome | isolation source: Plectolyngbya sp. WJT66-NPBG17 and co-occurring heterotrophs from well... | place: USA: Mojave Desert, Joshua Tree National Park, California | collected 2006-08-06
GGCTTACCCGTCGGCGCATACGCACTCTTCTCCCTAATCTTCGCGCCTTGTAGATAAAACCAGATCGGCACAGGAACCAGCACAGCAGCAACACATCCGAGCAATGTAGCAGCCCACTGAATGCCCATACCCTCGAACATCTGTCGTGCGAAGAGAGGGAATGCTGCTCCGCACAGACTGCGGAGGAATGTATTCGCTGCAATCGCCGAGGCGGCAAACTAGACAGGTTCGTTAGCAAAAGGAAAAGTAAGTGTGGTGATGAGCTATTCTTACCATGAGATATGCGTCAATAATGTAGTTGAACGCCTGGAGAAAGATACTCATGATGCCAAATCCAATCAACAACCCAGAAAGCGTAGGGACGATCCAATGAATACTCGCATCGTATCCTGTCCATCCGAACCAAAACACGCCTGCTGCGAAGCAAACTCCACCCACAATGACCTCCGGTAACCGCCATTCGGGAATCGGTACGTTGTTGTTAGCAGCGAGTTTCTTCTGGTACCCCGGCTGCCTTGTGAAGATAAGCAACCCAGCACCCAGCTCCCCAACAATCATGCCAAAAAACGGCAAACCGCCAACCCCAGGATTCATTTTATGAACGCCCTGAAACACCAACGGATACGCCGTGAGGAAGAGATACAATAGCCCATAGATGAAAGCCATGTATAGACTCAGCAGCAGCACAATGCGCTCTGTAACCAGCATCCTGAGCGGACGAGTAAAGTTCTTCTCGAGCAGTTCCCGCAAGTCGACCTCGATTTCTTCTTGCTTGGCATGGATGCCCCAGTTCTTGGTGCGGCGGCGTAGTTCGGCGGCTTTGGCGACGAGGATAGAGGGCGGGTAGGATTCGGAGAGGAAGAGCAGGTTGAGGGTGAAGGATGCGAAGCCCATGAAGGAGCTGGGTTATGGTTAGTACGGGTGTACCCGAGTAGGGAAGAGGGAGTGCCTACATGAGGTATTGTGTCCACCGCCAGCCAAGATCAGACATGACGATGAAGCCGCCGATGAAGGGTGCAAGGAAAGGACCCGTAAAGACCAGTACACTGAACACGGTAATCGCCATGCCCCGCGTCCTATTCCCGAACATGTCGGAAAACACAGCTGCAACGCACTACCAGCACATTAGTATCTAGGCTCCAACTTCAACAAACCTCTCAAGTACTCACTGTAAGCGGACAAGCCCCAAAGAAGCCTGCGAAAAACCTGCAGAGCAACACAGTCTGTAAGTCCTTCGCCGTCGCACAAGCAATGCAAAAGACCGAGAAGCCAAACGAAGCCACCACGAGCGGCAGCCGTCTGCCTTTCAACTCTGATAAAGGTGCCCAGAGAATCGGTCCCGTCGCAAAACCCAACACGTACAATGACGTACCCAGCGTAGCGACCACAGAACCTACATGGAACTCGTGTTCGATAGCACGTATCGCCGTGCTAAATATCGCACTGGCAAAAGAAGCTGTCAAAGTGGTGAATCCCTATCATCACACAATTAGAGACACAGTCCATATATCCCACAACACTCCATTCCACTCATGTTCAAGAACGTACCAGCATAGCACCCGTAAACATCTTCTTCCTCAACGCCCAATTCTGCGCATGCAGCGGGTCATCATCGCCATCAAATTCCACTACGTAATCTTCCTGCGAGGGAAGCGGAGGTGGGTACGGTTTCCCTGCGCCAAAGGCAGGTAAAGGTCGAGAGTGGGCGGACTTGCTGCGGAAGATGCCCAGACCGCCGCCGCCGCCGCCGACGGTTAGCGAGTGTTGACTTCGCTCGGTGTGGATGCGGCTTAGAGTGGGAGCATGGTGGCGGAGGCTTTCTGGATCAGAGGGCCGGGTAGGGTGGAGAGAGGAGGAGGAGGAGGAGGGTTTAACAGATGGTGGGCAGGAGGTGTTTGTAGCTGTACTGGAACAAGATGTTCCTGGACGCAAGATATCTTCATCTTTCTCTTCTCCCTTCTCTCGAGATGGTGTCTGGGTCTGTGGGAAGCGGTTTGGGCTAGCGTCCCGTTCGGCCTTTTCTATGTAGCGGTCTTGGTCGTTCATGATTGTCGTAACGAATGCCATGCAATAGTAGCTGTTTTTGGCGAGTGATATGCATATTCGAATCGTATGTTTGGTAATTACAAAGCGTACTTCTGATCCTCCGATCCTCCGCCCCTAGCTCCATGGTAGCGGATGCTCGCACTCTCGGATCGGAGACTTTATAATGCACCGAGAAGCTGGTAATACTCGCTAGATGGTCAGCTTTCGTTTCCTTAGGAGTATCGGACGTAGACATCATCGTGTGTGTTATTGTGGTGGTGAAACCAGAGTATCCGAAGGCCCGAAAGGCCTTCGGATGGTCAGGCCGGCTGAGAGATAGAAAACCAGCCTGAAGGGGAATCGGAGGAGACACAACCTACAACACATACTCACTTAATATTCACTACAATACAACTCTTTGCATCGAGCACACGTTCCAAATGGAGACCTCCTGAATACTCCACTACATTATTTATACAGCTTTGATGCGTCGCATGTTTAGATCGCAGACATTGGTTGGGCGTAGCCATTATCCTGTGTAATACTTGTACCTCTTTATTTCCTCGTATGTTGTGAATCTTAGGCACCGGTTATGCCAAGTTTGGCATCTTGCATGGTAGGTGTTGGGGTTAGCCATCCCGGCACTGTTGAAGGCCGAAGCAGCGAAGCCGCGTCGACGCGACTATAAAAAGCCGCTGCTTTTAGTCCGCAAGAGACCGACAAGTTCAGGCCTTTACGACTAAATGACGACGCACAAACTAGAGGTGTGAACGTTCAAAAAACCAACTGCGGGACCGCAGTCACTAAGGTCAGCAACTACAGAGACACCCTCACGGCGGTCCAGGTTGCGGTTCAGTCTGCCAAGGCATGACTATCACTCTCCTACTGTTACGACTTACCTCGGACAGTGCCTGTATGAACAATTGTGTAAGATCGCAGTAACACGTCAACGACCCTCTTACGAGATGGATCAAGTCACAGGCGCATATATGGCAAGGTGTGTTGTTGTTCCCACAGTGGGAAGTGGTATCTCTACCATGTCGTGATTTTGGTATTCGTCTAGCGACTGCTCATAAAGACGTGAAACCGTCTGTCATGATCATGCATAGTCTTCGTCAAAAGGTCATAACAAGGCGCGCGCCAACAAGAAGTCATCTACAACTTCTGCATAGCAACAACGTCGGTGGACTGCACGTGGTCCTCGAACTCTTCGATCTGTTGCTGAAGCTCGTCCAGTGAGACCTTGTCGTCCTCGATGACCAAGTTGATCTGGAGCTTCTTGATACCGAAACCGACCGCGACCAACTTGGAGGCACCCCAGACGAGACCTTCCTTCTCGATGGAAAGAACGTTCGCCTTGAGCTCGTCCATGTTTGTCTCGTCATCTGAGAGTTGTTAGCATGCGGGTAGGATGAAAGGCGGGTGGAGAAACATACCCCATGGCTTGACGTCAAGGGTAACGATGGACTTGGCAGCAGGCTTGACCTTGCCGGCCTTCTTCTTGTTGTACTCGGCCAGACGCTCCTCCTTGATTCTGGCAGCCTCGGCATCCTCCTCCTCGTCGTCGCTACCGAACAGGTCGACCTCGTCGTCATCATCCTCAGCCTCCTTCTCAGGGGCCTTGGCCGGGTTCAGGGTGAGCTCGGAGGACTCGGGGCCGTAGGCTGTGAAGTCCTTGGTAGGGTCACCAGGAAGAGAGTCGAACTCGCCCTCGAAGGTGAGCATGTGATTGTACCAGCGCCATGCGTACGGGTACTTCTCTGGCGCTGGAATCTCCTTGATTTGCTGGTAGACCTTGACATCGGCCTGCGATGGGGAGTAGCTGGGGCGTGTTAGCCAATGACTCCTCCATGTTGTCTAGTGAAGATGTAGAAACAGAGGGTAGATCAGAGGTGCGACAAGCGCTTGGGTTTGTATTCAGATAGCGGGGTCTTAAGCCGCCTCATTAACACGGACCAAATGTTCTCATCATGAAGAAGTTGGGAGTGCGACGCAATGCAGGGGGAGATACAAAGCGGAAGGAAATGTATGGCGGGGTAGCAACTTACCCAACAATGTAGCTGCGGGTCTTGACATAGTTGTTCAGGAGAGTCAGGCCTGCTTCGGAAACGAGATCGGTGAAACCCATATTTGCAGTTGTGGCGGCGAGTATGGAATAGGAGAATCGAAGGTGTTGTGTTGGGAGGAAGAAGGACGGCTGCAGTTTTTGATCGAGGCTGGAGGAAATTGCGCTGAGAAAAACACGCTAGCCTTGGCGCTAGCACGTGCCCCTCCCTGCCCGCGACAGCCACAACGCGGAAGAGTCAGTTGGAGACATACATGTACTCGTACCAACTTTTATGCATCTGGACCTCGCATAGTACTCCCAAGCGAACCCATGGTCGTCTGTTCACCTCGGCTGCGATCTTGTGGATGTTGCAAGCTATGAGTGTTGCTCGTAGCCGCGTGGAAATCTATCGAACCACCGCGCATCTTCGCCGAAGCCTGTGCTCTCGCCATCCATCCCGAATATAATAATGCCATCCCCGTATTCTACACACTGACTCTTGCTTGATTGTTGACCCCGACATCGAGATGCTGACCAGTAGAGCACGCATAGCCGCGAGGCGCATCGCCTCCCCCTCCATCTCACGATCGCTTCCTACCCGCACATCGCCGTTATGTCTCAACGCATCCGCGGTACGATCATCTCAGCAACAAAATGTTGTAAGGCCACTCGTATCGTTACGAGGTTATGCGAGCGGAGGCCGGCCACACCCCCCAGGTGGAACACACCGCATGAATATGGGGGGTGGTGAGCCGGAAAAGCCTGCCTTGGAACAGTATGGTGTAGACCTTACGGAGCGAGCGCGTGATGGCAAGCTAGATCCAGTCATCGGGCGCGACGGCGAAATTCAACGTACAATACAAATTTTATCGAGACGAACGAAGAACAACCCCGTCCTGATCGGCAAGGCGGGAACAGGAAAGACCGCCATCCTTGAGGGCCTAGCACAGCGAATTGTGAAAGGTGACGTGCCCGAATCAATCAAAGACAAGCGCGTCATATCCCTCGACCTCGGATCCCTCATCGCTGGCGCAAAGTTCCGAGGAGATTTCGAGGAGCGACTAAAGAGTGTCTTGAAGGAAGTCGAAGAGGCTAAGAAGGGTGTTATACTATTTGTGGACGAGCTGCATACATTGTTGGGTTTGGGTAAGGCAGAGGGCAGCATCGATGCCAGCAACCTTCTGAAGCCCGCTCTCAGCCGTGGAGAGCTACAACTTTGTGGCGCAACAACACTCAACGAATACCGACAGATCGAAAAGGACGCCGCCCTTGCGAGACGATTCCAGCCAATTCTTGTGGGCGAGCCGAGCGTGCAAGACACCATCTCGATACTGCGTGGTATCAAAGAGCGATATGAGGTTCACCATGGCGTCCGCATTACCGATAATGCCCTAGTCGCCGCGGCTTCATACAGCAACCGATACATCACCGACCGGTTCCTTCCAGACAAGGCCATCGATTTGGTAGACGAGGCCGCAAGTGCCCTACGCCTTCAGCAGGAGAGCAAGCCCGACGCGATTCAGGAGCTGGACCGCCAGATCATGACGATACAAATCGAGCTGGAATCACTCCGCAAAGAGACAGATATCGCTAGCAAAGAGCGACGTGAGCGCCTCGAAGAATCGCTGAAAAAGAAGCAAGAAGAAGTGAAGGTCTTGACTGAGAAATGGGAGAAAGAGCGAGCAGAGCTTGAAGAGATCAAGAATGCGCAGGAGAACCTCGAAAGGGCGAAACTCGAGCTCGAACAGGCACGCCGAGAGGGCAACTTCGCCAAAGCTGGTGAGCTGCAATACAGCAGGATCCCTGAGTTGGAGCAAAAGCTGCCCAGAGACGAGGAAGTGACTGCAGGAGCCAGCCGACAAGGCTCTCTACTACATGACTCTGTCACCGCAGATGACATCGCATCTGTCGTCTCCCGCACCACCGGCATCCCACTATCCAAACTGAACTCGGGAGAAAGCGAGAAGCTTATCCACATGGAGGATACCTTACGGCAATTCGTCAAAGGCCAGGATGAGGCACTGAAATCCGTCGCAAACGCCATCCGTCTGCAGAGAGCTGGCCTGTCCGGCGAAAACAGACCCATCGCTTCCTTCATGATGCTCGGACCGACAGGTGTAGGAAAGACTGAGGTTTGCAAGAGATTGGCAGAGTATCTGTTCAGCACTCCTCAGGCTGTTATTCGATTCGACATGAGCGAGTTTAGCGAGAAGCACACCGTTTCGCGCCTCATTGGCTCGCCTGCAGGCTATGTTGGATATGAGGACGCCGGCCAGCTTACTGAAGCCGTTCGACGAAAGCCTTATGCTGTCCTCTTGTTCGACGAATGGGAAAAGGCCCACAAGGACATATCAACGCTGCTTCTGCAGGTGCTTGATGAAGGCTTCCTCACAGATGCCCAGGGCCACAAGGTCGATTTCCGGAATACCATCATTGTCATGACGTCCAATCTTGGAGCCGATATTATTGTCGGCGACGACGTCCTGCACTCTGTTGACAAGGACTCCAGTGAGATCTCCCCGGCAGTGCGCAGCGCTGTCATGGATGTCGTATCCGCCACTTATCCGCCAGAGTTCCTCAACCGTCTCGACGAATTCATTATCTTCCGCCGGCTTTCCCGCGAAGCGCTCAGAGATATTGTCGATATTCGTCTGAAGGAACTACAGCAGCGACTGGATGACCGCAGAATCGTGCTGGAATGTCCGGACGATGCCAAGCAATGGCTATGTGATAGGGGATACGATCCAAAGTTCGGTGCTCGACCGCTGAACAGGCTCATTGCGAGAGAAATCGGCAACGGCCTGGCGGACAAGATAATCCGTGGAGAGATCCGCAGCGGTGACACTGCCAAGGTCGCCATTAACGCAGACGGCAGCGGTCTTACTGTTTCTGCCTCATGATTAGTATGACTAACGATGATATGATTGTATAACAGATTGTAGACTGTACTATTACATGTACATAATGTAGCATCAACGGTATTTGTAGGTAGAGAATTTCGTCTCTGTAGATTGCATCAATGTATGAGATACCATGACCAAATTGAGTCTCTTTCCTGTGGCAGGCACGCGTGTCAGCGCTCCTATGCAACTTCCTCTTCGATCCCAACCCGCGCCACTCGGTTTTCACTCACCTCGCCCAGTGCTGCCACTACGAAAACTATCAACGTCTGTGAGAACGATGGCGCGAAATCCTCCATACCGGAATCGAGGTGGTCGCAGCAGTGCTACGTCGCGAAGCCATCGCAGTAGCAACACCCGCCGTACGTCCATATCAGCCAGTGACGCGCGTCATTCATCCACACGCCCCGCTTCCAGTGTATCTGCAGGACCGAGCAAGTCACACAAAGAGATCCATCCAGGATCCTTACCGGATACATCAATCAACACGCCTTCCGAAGCTCGAAATGATGCCGAAGAAAATGATGATACACTCATCGAGGTGATCATGGCTGTTGACATGACCCCACGTGGCACTGTGGGATGCTGCTACTACGTCGCGAGAGATGAAAAGCTATATTTCATGGAAGACATACAGTGCGGAGACGTCCACATCATCGACTCCCGCATGTTCTACCCCACTGACCACCAGGTGACTACACTAACAAGCTCGTAGTGAGAACATTTGTCGAGCCTACAGTAATCCTGGTATCGACGAAAATTGACGACAAGGTGATGGAACGCTTCGATCCAGAGGTGAGGAACAGCGAAAGCGCAAGTAGTGACAACGATCAGTTTCGCCTTCCATTCCTCTTGGAAGTGAGACCACCCAACGAATTCTCCTACGACGCTGCAAAGAGCAAGCTCGTCAGTCTTCGCCTGGGCGAGGAGAACGGCACTCGTGTCAGCTTTCACATTCCAGGAGAGCTTGCGCCCGTGGATCATCTGGAAGAAGAGGCGGCGGTAGGACAGCAAGGACAACTGCTCCGGCTCGCAGGATGGATAGATCTTGAAAGCCGTTCTACGGTATGTTGTTCTTTTCCCAAAGAAGTGCTCAACGCTGATGCTGGCTAGGTTGGCTGCGCTGGAGCACTTGTGTCGTATCTTCAACGTCGACGCGCAGCTGCATACCTTCCCGGTGACCGCTCAGCGTACCTTATGCTTCGTATCGCAATATTGGAAATGTTCAGTCTTCGAGAGACCATGTTCATCAACGCAGACACACTTCACTCATTGCAGATCATGGGTGCTGAATCACATCCGCATTCGCACAACAAAGGCCCAACCAAAGCTAGCTCCGGCGAAAAGGAATGTCTTTCCATATATGGGCTATTCCACCACCTAGCTCGAACACCACAAGGGAGGTTCTTACTTCGGCAGCAGTTCCTTCGTCCTAGCCTCAACCTCGATGCCATCAACGAAAGACTGAGCACCCTGGGAGTCTTCACCCGCCCAGATAATGATCCCGTGCTACAGGCTCTCGTACAAAATTTGAAAAGTATCGGCAACATGCGTGTCATGATGGTCAACTTGAGAAAGGGCGTAGGTGGCTCGACGAAAGGAGCTGGAGGCTTTTCGAAGAGCATATGGACATCGGTAAGAGCAGTAGGTTGCACAACATCTGTTTGTGGGTCATTAAGTTGATTTCAACAGTTTGCATTCCATGCGCTCAAGATCAAGGACGCATTACAAGATGTTCTCGGTGGAGAGACTTTGGCGATCAGAAACAAGGTAAAAGCCGTCGCCGATCTAATCACAGCTGTAACTGAGGAAAGCACGATATTAACATCTACAGGTCTTCGAGAGGTTTGAAGGGTACCATTTGGCTCAGATCGGAAGGAAGATCAGCGAAACTGTTGACCTGAAAGGCTCGACAGAAGAAGGCCGCACTGTCATTATGTCAGGCATCGACGAGGAGCTGGATCAGATGAAGAGGACTTTGGATAGCCTTGACGACTTTCTCAACCGAGTAGCGCGGAAATTGTCCGAGAAGATGCCTTCAGATATGCGTAAGTTAATCATCTCCCATCAAAGCTCACTCTTCTCAACACGAACCTGTACCGAAGCGAAGGTTGACCAACTCAGGGGCCACTTTGAACGTGATCTACTTCCCGCAGATCGGGTTTCTCTGCACCACTCCTGTTAATGAAGCGACTGGAAACGCCGTTTATGAGGGCACCTTCGACAGTCCTTGGGAGAGGATGTTTGCCACAGAAGAACAAGTCTACTTCAAAAACAGTGAAACACGAGAGATGGATGATCACTTCGGCGACGTATATGGTATCATCTCAGATCGTGAGATTGAGATCAGCAATGAGCTCGCGCAGTATTTGCTGCAATACGAAGAGCTACTGACATCTTGTTCGGATATTTGCGGAGAGCTTGATAGCATTTTGGCGTTAGCACAAGGCGCAAAGATCTACAAGCTTTGTCGTCCTCGCATGACCCCCGACAATGTCATACGTATTAAAGGAGGCCGGTTAGTCTGATATCGCTGCGTTCAAGTTATGGCCGCTGACTTGGGTGTAGCCATATCCTGCAAGAGCTCACAGTGTCGTCTTTCGTTGCGAATGATACAGTTCTGAGAGGCGGCGAGGGCGAAGGAGGCTTTGAGGAAGACTCCGATCAAAGCTACGGCCCAGGAACTCAACCGCTTACCAGCTCTGCGACTCGCCATACATACGCACACGAGGACATTGCAAGCATGCTAGTCTTGACTGGGCCTAACTACTCGGGAAAAAGTGTATACCTGAAGCAGGTCGCCCTGATCGTATACATGGCGCATGTCGGAAGTTTCGTTCCGGCAGACAGCGCAAAGATCGGATTAACAGACAAGATTCTCTCCAGGGTTACGACGCGCGAGACAGTATCTCGTGTTCAAAGCGCTTTCATGATAGACCTCCAGCAAATCTCATTTGCACTCAGCTTAGCCACGCGCCGCAGTTTGCTCATCATAGATGAGTTCGGCAAGGGAACGGAGTCTAGTGATGGCGCTGGTTTGGCATGCGCAGTGATGGAGTATCTGCTCAGCTTAGGCTCCGAGAGACCAAAGGTTATCGGTGCTACGCATTTCCATGGTGCGTGAATCTCGCCCATCAGCGGCTAACGCTGATCAACCCCAGAAATCTTCGAAATGGGCCTGCTCAAGCCTAGACTGGCTCTTGCTTTTGGGCATATGGAAGTGCGTGTCGATGCCGACGCTCCGGAAGTCAGTGACCAGATAACCTACCTTTACAAGTAAGTTTACTATATCAAAAGGTTCTGGGGCATTCTAACAGCGGTCAGCTTTCGCGAGGGTCGAAGTACCTCGAGTTTCGGTACATGGTTAGTTTGTTGCTCTAGCCTTGCGTTTTGTTATTGACGAAAAAACAGCTGTGCCGCCATGAACGGCGTACCTTTAGAGATCATCCACCGCGCAGAGAATCTCATATTGCTCTCCGTGCGAGGTGAAGATCTTGTGGCTGCATGCTGTCAGATGCCAGAAGACGAAGCTGCGGAACTTGAGGAAGCGGTATGTGAAGTTACCTCTTTGGGGACAGCATCTGATGTGACACCAGGAGCAAATCGCGAGAGATTTCCTGGAAGCGGACGTTTATGGAGACCCAAAGACTACGCTGGCGGATATACTGACTATCTCTACGACCACAGATTCCCGCAGTTAGTCAAGAATGTGCTGGCATGAAATTATGGTATACGAAATATAGAGGGAATGGTGTGAGTTACATGAGGTAACATTAACGGGGCATACAGTTCACCCAATTTTCTCCCACTATCATTATTTCAATCACACCTGTACTCTTACTCGTTCCCTCACCAAATTCAATAATTCCCTACCCGAGAAAGGAGCTCTCTAGATACATTCTCCTGATCAAGATTGCGTTATGTTGGTCATTTCATGCTGAAATCTCTAAACCTCGGGTTTCAAGCATCTTCAAAGCCATGTCGTGATGATTGGAGAAGCCCAAGACACGACGGTTGGCAACACCACTAATTCAGATTCGAGATTTACTAGTATTCAGCTTTGCAAGTCCGTGTGGCCTTCACGGTAGCACGAAGCTGCGCTCACTCTCTACTACCCTCTCACCGATGACATGTCTCACCGGTAGAGCGGGTTTTCGCACCACCAGCGTACAAGTAGCCCTACGGCGCAAAGTGCGGTGACCGTCGGGCCAAACCCCACGTGTGAGAAGCGAACTTACAAATCATCCAGTATTTTAGACCACGAGAAGCGAGAATCTGACGGGCGATAACGTATCAAGGCCATGTCAGCCAGAAAGGGCGTGTTGACATGTGGGTCATGTCGCCATATGAACTGATTTCAGGCACCTTATTCCCTAATCAGCAAAACCTCGAGTGAGACCTAGGTAAGATCGGAGCGGATTTGATCCAAGTATCTGACTTCTCTAGTGCCGTTGAACACCACAAGAAGTCTGGCGTCATTAGCAACATGTGGATATCTGCGTAGCCGCTTTCCACATCCAGTCCTACAAAAGGGCCAATTTCGAGCCTGGCGCAGTCGCTGTGTGTGTGTGGCTTATTCGGTTCACCTGCCACCATCTACAGAACTCGTTTGGGGGGGCGCAATCCTTCCCGTCGTACCGACATGCTACAGATACAGTTAATCTACTCGCGGCCAATGGGCTCTTAGACATAACGCCTTGCCCAGCGGGTCGCGGCACGTCTTGCACCTCACATGTGCCGAAGTAGGCAGTGCCCGCGCCGCTTTGGGGGCATCGTTCGACGAGAGCGGCGGTGGGGTGCCGGTGGGATGGTTGGCGGGGGCTGAGGTGAGAGGGAGGGACGGGGCAAGGGGACATTGAGATCGGAGGGATGAATGCGTTGCGTCATGTTGATTTGCTCATCGCGCAACCGAATGCTTGACATGTTTTGATAATGGTGAATAATCCAGTGTTAAGCGCTTTCTTCCTGCCGTTGGACATGCACGTGTGGGCTATGCGGGCGCGCGTCGGCATCGGCCCGCTGCTAGAATCCCGCACCGATCATAATCGGCCCGCAAAAACTGGCTTTTCTCACTCCACCCACACGCACACACGCGAGAGCGCTTACAGATCAAAACTACATTTCTGAACGCAAATCACCGCTCCTTCGCAACATGATGAGTCGGGCCGATCTATGGCTGACCTGCTTCAGCACTAGGTCGCCCTGCAACTCTCAGCCACCCGTCCAATCCTCATCCCTACCCAAGTACATGAACGGCCCCACAAATCCTCGCTTTCCTGCCATGCACTCATTCCCACCGTGCCGTCTCCCCGCCATTGGTGCAAGTATGTGAATATTTGGCGAGCCTCTCTTACGTCTATGTTTAGTGTACGTATGTGACACGAAATTTCCCATGCATCCTGCGCGAGCTTCAGTTGGGAACGGGTGCTCATTGGGAAGCGTGGGCGAGATGCAGTGGTGGACAACGACGTCGTGTGGATTGATCGGTGCTAGCTTGACTGACTTGCAGATACAACGGGCCTTCGGGACATATTTTTGGTTACTAGGATCATGAACTATCCATCACAACTCGCATGTCCAGCGAGTCATCTTCTGTATCTAGGGTGTTGAAGCGCAGATTTCGGAAAGGATTGTTCATCCGACATCGACGTAGAGAGATTTGCTAGTTCCCAACAGGTCGGGTTTCGCAGCGCTGTGGCGCTCAGATGTAGGGCCGAAAGGGATGGATATGGGTAAGAGTGAAATCACGTAGTGTCAGAATGCGGAATGCAGTCATCAGAGATAGCGGAAAGCGGGTGTGGATAGCGGCGTTAGCTGAATCTTGCTCACTACGCTTAATACAGAGGGATGGTTCGTGATAGGTGACAAGTAACAATTGCACTAACGAGGCCGTGTTGGTGAGCCTGTTCTTAGTGCTTGTTCTCTGCTGCCCTGCATCGCTCCAGGCCGTTTCGGGAAATATCAACCGAAAGGATGTACACGTTGTGGGAAGACGGGATGGAAGCACAGAAACCTTGCATGAAGATGACGAAGCACCGGAGACAGATGTTATGATTGGACACATTCGTGCAATTTTTAGGTCCAAGGTAGCGGTACAAAGGTTGTTGAGTGTGTAGCACCATATCTTACACTGTATTGACGCGCAAACGGCTCTTCGTCCGCGATGCCATCTGACGCTTAACATTCTGTGGGGCGACTGACATGATGGTCTTGAAGGTGTCGCGTACACGAATTCGGAGCGAAGCTTCCATAGCAAGGTAGACGCCACAATCAATGCCTGTCTCCGCTGTATTGGCCGTGTTGCAATAGCGCTCGGAGAACCTGTCGACGAGTTTCTCGATCCTACAGAGCTCTGCCAGAATCAGAGTCGTTCGACGAGTTTGCTCGTGTTCAGGATCCAAGACACCTTGAGAGATATGTCGATGCGACGTGGTGTCCAAATAGCTTTCGATGGAGTAGCCTTCGTCTTGCTGGTTACCGCCGGCGATCGCTTGATACCAGGATAGTATCTTCATGATTGTCAGGGTAATTGTGGTGGAGAAGTGTGGGTTAGATGAGCAGTCGCAGCTTAGCAGCGTGTAAAGTCTGTCAACAGCTGCTACATTGGTCGAGAGTACTGATCCTAAAGCTGGGAGACTCTCGAGCGGATTGACTTCGACAGCAGCGGACTGAGCCTCGGGCGAGACATATAGGGTGCACAATATCTGGAATGCGAACTGAGTACAATCATGCTTCGACATGATATTGGAAGCTGGTGGTGTCGGTAAAGGAGTAGATACGGTGTGCGAAGGAGAAGCCGTTATCCTTTCTGGCTGTGCGTCATGCGTTACTGGCACGTCAAAAAGATGATGATTTATAGCCGCTGAGTTTTGCGTTGGATGCAACGAGGTCGAAACCTCAGGTTGGCTTGGAACTCTAGTCGAGCTGAAGTGTCCGTGAAATGTCGTAGGTGGAGGATAACTCCGTACCGGAGCAAACATTTCCGATTGATTTGCAAATGGTATCTGTTCCTCGTTCGACCAGGCATTGACATGCGAGCTGATACCATCCGAGCATACGGAAGAGTGGCCATCGTGGAATTTGTTGCCAACGAACGCATCTTGGTAATGGTACTCTGGGGTACGAGGTCCGAAATAGAAGGGGTCTGTCGGCTCCGGAGAGCTTTCGTATGTGTGTGATGCAGTGAGAGGAAGTAGCTCCATTCTCACTCCCAAAGGCGCATAGGAGCCGGCAGGCGATATCTCGCGCTTGATAGATCCATCAAAGTTCCGGTTCTTGCGCGGCTTTCCGAGTCTGAATAAACGTCAGTTCGGTTATTAGCCCAAAGAGATAGTGTGCATACCTCATAGAAGGTGAGTAATTGCAACAAATGCTCATCGTGTCGCACCTGTGACAAGTTGGTCTCACTTTGTCGCATTTGACCTGTAGTTAGTGTTAGAAAGCGTTGCTTAATGGGTCAAAAGTGGTATATATGCCTTTGCACGAGAGCAAGCATCGCAGGAAGCTCTCATCTTACGAGCTTTTCGCTCTCCATTTG
>JAESFQ010000496.1_pt1 | contig 14506 bp, 9 predicted proteins | sample 9269431 | NCBI WGS metagenome assembly JAESFQ01 (sample SAMN14502588, study PRJNA617103) | algae metagenome | isolation source: Plectolyngbya sp. WJT66-NPBG17 and co-occurring heterotrophs from well... | place: USA: Mojave Desert, Joshua Tree National Park, California | collected 2006-08-06
TAGGGCGAAGCATGGCTTTTCCGTCAATGTGGTAGTCGTACGTCGCTCGAAGGCAGCAGTATGGCACTAACGATGGTGCTATCGTCTGCTGAGTGGCAGTACAGATAGCGAGCAGATGCGCCTCGGCTGTGTTGCCGGCTGTACGCACCCTTCATTCCATTGTCGCCTCACGGGTCAGGCATCAAGCTCGAGTCCTAAAAGGCGACTGTCGGTAAGGTCTTCGAGTCGCTCGTGCACCCGCGGGGCGCATTTGGGGGCGGTGCGTCCCGTGTCTTTGGACATGGGAGACTGACGAGTGGCGGGCGGGGAACTGTCGACTTCGAGGACTCGCAAGCGTGCGGAGCTGGTGCATCATCTCCAAGTCGAGAACAGCCCACTCGCATGAGACTGCGCTGCCCCTGCGTCGGCGCGTGGGTGAGAAGAATGTGATTGTCTTCACAGCGCATTCGTTGTCAGTTGTCAGTTGTCAAAACACCATTCGGCGGCTCTACGCAGGGGTCGAACATGTTTGAGCGTCTGCAAGTAGCGACTCGCAGGAGATGCGCCGTTCTTGGCACTTTATCCCCGCACATGGCTGCAAGCCATGCAACCACTGCCACAAAAGCCGTACGACGGGGACATGATGACAGTCATAGAAATTCGCTATCTCACGCCCGTCGTCTGTATCGGGCGGCTTTGCGCAATGTATACGCGGGATGATGGCTTCTTAGACCCTTTCTAGATATATATAACGCCATGGCGGTGCTTTGGCCAGCAACTGATGCCCTGTGCCGACATCACGCCCCAAGTTTGGCAATGAGGCGGTCTTCAATGCCCTCCAATATCCATCGATGCTCTAGCACCTCCAGATTCTCGGCTTCATTGAGAAATAGCTTGTCCGGATCCTGCTCAGGACCCATCATGCCACCCGCACCTGGGTTGGCCATGGCCATCTGTTGACTGACTTGGTTGGCAGCTTAAAATAATGTTGTCAGCTAGACCAGGGTAGGCAAATGCTCTTAATGACGTACCATTATTGCTTCCCAGAATGAAGTTATACACGGGCTGGAGTCCGAACAGCGTCAGGAAATACCACGACAAACTGGACACCCATCTGACGTCCAAGTCACGCGTTCCCACTCCAGATTGAAGCATTGACTTGAATTGTGGCGTCAATGGGAAAGGTAGTTTCACTGTGCGTAACAGTTAGCCACAGTCAAGTTGTGCTTTCACAGCTCGGGAGCACCCGAATCTTGGAGTATGCCGAGCAGGCGCGCCAGCCGATCGCAAGCATGACTCCGACGCATACAACAGACAGGCCGCTCGCTTCGCCCTAGCAGGCAGCGCAGGTAGCGCATGTACAGGCTGCTACAAAGCCGGGCACGGCGAGAGGGCCCGTAAAGTCTAGACATACGACCAAACGAATACGGGACGACCCAGATGCGCTCGACTCTGAATGAGGATAAGTCAAGTCGTTTGGATGTTTTCGGGGACCCGAAAATCGTCTCGACCGCAAGCCGCTTTCCCTTCGCTCGCGAAAACATCCACAATTGAACTAGACTTACTGATAACGAAACCTGAGAAGAAGGCATTGATCCACCCCATAATCAGCGTCTGGGGGATCATCATAGTCATCTGCCCCTTCATCATGCCCATCATACCCTCCATAGCCGCAGGATCACTCATAGGATTCGGCCTCGGTTTTCCCCTCAGCTCTGGCTCAGCCAAAAACTTTCCTTCCTGGAACGCCTGCACCATGTAGGCTTTGCGGGTAGCGAAGGAGGCGGGCGAGAGAATCTGGGCATTCGTGCGTAGGTTGACGCCGCGCACGAGGGAGCGCTGTTGCCGGATCTTGGGGAGGTCTTGTTTCTTCGGGGTCGACTGGAGGAGTGTCATTGCGTAGTGGCGGAGGATGCCTGTCAAGATCTGTGTGTCTGTTAGCGTCTTGCATCTATAAAGAGATTGTATGTGTTATACCATGACCACTGTAATGGGGAGTAAAATCCACCAACTGTAGAATTATCAGCCATCTTTGTCACTTATACCAGCAAACACCAGACGTACAACAGGGCGGGATCCCGATGGATCGTCTGAACTACAGGCTGTCCCATGGTGCCGGTAGCAGAGAGAGATGCGCGGGATGCGGAGGGTGTGTGGGAAGGTGAAGGTCGGTGGTTGTTGGTTGCTCGACGATGATAGCTCGCTCGCCGCTGAGGCTCCGGCGGGATGTTGTGAGACCAGGGTCCGCGCTTTGCGCTTATGGAAAGGTGTCCAGAGCTACATCACCGCCTGCGCAACGAGCTCAAGGCTTCACTACCACCTCTGATCTCGTTGTAATTACTGGCAAGACGTAATCTCAACTTCAAAATGTCGGCGACACAGAAAATCGCAGTCCACTCTTTGTCCGGTATGCTCTCAATTCCTCGTCGTGACGACCATTGATGAAGCCGAACATCGACCATAGAACTAACAAACACTCAGACCTCAAGAACACAACCGATGACGCTCTCCCCAACTATCTCAACAGTCTCAAGTTCAAGCAAATTCATACACAAACCGATGTACGGTTAGTCCTTGGCTACACGGCTGTCACCATTGCCGGCGCACTCTTCTACTACGACTGGAAGTTTGGCTGGGAAGCCAGCAAGCCCTACACATTGCCTGCCGTAGTCGCGTACTTCCTGTTGAACGGCGTTTTCAGTTATTGGCTGTGGTTTGTAGAGAAGGGTGTAGTATATGAGGGGGAGGGCAAGACAGGCAAGGTATGTTGGCATGCTCCCTTCACTTCTAATCAGCGTACGGCTGATACTAACAACATCAAGGTGAGGATATCCTCCTCCACAAAGAAGCACATCCCCATCTACGAATGCGACGTCGTCTTCACACCCGCCCCCTACGCCTCGAATCCCCAACAAACGATCCACATCCGCGCGCCCTTGACCCGGTGGTTTACCTCGGATGGCTACTTTGTCGCAAAACCCTTTCAGCAATGGCTCGCATCTGAAGTACCAGTTGTTGGCGCTGCGGACCCCAACAACGTGGTCGAGGAGATTGGTCGGGGAAGTGCGGGCATGGACACAACGATGAACCTGAACAGCTCGAATGCCGTGGATATCTTGCAGCAGCTCAAGGCGAGTGGTGCCAAGTTTGCGAGTGGAGATGCGCAGAAGAGGAGATAGAGGGTCATACGAAGGTGGTTGGCAGATCATCAAGGGAATAAGACTGAGGCGTTAGGGTGTTCACGGTTTCACGTTGACCATCTCGCACTCGAGGAACAGCAAAAGTGCCACAATGGGTCAGTAGGGTATAAATATTGTTCCTGTGATTTAGGAACACTGTACAATGGCTGAGTTATGCTAAACGCCAATAAATGCCAGTAAGAACGACTCCTTGATCGTTTACCTTGTGTCCAATTTCGTCCTCCTGCAAGAACCAATCTATGACATCTCCTGCTCGAGCATGGGCAGTACCTCAAGCTCTCTTTGAATAATTCGCTCAAACTCTTCCCTGTCTATGCCTGACGCTCTCGCCAGTCGGAATAGGCTCTTGATATCAGTGCTGATGTGTTGTTTGATCGCGAGCTCTGCCTGGCTGTAGCTCTCGGCCTTCCGCTCTAGTCTCTCCACAGAGTTAGTCGACGCGGAAGAAGAAGGTCGCGGGTGGGTCAGCGCATCTGCAGTGGCGCTTTGGTCCAGCTCGATTGACTCGAGATGTACCGCACTGTCATTGGCATGAACGCCGCTACCGTTCAGGGGGCCATCTGTATACGCTGGTGGCATCGACGAGTCGTAGCCGTTCGGTCCCAGATTCGATGTTTCGAGAGGTTCGGTCTGCGGTTCGCGGGTGTAACTGAGAGCGTTGCCGTTGAGTGTTGACTCGCCAGTTGCAGGGTTCTCTTCGTCTGGATCGTGCGCATCGAGAGCTGGCTGTACTTCAGAGGCGTAGCGCTCGAAGTATTCAAGCTCTGACTGTGTTGGTCCGATCTGTGTTCTGCTGCTGGTTCTCGGGGCAGGGGATCGCCTAGGTTGCGGTGTTCGTCCAGGCGTCTGGTCATACGCAGCCCAGTAAGAGCCATCATCCTCCTCCTCTGCCTTGTCCACAGCAGGGTCGAGTTGCGTTACCGCTTGCTGGGGCGTGACGCCGGTGCTCTTGACTGAGATAGACTTTCGTCGGAAGCCGGCCTCGTCGGCAGCGGGAATGTTTTCGAACCACTCGGTACCATCTTCAGCGTCTTCTGTTCCTCTCAGCTCAGCCAACAGCCAGCGGCTCCCACCCTCTCCACCAGTGCACCACAGGTATGTCGGGATGATACCATATTCGCCCAGTACTAGTTTCGAGTGTAGGGTCTCGGGGTCTGACCGTCGATATAGGATCTTGTCTGGTTCCTCCACCTCAATCTCGCCAGAAGCTGGGTGGGGTTCGACATTTATTTTCTCGATGATTTGCGGTAGTCGTGCGGCGATTTCCCGGTCCCAGCACAACAGCGACAACCACTCAGTGGAAGAGAGAAGTTGTACACGTTGGCGAAGGATAGGTGATAGGAGGGGGAGAAGACCCGGAGGGACGTCTTTGGAAGCATTCGCTGTCGAGAGACAGGCTAGCAGTGGTGGGAGGAGCTCCCTGGAATCGGGCTGTGGAATGACTTGGTTAAGTCCAGGCATGGCTGCAGTGCGGGAAAGGTGATTTGAAGTATGGCGTGAAAGGTCTCGACGGAATGGCAGAGTCGATCGGTCGTAGGGAAGACGCCGTAATGGACACGCTGGGAACGTTTCACAGGGTTTGTGCTTTTCTTGCGCTTTATCCTTTTTGTAAAAGCCCTTACTTCTCAAGCGTGTAAAGCGGAGCACAGTAGTATTGGGTGTTGTGCAACTGCCCAATGCTCTGTAGTGTTGTCTGTGCCGCTTGTATGGTGCTGGTTCAGTCTGGTGATGCTATCACATGCGAATGTGACCAGTGACGCGCACAAACTCGCAGACGCCGATGCGGGGAAGGCTGAAAGCAACAATGTGCGGAGAGCAAGATTGAAGTGGTAGAGGAAGAGGAAGAGGAAGAGGACCGAGAAACGCTCTGAAGCACTTGTCGTTCCATTTTCGCGTCCAGCGATGCTGCAGAAAGAGTGGATGCTTAGCTGTTGTTAGTCTCCGCTCCACCGAAGCGTGACTGCCGTTAGAAACGCCGGTTGCGATTGCCCGCACGGCTAGAAGGCGACACGTGACGCAGAAATGGCTAGCTTCATTTACGACTATCATCAATCAGATACGCTTCATGTCCATTTCATCTGGGCACTGCAAACTCGTCGACTTCCTTCGGCAAGACGCTAAAGGCTCACGAGACATTGGCCGTACGTCTCAGAGTGCCTTCAACCGTTCTCGAGCTCCACACTTCACGACGGCATCAGAAGCCAGTGTAAGAGACCCTCAGTGACGTCGGCTTCTGCCATCGCTGGCCCTGCATCGACACAACATCTGCGCAAGACCCTCATTACGGGTACCTTGCATGTCTGAGGGTAATTCGAACACAGTCTGACCATTCCGACAATAGCACGTTTGCATAGCCTGCCATGTCCAACACCAGCGGTGCGTTTCATGGCCACTAGAATCAGACCATCACTGTTGCTCTTGGCTGTAGTGTCCGTCACAGCATGCGGCACTGGTAGCCATATATCACAATCTATGGGCGCCACGCACTGTACTTACGGCCTTTCGAAGCGAGGCCATCCTGCTATTTCCGCTTGCACTACTTGCCCGCAGGGACATACAACCTGGATGTCCATCTTGACACCTAGCCTAGATCAAGGTAATGTGCGCTGAAGACAGCTGGCCCATGTGCTCTTGCGCCTTATTTTCGCGAGCTCCACAACCGTCCCGGAGGCTATCCGGCTTCGCTCATGGAAATGGGCCCAGCCGCTACCTTGTCCCGGTGCAATGTGGCTAGAAAAGCTTCATCTCATCTCTAGATGTGGCTAATCATGCAAGGCAGTCCATGCTATGCCGACAGATTGCGACATTCGCAGATCAGCCGAATGAACAACGGCGCAAGGTCGTCTGTGTCGTCGACTACATGTGTCTGATTGATTCACACGAGTGATCACTAGCATGCCGCTATTTTGCTGCAATGCAATTCAGAAGAGCAACTGCAGGCTTGGCCTTTCTTTATATAGTATCAAGGTTCGGCTGCTAACCTGCTAAGCGCCAGCCTACGCGGGCGCACAACAAAGGCCGGCTACACGTCTCCGTCATGGAGCGCCATGTACAGCAACCGCCTCGGTCGAATTCAATGGATGGCAGGAGTTACTACGAGCATCGTACACAGTAGATCGAGTTCGCCATGAGCATATCATCTTGAAGCATAGCCACCCGCTCGCCCCATGTTCAGCCCCCTGCTCCCGCTTCAGTATAGCAACTGAGGCTGTGCCGTTTGTATCAAGCCTGCCAAGAGCGTGTCACGCATCTGCAAATCTGCCTCGAGACGCCAGTCAAGCTCACAGCTGCCGTCGCGCCGTCGCGCTTGTTTTCACTTGTTCTGCCTCTTTCTCACGACCTCGCAGACATCTCAACTGCCTGCGCCCACCTTGTTTCGAGAAAGCGAATTGCATCCGCTTGGCATGCATCACTCTACCCCGGTCTTACCATTCTAGACATCTTGGGGGAATCAGCCTTGACCGGTGCCTCGACTTGTGCTCGTTGCTGCGGCTGGCCCCACCATTGACATCGAATTCCACGCTGTTTCTACCAACCATCAGAGAGCTTTACCGTGTTTCTCTGTTGCTTGCGCGCACCGTTTCCCGATTTCGCTCGCAACCCACCTGAAGCTGTCGACATCGTAGAGTGCCGGCACTGCCTCCAGCCTCAACGGCTCCCAACTCCCGTCCTGTGCGAGGCAGATCGCCATCCGACTTTACGCTACAGCGGCCTGTCCTCTTTCGCTTTCAGCCGCACTGCGATATTTCTCTCTTTCGTTCGCTGTTCCACCAATCTGTCTGCGTAGCCGGACCCGCTGCGACAATCGTCCCCTCTCTTCTGACTTTCTGACTCTCGCATAAACACATCAGTAACCTCCAGGCAGCACTATGCCGCCCTAAGCAGTGCCAGCTACAGTCACGTTACCATTCCACAACACCCGCTTCCAAGATAGCGCAATCATCTGTCAATCATTGCGATCTAATCTTTCATCGACTCCGCCTTCAGGTCGTTCGGTCCGATCAAAGTAACTATGCAGGCGGTCGATACACAAACACAGCCCTACCAGGACCCTCGGCGTCAGCCACGCCACCCTCAGAATGTGCAGGCTAGCGGTTATCAATTTGCGCCTACTGCCAGCAGCTTCCTAATCCCAGACGCGCAAGGCACATTTACGCTCTCGGCAGAGCCAGCATCCATGGTGTACGATGGGTCCATGGCATCGCTTCCCTCGTCCAGCACCCCTGGGCAAGAATCTATCTTCACTCCAAACGCTGGATCCTCTCTCGACTCCTCATTATATCCGGACATGTCATATCCGCCATCGAATGCCCATAACCAATCTCAGAACTACGGTCTTTCTCCTGGGTCCTACTACGGAAACGGGCAGAACATCTCACCCTCGCATTCAGTCGAGCACTTCAGTCCAGAAGCTGGTTATATGAGTGATCCCAACTACCACGACCCCAGCACTTACGCGACCCCAAACTTCAATGGACAAGTTCTTGACGAATTCTCTGGCCTGACCTTTGCCGATAACGGGTCGACCAGCAACTTCCCGGCGTTCCAGGAGCATGTTGGCATGTTAGCCTTGACCTCAGGGACGCTAAACACATACAACGCCCAGCCGAGCAATCCCCTCGGTAACACTTCACTAAACCCACATTATCAATTACTATCACCTAGTGCGACGAACAATTCTAGTCCAGCTCTAGGCGACGAGAGTTCGGTATTCGCGTCTGTGCATTACAATGGCAACACGTCAACGCCGCCAAACCACACCACTCACCTATCGCACGTAACGCCTATCAAGCAAACACACAGTCCCGCTCTGACCAATAGTTCCGGAAACGTTTCAATGACAAACCAACAGCCCCTCACGCGACATTTGACGAGTCCTATTGTGCGTGTGGAAAATTACAGCAGAGAAGACTCGCCTTCGCGTTCCGATAACAGCATACCTCTCAGCAAGCACAGCTATGGCAGCCGTCATTCTGGCAACCACTTGTCACCCTATGCGCATAATGATGATACCGATGAAGAAGTAGACCCACAGGAACACGTGCATTCGCGACCAGCAGTCTGTGGACCCGAGCGCAACGACGACGGCTCCTGGCAGACGACAGGGGAGTCCGGGCAGAATGGTCTCAATCCTGACGAACGCCGTCGCATGGGTGACGCGTGCATTCCCAGCTTAGAGGAGATGGAAGAGCAACGATTGAACAATGAGAAGAAGCTTGAAGTACAGGAGTGGCTCACCAAGAGCGAGGTCGGAAGTGAAGCAGGCGACGTGGGACCCTCGAACAATCTACTCAAACCCATCACGGGTCGACGTCGAGCAAAGAGTCACAACGATATACAGCGCCGAGCTCTTCCGGACAGCTTCGGTCTAGGTGTGCGTACCGATTTCGATCGTGTAGACGATTCGGGCATCCCTGGACCTGGTGTGTACATTAACGAACCAAGCGATTACGGCGACTACGAAGACGAAGACGAAGACGAAGACGAAGACTCGGCAGAACCTGAATCTCCACCCGCTGCGATTGATTTCAATGCAAGTCACACCGAGAACTCGTACTTCCCTCCCATGCAAGACGCTATACCAAGGGATGGTGCTGTTGTCAAGCCATGGGTAGACGGGCCGTCGCAGACACAGCCGTCGAACGCATCGGCCCGATACCAACCGCCCACATCGAACGCTGCAATGATGCGCTTCTTAGTGCGGGCGAAGGACGTCGAGCAAGCTTCACTTGCTGCTACCGTCGGTTCACGTCGACTCAGCGAGTCTGACCTTGGTAGCATCCGTGCTGCTCCGGGTATTGTCAAGCGTATCGAACCTGAACCGAGGAAGAGCAAGGAGCGACAACGCCGTCCCAGTTTCTTAGAGAACATCCTACCCAAGCGTACACCAAGTAACCTCCTCAAACGAAAGGGCAGCATACCCGTACACCAATCGGACGCAGCTTCAGACAAGTCTAAAGAGCTCATCATCGAGAAGCCGAAGCGTATAGGTAGTTGGGGCCGCCCGAAGTCTCCTCGACTTGATACAAACCTGAGCAGTCATAGCAAAGACGGGGGTCCGCTTAGTTCTGTAGGCCTATCCGCCGCGGCGGGTCCATGGTACAAAGGTCCTAGAAATGTCATCAAACGTACTAGAAGCAGGAGCGATATTGGCAGATCGCCTGGACTAGCTGAGCTGATGACACAGCATGGAGGACCTCCGATGCCTATGTTGGCTTCACCGCTTGCGGACACAGAGGCTACCAAGCCTTCTGCACAACCAAGTCCAACCGGAGACGATGACGACGATGATCACGACCCCGTGAGCATGGACCTCACGGTCCGCACCGATCCTATTAATCCATCCTATGACGGATTCAGAGCGCATGCTAAGCAACTCAACCCACGCCTGGCTGACTTCATGGTTGAGCGCATCACCCAGGAGCAGATGCGCAGATATAAGAGATTATTGGAGTTCAAGGTCAAACATCTCAATGCCGTGCAGCATAAGAACTGCGCCTCTGGAAAGTTTTGTACCGACCTTGGTGGTGAAGCAAGGCCACTCCCTCCGAAAGCCGGTGCCAAGGATGCCGAACCCGCATTCATGGGTTTCCAAGTTACTGCGCCCGGTTCTTCCGACGACGATGGCGAGCCTCCGATGGAGGGTAATGTTGCTCCTGCTGCATTTCCATCAGGTGTCCCTCTCCCTCCTGTCAAGCGTCTACCAGCTGAGTTCGAATGTCCATTGTGCTTCAAGGTCAAGAAGTTCTATAAGCCGTCCGATTGGACCAAACACGTACATGAAGACGTACAGCCCTTTACGTGTACCTTTCCCAACTGTGGGGAACCCAAATCATTCAAGCGCAAGGCAGACTGGGTCCGACATGAGAACGAACGACACCGTCAACTGGAGAATTGGACGTGTCAGATTGCTGACTGCAACCACACCTGCTACCGCAAGGATAATTTCGTGCAGCATCTTGTTCGCGAGCACAAAATTCCTGAGCCACGGCAGCGCACCCGGGCTGCTCACAAGGATATGACAGCAAGTGGCGATCAAGGTGAGATTAGCAACTTTTATCATTTGAAACACCGTTAACGCAAAGGCAGATGACATTTGGGTCATTGTTGAACGATGTCGCCGCGACACAACAAAACAGCCAAAAGACGAGCCATGCCGCTTCTGTGGCAACATTTGCACCAGCTGGAAAAAGTTGACTGTTCACCTGGCAAAACACATGGAGCAGATCAGCATGCCTATCCTCGCGCTTGTAGATCAGAAGCAGCTCAACGCGGACAGCATCATCAGTCCCGTGGTTGAGCTGCCCGAAAGTCGCAAGCTTTCCATCACTCGGAGCCGCTCGCCACTCGATAACCCGTCGCGGCACAATCCTACTGCAGCATATGCACCTGGTACTGACCCTAACAACCTCTACGCCCAGGACGCAAAGTCTCAAACAGGATCAACGTCGATGCAAGCCTACGCGGCACCGCAAATGGCACCACCATCCTCCCAAAATAGCGGTTACGCAAATTATGTGACGAACAATGCCACACACCATCTAAACCAGACCTACCCAGGCTTACAGGTTCCTCGGAGACCAGTCAATGGTTATGCGAACGGGCTCCAGATCCCCAGTCAGCCTTACCAAAACGGAAACATGCAAAACGAGGTGCAACAGTATGGCATGATTCCCGTTAGTACTACTCAGCAACAGCAGTCGTTGTATACAGACTCTCCCGTCGACACGATGACCACACCCTTTCCTTCTTATTACTCTCAAGAGCCACAGGGCTTGACGACCGAGATGCCTAACCTGGGTTACGATACCAGCAATGCCATGTCTTATCAGCAAGGCAGCACCTACCCTGCTATGTCGTATCTGACGGCACAACGCAACTATCAATACCAACATCAGCAATAGATGCGGGCGGATGATAGGAGGAATATCGATTGACACGCTCATGGTATTTGCGCAGGCTCTGATCTCGTTCCGGTTCACGTTACTTTCCTACAATATCCATCCTTGCGCACCCAACGATGTTTTATGTTTACGAGGCGATTTTGGTTTAGACGCGTTAGGATACCTACTGTCGTTCCGGTTATGAATTGGATCCCGTATATTATCGCATCCAACATTGCAATAGGCATACCTGGTGTTATAGATATCGGCGCATCAATTGCATGAGTTACCTAATGCCATCGTACATTCCCATCTGGTTTGTATAACGCGTTTGATTTATGAACCCAATCTTGGACGGAAGCTGTGACACACTCTCTATGGCTCCTACACTCCGTTCCGAAATGACTCCAGCAAAGAGTCCTCCTTGCATGCGCGAAGCCGAATCCAGTTCTCAAACCTGGCCCCCCTGCGCCCTGTTACACACACACATCAGCGCGGCGTGCTAAATCGATCGCGCCGTCGGGGAGCATTCCGATTCCCCGCAATGATTGGCTGCATGCGTCATCCGACGCACATGAAGGACCTTTCAACACAGCCACCCGCGACAGGACTTCCTCCATCTCCAATTCGATGACCGGCTCACTAGGTGCATTCCCGGCACGAATGGGGTGTCAGAAAAAGGATGAAGGCAACAAGGGCGATGGTTGCCTTGTTGAGGGTACCCGCCCGGTTCGAGGAGGACTGGGAGGCCGCCCCCAAAGTGCAGCACCCTCGCCATCGCGATTACAGGCAAAGAGCTGCGATAATCACAGCGTGTCGAAAGCAACTGTGACGACATAACACAGTCCCATATTTTGTCCACCTTCAAATCCGATATTCTCGAATACATCCTGTTCAGAGAGGGCGCATGCGATGAGGTGATAGCGTCTTGGAATTGGAAGCCTTTCCTCATCTTTACACCGGCCAGGCAGCGCAAGCCCCGTGCGCGTGGGACACGACACGAAGGACCTCAAACACAGTGCCTGTTACGCATGCTTATCTGGCTTGTCGTCCTTAGCAGATTGGGGCGGTGTGCGCAGCTGAAATCTACTAATGCACACATACGCGCCTTTTCCTCTGAAACGGTTTGCGTACTGCGTTCCTTGGAGCAGGCCTAAGGCTGCCATACCGCGACAGGCTGACAGTTGGGCTCAGAGGTATGTCTTGTTGTTGCCTCTTGATGGGGTTCATTCCGCTTGTTGTTTGTACTTATAGATCGATGCTTGTACTATGACGATGCCTTCTTTGGGTTCTGAGAGGCGATTGAGAAGAGTTTGGATGACATGTTGATGCCTTGGGCAGCCCCGAAAGACGCTGACCCATGATAGCGGACATGTCACACCACAACCCAATCGAGGGCTATCAACAGTCCTACGTCGACCCTTCTCATCAGTATCATTACCGCGGTCAAATACCTGAATTGCAGATCGATAATGTGCAGACGCAACCATGGTCGTTTCCCCAACGACCACGGAGCACACAGAATGTACGCAGCCGGAGGGCCAGCCCAGCAGCGTCCCTATATACAACAAACACTGCTCTGCATCCAAGAGGTCTCAATCGCACAAACTACCATCGGGCGAATCTCTCTCCATTAGATAGTGTCGCTGGATCCCATATGCACAGGGACTTTGATTTGCTCGATCCAGCTTATGTCGCCCCTTACTACGATACGACTGCGAGTAGAGGACCAGAGCCGGCATGGAGTCCTTACAATCTGAGAGCCTCTCAACTTGGTAACACTCACGGTCTGTCCGATCAATCAAATGTGAATTTCCAGTTCCCATGCGGTCCGACATCTGACGTTGACAGTCAGGCTGTGCCGTCTGATGAGGGATACGGTTCGCGCAATACCAAGTCAGTCATGAGCAATGATCCCGAGCATATCAACCAGGAACTACCAGCAAGTCTCATGTCTCATATTGGCAACATGCGTGTCGAGTCTGTCGCAAGCGAAGCGCCTACAATGTCACGGATGCCTTCAGATCAGCGATCGCACGTCAGCAGCCATAGTGGCAGGTCCAGAAAGGAACTTCCATGCCCCGAGTGCTCAGATATACTCAAGTGCAATTCGGAATACAAGTGCGTATGCGGCATCATTGTAAGAGGCCATATGCTGATTTATGGTGACAGAAAGCATATGCTCAAACACAGCAAACCTTACAAGTGTGATATACCCGGCTGCAAACGAATAGAGGGCTTTACAACCCAAAACGATCTCGAGAGGCACCAGAAAAGCCTCCACCGGAAGGATATCGACAAGAAATCTTACCAATGTGCAGTGGAGAATTGCAGGAATAAAGAAAAGATTTGGCCACGTCTAGACAACTTCAAGCAGCACATCGAGAGGATGCACAAATGTGAAGACGTGCATAATTTGATACAAAGGTAAATCTCTACGCTCCGCACTTAAAGGGCCAGTTAAGCTGACGTTGGTAGATCAATTTGGCATCCCAAGTCATTCGACTCTCCCATGGAGTACAAAAGTGTTGTTGAAGCCCTGGACATCAGCCTTACAGTAGCTGGGATGGAAAACGCTTTCTCAGTAAGCCCGACGATGGGCAACATGCCTATGTTGGTGTCACCTGTGGCACATGATGCCAGACGTTTATCCTCGCCCAGCAAGGGTCTCGAATTTATGGGAAATGCACACACATTGTCCCGGCTGTCTAGAAGCGGGCCCACCTCCATGCCTCACAACACTCGTATTCAGAAGCCGGAAAAGACGATTCGCTCTCAGCATGATGCACCAGGAATGTCCACACGACGGATACAGACTCCTCTTCCCATGACAAAGGCCAGTCATGGTGCGTCTGGAAAGAGTGACTTAAAGCTTCGGCAGTCCTTATCTGACTCTGTCCTATTTAACGCTCCACAGACCAAGGCTGAGCAGCAAAGACTAGAGCTTCAGAAGAAGTCTCAACAGCGCTCACGCTCACCCAGCCCCATGGACCTGGAAGGCCAGATACGGAAATTGATACAGAAAATCAAAGAAGAGCCTGAAATTGACGACATGTCTGCGGAGCAATCGAAGACCGATAAGAACAAGGCGTTGTTGAAGATGGTGACTGACCTTGTCAATAAAGGCCCCGGATCGCCCTCTACAAGACAGCGTCGTTCCTCCAGGAGCCCTTCAAACAATGACAAGAAATGTCCAAAGGCCGACTGCGGGTTCGCTGTCGCTCGTGAATGCGATCTACGTAAGCACATAAAACGACATAACAGGCCTTACGGCTGCACGTATCCTAAGTGCCACAAACGCTTTGGTGCAAAGTCGGATTGGAAGCGTCACGAGAACAACCAGCACTACCAGCAAGAAGCCTTCCGCTGTAGTCAAGAAACCCAGACAGGCCAGATTTGCGGTGTGCATTTCTACCGAGTAGAAGCGTTCAGGAATCACCTTGA
>JAESFQ010000497.1_pt1 | contig 14504 bp, 11 predicted proteins | sample 9269431 | NCBI WGS metagenome assembly JAESFQ01 (sample SAMN14502588, study PRJNA617103) | algae metagenome | isolation source: Plectolyngbya sp. WJT66-NPBG17 and co-occurring heterotrophs from well... | place: USA: Mojave Desert, Joshua Tree National Park, California | collected 2006-08-06
GAAGTTGTCCAGCTTGAGATACAGACATTGGAACCAACAACTCCGCCACGGCGATCGGACCCGCGCTCTGTGCCACACGACGAAATCTCTCCGACCGATACATCCTTCTCCGGGCAGAGCATCTTCGAGAGACCACTCCGAAGATTGAGTACCCCGACTCCGGCCTGTGGGATACGCGACGATGACTCCGACACGACTAGCATCGACAGCTACGACTGGGCGCCAACACCGTGCAAAGAGCACACATTTGAGCGACTTGCACCACCTACCTTTGCCCTACAGTCTAGCACGTCAACGGCCAGTTCCGACTCCCATCAAGCTGCTTCAAATGCGGATACAGGTGAATTCACGGCTGTCCCTAATCTTAGCGGTCAAGCGAATCTTCCGACACAAGATTCTAATGAGCCACGACCAGTTTGGATAACCTCTTGCCTGCAGTGCACGCTCGCCGGCCTCCCATGTTCAAGGACCTATCCATCGTGCTCACGATGTAAGCGGAACGACCACGCTGAAGTCTGTCTCCTACAGCGCCGCTGCTTCATGTCTGAAGCTCTCGACCCCTCGCTGATGGATAAGAGCAACGTCCCCACCCTACTCAAAGTGCAAGGCGAAGACGAAGGACTTTGGAAGCGGAAAGTCGAGCTGGCGGAAGAGCTGTGTGAGAAGTGGGTCGCGGAGCAAGACAAGAAGAACTGGGTGCTGCCGAATATCTGCAGTCCAAGAGGTGGGTGGCGCACACGAAAGGACAGTGCTAAGAAAAAGAAGGTATTACACCCTGGAGAGGGGATTGGACTTCTGTCGTTCGGAGAGTTATATGTCAATATGAACTCTTGAAGATACTCCGGCGTGCCTGGTTTGCTTGTTGCAGTGTTACTTTTGGCGGCCTTCCGTGCGGGTTTTATGACAGGTCTGGGAGTCTCTTGGGATCGCTGCAGGGGGCATGGGCGCAGGGATTTGAACGCGACGTGGGAGGACGGCTTTGAGATCTTTCACAACGCTACGACCTAGCGCAGGGCTCTACATTCCACAATTCCAGATGGTAATGTGAAGAAAGCGATGCACGGAGCCTTTGGTATTTGACAAAACGCGGCCAAATTTCGCTTCTGACTCTGAGATCATAAGTGGGTCTGCACTACACCTACCTCTCCGTATCTACAAACACAATCTTTCGCTCAACATGACCAAGTCCTAGAGCTTCGCTCCACCTTTTCCCTCCCTTGCCAACTCCTCAACCGCAATCTCACTCGTCATAAGAATACACGTATCTCTCAGACTAGGGACACGATGCCTCTTATTAACCTCTTGATAATCTTCGCTCGCCAACATGTCCCTAAAGTGCAAAATACTAGGATAATGCGCCAGCGCAATCTCGTCCCAATCATCTTTCCCACCGCCCACCTTACCATTCACGCCTACACTGCTACCTGGTGACCTTGCGATTGCTGAGCCATTGACGTGTGTTGCATTCCCGACGATCTTTGCGTTGCCGCCGTGCTTGGACCCGATCGATTTGGCGAACGCAGCCCCATATTTCAGATACTCCTCTTTCATGCCGGGGTTGAAGGCAAGCAGGTTGAACATGGATACTGCGCCTTTGCCTTCTTTAGCACCGCTATTTACGAAAGTCTCGATCCATTTGTTCAGCTCTTCACTCAGTTCCAAACTTTGACTTGATTCTGTAGTCTTGGTGTTCTTCTGCTCCTGGACTTTAGGTACGGAGCTCGGGTCTGGGTGCAGTAGCTTTTGGTTCTTTGATGGAAAGTCTTGGACGAGGCGGGATGGCACACCGGCTGTTACGCTCCAGTGGTGTTGGACTAGCTTCTCGACCTCTGCTGGGAGGGCATCGGTGCTGGGTAGGATGAGCAGAAGATCCCAGTGGATGTTTCGAGCGAGGAGGTGCTCGGTTGAGAGCTTCGAAGGAAGAATGATCCAGCGTATGACGCGTGACACAACAAGTGGTGATAGATTCGCTGACTTTATCGTGGACAAGAAGGTCAAGCTGGGGTTGGGCGTAGTGCTGTGGAGGGCGAGGAGGTGGAGCGTGCAGAGAGGCATCTTAGCAGCAGCGGTATTTACTTGCGAAGGTCAGATGATCAGTCATGTCCGAACTACAAAGCTCAAAAGATGAATGAGACGTTGTGTGGCAGGTTAGAGGGTAAGGTGGATGACGTAAGTCGCGTCTACTTTACCGAGGCTAAATCGTGAGGAGCTGCAGTAGAAGACTACATCCATTTACTAAGCTCATGCGCTATTGTGCGTGTCTCTTGCATCTACTATACTTTGACCAGCTCATCGTTTCGCAAGAAATCATGGTTGGAAGTACTCGGAGGGTGTGCCTCACTGCGGGGCATCACGCCAGGCAGGCGTGTCGAGGTTACAAGACTGTCTATGTCGATGATGACCGTCAGTATGTATAGAGATCGTAGTTGAGGGTATCCAATATTGGGAACAATTGTGGATGGGGTTCAATACTCATAAGTCAGTACTGAAGCCTTGTCGCCACTGATTGGATGCTTCGCAGGCGGCGAAGTCTTAGGAGCTACACATCTGTGACGTACTTGCCTGCTAGCTGTGGAGCTGGAAGCCCACGCAGTTTCAAAGCTCAAGGTACGTCATTTGTCTTGTTTCTTTGGTTTCTTTGGACGTCCTAACAAACTGGATAAGCTCCTGTACTTGCTCTGGGGTAAGTACTGGAGGTCTACCTGTCCTTTGCTTTGGGGTAACAGGGACAGTTAAGACGTACTGCACCTGCCTCAGGGTGAAGCCCAGGTGGGTGGAGATCCACTTCTGTGTGTGGCCAGCGTTGTAGAGCGTGTGTACCATGAGTCTCTGGTCTCTGTTCAGATGCTTTCTGTGCTTTGGGGTACTGGGTTCGTCCATATTGTCTGTGATTAGAGTAAAAGTCCCCATACAACAAGCTGGTGAGGAGACAAACCCTTGGAAGGTGGCTTGCAGATCGCTAAGATAGAAGAGGTTTAGTTTTATCCGAAGTGACGCCGAACTAGCGGACCCACATACAAAACTTATGCCTGATATCATAGTACATATATCGACTTGACAACAACTATTCTCTACACTCCCTTTCAACACCATCTCACCAACGCTTTAATCATGCCAAAGCTCTTCATGTAAGTCTACAGCACGAGTAGAACACAAACAGCGTTGAAACGCAGCAGAGGCTAAACATACATGCACTGACTAAACGCAGCACCGGCGCCACTGGCTACATTGGAGGTGAAGTCCTCTACGCAGTTGCAAACACCTATCCGGATCTTGAGATCACTGCAATTGTACGCAACAGCGACAAAGGAGCCAAGGTCGCAGCACAGTACCCCAAGATCCGTCTCGTGTATGGCACCCTGGACAGCACCGATTTGCTTACTACCGAGGCCTCCAATGCAGACATCGTTCTCCATTGCGCAGACTGTGATCACGTAGCTTCTGCCAATGCGTTGGTTGCTGGCCTCGCCCGTAGCGGAAGAAAGACCTATCTCATCCACACTTCTGGCACTGGTGTTCTGTCTTTCGAGGACTTTGAGAGCAACACCTACGGCGTCAGACGAGAGAAGGTATATGACGATTGGGACAACATCGGTGAGGTCACTTCGATCCCTGATGTAGCGTTGCATCGCAACGTGGACAAGATCATCCTTGGATCGAACGAATTTTCAGTTGGCAACATCCAGTCTGCTATCGTTTGCCCGCCGTGCATTTATGGCCCTGGACGTGGTCCCGACAATAAGAAGAGTGTACAGGTGTATGATATGTGCAAAGCCGCACTGAAGCGCATGAAGGCTTTCGCCGTTGGTGATGGTGCCAACATGTGGACTCAAGTTCACATCCAAGATCTCAGCGAAGTGTATGTAGCCCTCGTTACGGCAGCTCTGTCGCCTGATGGTGGCAAAGCGACCTGGAACAAGGAGGGATACTACTTTGCTGAGTCTGGAGAATTTTGCTGGGGTGACATCGCCAGCAAGATCTCGGAGATTGCGTTCAAGAACAAGCTCATCAACCACGAAGGCGTTGACAACGTGAGCAAAGAGGAGGCGGATGAGTTGAGGCCAATGGGCAGCTACCTTTGGGGTGAGTCACGCAGTATCTCCACATGGGACGTATGCTGACATGCTTAGGTACCAATTCTCGTTGCAAGGCTATCCGGGCCAAGAAGCTGTTCGGTTGGACTCCCAAGCAGAAGAGCGTGTTCGATTTGTTGCCTGAAATCATTGATGGGGAGGCGAAGGCGATGGGTCGCATTAGGCAGCACGCTGAAGAAGCTGCTGAGGGGCGCATCCTGAAGTAATCGTATGCTAAGCCAGTCTGCACATATGCTGCCCGGACGATGTAGCCATTGTGCGAGGGAAAGCGTTAGACATTAGCTGCCATACCGATGGGTGGGTGTAAAAAAGTATCATCAATTACTGCACTCAGATGACACAATGAAGCTTAGTAGCGACACACGTCATTGAATGTCTTTTCTTAACAAAGAGGAAGATTTATGCTTCTATTGAGGTGTCGCACAGCAAACAGTAGTGTATGGAGAGAGTGCATGCCGAACACCTATCGGCTTCAATTCTTATCGATAGCGCACCTCCGCGGCGCATCATCAACTACCTCGTCACGAATGCCAACCAGCTAACAATTCCACACAATTACGCGCGCGCCGAGCCATAGTATCTAACCATACTACATCAATCCTTCACCATGTCCGACAAACCGACTCCCTCGAAAGCCGACGGATGGTCCGGTTCCAAAGCCAGCAAATTCGACAAGTACGCCACCACAATACCCGCGTCGCAAACGCATGCTACACAGGATGGGTGCTGATAGACCGGTATAGCAAGGCGTATAGCGAATACTTCGATCCATGTCAGGAGGCGGCGGATAAGAGCATAAAGTGTCTGAAGAGAAACGGGGGTGAGAGAGCTATGTGCTCGGACTTCTTCCAGTGAGTGCAGTAGCCGTCAGGGCTGGAAAACAGGAGTTTGGGAGGTTCTTGGGGAGGTCATGGGAACAGAGAAGTTTAACATGAAGGACTTGTGCTGATGTGTGTTTGATCAGGGCATATCGAGATTGCAAAGAGCAATGGGTACGTCCCACTATCCTCATTCCCATACGACCGCGACTGTCTCTTCCTGCCTCATACAACGCATCACATCATAATTACACAAAAATGCTAACGAATACATAGCAAGAAGCAAGGAGAGAAGCGAGAAGGAATAAGTCGTGGTTTGGCTGAGTGACGTGGACGCCGTTCGGGCCGAGCAAATGTACAACATCTCCTCTCTTAATAGGCACGGCGTTTGACAATGGTTTACGTTCGCTGTAATATATCGGGATACATTGGGGCTGCCAGCTTCTGAGCAGAAGGATCAAGTGGTCATTGGACGGCATATGAGGGAATGCGATGAAGCTCATAGCTCCACTACTTGATACGACGAGTCAGGCAGAAGTGATATACTCTCGCTCAAGCATGCTTGCATAGCTCAATGTCCTTCAAGCTATACACATGCATGCACTTATAGCTATAACTTGTATTCTCCTACCGCGGTAAGCGCGAGCTCTAGTCCCAAGACACCCTGACGCAGACACGATCACGCAATCTCCTCAGACAAGCAGTCCACCCACCCTTACATACTGACGTGCTCATTTGATTGGTCGTGGTCGTCGTACTTGCCCTGAACTCCTTGCCCTTGCAGCATGCATGAGGCTGTGTGCTGACGATCTGCACCCCACCACCCCACTAAAGCTACCCCTCCAAGCCGATCCAGCTTACTTCTGTCCGTCCAGAGCCACCTTTCATCCTCCACTCACCTCTCTCACTCCAACTTGATGAGAAGCCTGCTTAACCCCTCCACCTTCCAACGCGCAACAACCCGAGCCTTCACTACAACCGCACGCATCATGGGTGTCGAGAAGACCATTATCCAAGAGGGCAACGGCCCATCCCCCAAGAAGGGCGACAAGGTCACCATGGAATACACTGGCTGGCTCAAGACTAGCAGCGGCGACAAGGGCAAGCAGTTCGACAGTACCACCGGGCGTGGTCCCTTCCAGACACCCATTGGTGTTGGTCGCGTCATCAAGGGCTGGGATGAGGGTGTTGTTCAGATGAAGCTCGGCGAGAAGGCGAAGCTGGACATCAGCAGCGACTTCGCTTACGGCGACCAGTAAGTTTCCACGATACTTTATGGTTGAGAGCAAGTACTGACGTTCCCGTAGGGAATTCCCTGGCCTGATTCCCCCTCACTCTGACCTTATCTTGTAAGTCTTTGCGCCACGTAAGGATCTGGAGACAATTGCAAGTGCTAACTTTGAGGCAGCGAAGTCGAGCTCAAGAAGATCAACTAAGTCCACTTATATTCGACGACGGAGGGGCACAATGGCCACTGTCTTGGATAGGAGATAGTCAAGCGACAATCATAATATTCAATGCATGGAGTTGTGACATCCAATTGCCAATCTACCCTGTCTTCTCACATTCTGAACACGTTATCGACTTGCCCACCCTCTAAAACTATGTCACGCGTTATCACTACACAAGCACCTGCCCTACGTCGCTCACGAAATATTGCTCTTAGTCCTTCGATCCGCCTACAAGAACTCGACGAGGCCAAGACCGAGGCATATCAGAAGACCCATCATACTAACAGGTGAACGAGTCGCCAATGATTGGTAAAGAGTGAGGCCAGCACTTTGATAGGAAGTTATCGTAGCCCAGACGACTGTGCAGGATTCTCCGAATATCATTTGGCAGTGTAGACTCGTGTTTCGTGTGCACAAATCGTTAGGGATGTACGCGGCAGGAACGCTTGGTGTTTGGCGGGGATGGCAGATGTTAGCGCGAACAGCAGCTCGCAGTCGCGCAACAAGAATGCGTCGGACTATTCTTCTACTTCCAACATACGCCCCGCATGCTCTATCGGTCTATTCTACAATCTCTTTCGTTTGATTGACCATCAAAATATCCATCCCGATGTGTCTTCGAAAGCCTCCATCGTGTCTGGACCCACCCTCTCAGTATGGCGCTGCAAGCAGTGACATCACGACTGCAGGAGCATGTGTAGTATGCTTCTAGAGCTACCTAGGCGACGGTCCATAGCAACTCAATTCTTCCCCACACTCTGGTATGCTCTTTCCTCTTAGACTCTTCAGCTCATCACATCACGCGTTTTGACACGCCAGTATTCGCCCATTGCTGACAGCTTCGTTCAAGTATTATCCTACAATCGCTACCCCGCTATCCACTATGTCGACGAACACGCTCAGCATAAACTCGACTCTGAGTTTGCCAAACTCGCAGTACAAGATTCCGCGAATCGGCTTCGGAGTCTACCTGTCTCCCAAGGACGTATGTGTCGCATCCTGCAAGAAGGCATTCGAAGCGGGATACCGTCATATCGACACAGCCCAGTACTATGCAAACGAAGAGCAGGTCGGCCAAGCGTTGAAGGAAAGTGGGCTTCCTCGAAAAGACGTCTACATCACGTCTAAGATCTTGAGCCCAGGGGAGGACGTCGAGTCTACATACAAGAAGATCGCCGAGAGCGTCGAGAAGCTTGCTGGAAAGGATGGCTATGCAGACCTGTTCCTCATCCACAGCCCCAACGGAGGAAAAGAGGCTAGGAAGTTGATGTGGCTCGCTCTGAAGCAGGCGCAGGAGAAGGGCATCGTGCGGGACATTGGTGTCAGCAACTACGGCATCCAGCACATTGAAGAGCTTGCGTCCATTGACAGCAAGGCCAGCTTGCCTGCTGTCAATCAGATTGAGGTTTGTCGCAATTTCTACTTCCTGTGTCCAGACTAACAAATGCGTGCAGCTCCACCCCTGGTGCCAACAGCGCGAAGTCGTCGAGTACTGCAAGTCCAAGAACATCGTCGTCGAAGCCTACTGCCCAATCGTGCGCAACGAGAAAGCTAACGACGAGACGCTCGCCAGCATCGCCAAGAAGCACAACAAAGAGCCTAACCAGGTCCTCATCCGATGGAGTCTACAAAAGGGCTTCGTCCCTCTTCCCAAGAGCGACACGCCATCTCGTATCGTTGGCAATGTCGACATTTACGATTTCGAGCTGGACAAGGAGGATGTGGCTAAGCTGGACGGTCTGGACCAGGGAGCCAAGGGTGCCATCGTGCAGGCCGTAACCAACGCTTAGGCCATATTTGGTGTCTCGCACAGTGTTAACAGGAGTGTAGGTCAATAATCGGTCAAGGGACATGTTGATTAGACTCAGGGCGATACGTGCAATGTTGGGCGCTTGATTGCATTCGGGCACCTTGTTGAGACATGGCCCTAGATCCAGTGTACAATTTCTAGACCGGCAGACACTCATGCTTTGTAGCTGTTGCACGCATTTAGTGCCGCTTGAATACAAAACTCTGCAACCAAGCCCTCGCTAGATGCTCACAGAAGTATTTGACTGTTTCCTGTATGCTATGAACTTGTAGCCGCCAACCAGAGCCAAGTCATTGTTCAATTGGTACACCAAGTTGCGTTTTCCAACTCTCACGAACCCCACCATTAGTTCCGACAGCCCCCCACTACCAGTGACATGAAAACATTTTCGCTCTTGACCAATTCTTCCCCCGGATACTACTTGATTCACAGTAGATGCACAGCGGCACAGTTTATATATGGTCCAAAATCCAAATTTGCATCGGTTTTGTAGTGTACGTTTTCCAACTCACACTTCTCGCTTGCCCCCGCTAATCACCATTCCAGGTAGCGGTTATCACTCCGGATTCTGATTCCCCAATCAGTGTCTTCCGGCAACCCCGGTTCGATTCCGGGCAAGACCTTTCTTTTTGTTTTTGCTTTTGTTGTCGAACTTTGGTGTTCTCGCAACTTCGTGTGTGGTGGGTGGACCTTTTTTTCACCATCAGTAATGCACGGCGGGGCAGTGTTGGGTTCATCTTCTATTGTTAAATCCTACAGATACATGCACGTGCTATGCTGCGTCTATTAATACCAACTAATAGTAGCATACAAGGGAACAGAGAATACAGATCGCAAGGCTGCGCAATGCTAAATAAGGAGCATGCCGCCTGGTATCACAAGGGAGCACCGCGAAAAGAAGAAGATGTAGCGCCATCGCTAAAGAACGGGACAAAAGTAAAGGCCGCAGGAGGGCGTCTATCAGCAAAAGAACTTGTATACCTTCTTCCACCTAGGCCACTTCTTCTTTTCCTCGCGCTCTTCTTCAATCAGTGCTTGGATGTTCAGCTCGCGGATGCCCGTGACGAGATCCATGTTGTGTGAGCGCACGACCGAGGTGCGGAACCACAGCTTGTAGGGGAAGTAAAAGGCCAGGGTGACTGGAAGTGCGAGGTAGACGCTGAAGAAACGTTGGAGACGTTGTGATGTCGTCAGTACGTCCATGTCGATTGGAGCGACGGACACGTAGAATTGTGCAATGAGAACGAGAATGTTGAGGGCAAGGCCGACGTATGATCCGATGAGGCCGGGTTGGGAGCGGAAGGCAAGTTCATCCAGGCTGTGTCCTTGCACCTTCCACCCTTGACGGAAGCGAATGTGCGCTAGGCAGATGGACAGCCAGGTGAAGACGGCCGAGAGTGCAGACAAGGCAAGGAGCCAGTTGAATGCAGCGTCTTGTAGCCTGCGGTCTGCGCCAGCAAGGAAAGCGAGGAGACCGAGGGACGAGGCAAAGGCAATGGAAACGAGAGGGCGACCCTGGCGGTCAATGTAGGCAAAGACCCTAGGAGCTTGATGTTGCTCAGCTAGGGCAGCGAGCGTGCGGGAAGAACCGTAGATGGAGGAGTTGCCGACGGAAAGGACAGCAATCATGATGACGGCGTTGAAGACCGAGGGCAGCCCTTGTATGCCTGCATTCTGGATGGCGATGACAAAGGGGGAAGCAACAGCATCGGCGTAGTTCTTGTCCTGGAGCAGTCGCTCATCGTTGTAGGGAACCAGGAGTCCGACAATGGTAAGGGAGACAATGTAGAACAGCGAGATACGCCAAAATACCTGCTTTACGGCAGTGGGAAGGGACTTGCGCGGATTAGCTGTCTCTGCCGCAGCAAGACCGACAAGCTCCGTTCCAGAGAAGGCGAAAGCGGCGTTGACAAAGACACTGCAGAGGCCCTTGAAGCCGTTGTTGAACGGACCCGGATCGCGCCAGTACATGCCGCCGATGTAGCCTCCCTCTGGGCCTCCGCCTATGTTGATGATGATACCGAGGATGATGAAACCGATGACTGCTGTGATCTTGATGATGGCAAAGACGAACTCGGCTTCACCGTATCCTTTGATACCGAACAGATTGATGACGACAATCATGACCAGGAAGACTGCCACCCAGGCGTTGTTGTTGACCTTGTCGCCATTCCAATACTCGATTGTGAAAGTAGCAGCGACGATTTCCAGCGGTAGTACGACAAGCCATTGGAGTGCATAGTTCCAACCCATGGCGAAGCCCCATGCGGGATCCAGAAAGCGCGTCGAGTATGCGGAGAAGGAACCAGCGACGGGAAAGAGGACTGCCATCTCGCCCAGTGCGTGGACGGTGGTGTACAACATGATACCTACGAGGCAGTAGCAGATGACAAGCGATGCTGGGCCACCATTTGCTAGCGCCTGGCCCGAGCCGACAAATAGACCGGTACCTGGGAAAGTCAGTCGGTGGATTCCCGCTTGGTTGACGCATGCGCAACCATACCTATGGAACCTCCAATGGCTATCATTTGCAGATGGCGGCCTTTTAGCCTCCGCGCAAGTGGTGAGTTTGCCGTGTTGGCTGCCGCTGCCTCTGGATCAAAGACATTCCCGTCGGCTCCCAAGCTTCCCTTTGGCGTCATGGTCATGGCGAAATTGGGGTCCCTTTTGAAGCTCTCGATAACCCTCCTCCCCAGCCCTTCCTGGTACCGTGATGATTCGCCAAAGTAATCAGACCCCTGCGAGGCTCTCCCAAAACTCTTCTCGGTGCCGTACATGTCGTCGTCTATCGTCATGGTGGATAAGCACAACGGTGCGACAATCAGCGACGGAAATGAGTGTAAGATGCAGGAGTTCTGCCCGGCGGTCGGAGTCGCTGCAGTGCAGCCGTTGGAGGTATCTGCTTTTTTGTGTGCAATAGGCGCAGGGGCGGAATATGAGTGCGGTACTGACGACCAAGACGGCAGGGCTTAGGCGTATTCTTGAGGCGCGAGCTCCTCCACGGGACAGAGGCGCCCAGGGTCAGCGTCCTTTCCAGAGTGCCGGGTAGGGAATGTCGACAAGGATGTGCAGCGGCCGGGGGGTGCAGCTGGATTTGGCCTAGGTGGGGGAGCGACCAGTTGCCGTTATCGCGGCGCAGCACCTCGATGGAATTAATAGACGCAGAGCCTGTCCAAGGGTCGAGTCGTGCAAGAGTGATGTGAATGTTGGTGGCATTGTCGACAAACGACAGACCTTGGTCGTTCGCAATGAGTCGGTCAGGAGCAGGGTGGTGAGGTGAGGGGTGAGGTGAGTGACATGCTTATCGGCGGGATTATGTCGCACATTCGCTCCTTCTTCGCTGAGTTGGCTCCTTCCGCCTCTGCTCTTGGGCGCGGCAGACACCGACGACTCCAACCGTCCCCAACGACGCGCACAAGACGGCAGGCCCAAACCGCGCTGCTGGCCACTTCGCTCTAACCTCGTCTACTCCAGCTTTCGGTCTCGCGTGTCGGACTCGGTAACGTCTTTGAGCGCTGGCTGCCGGCGCTATTCTCGACGGCGACCTCGGTGTCGAGTCCTGGTGGTGGCGCTTGCGCACCTTCCCCAAGTTCAACGCTGCACGGGCCGCCCTTATCTCGAAGCCACCAGTGCTCTTGCGGCATGTGCGCGCAAGACATCCACCAACCCCACGTCGCCGTCCAACGTCCCCAACCGCCCTTTCAATATCGCCATCGCCATTGTTGGATTCTCCTTGCTGCTTTGTCTTGCGCTTCGAATTTTGTACAGTGACCACTACCAGCACGACCTCGGACTCGACCTCTCACAACATCCGTTGACCCGTCCCGTTGCTGCAGCATTGGCGCCTAGTCAAGGTGCTGCTTTAGGCACCGCCCCTTCATGCTCTATCATGAGCTCGCCTGTGGCCTGGAACATTTACGAAACTAGTGCCATACTAAATCCTAGTCTCTACCGTCCGAACGGCGACGCCATGGTTCGACATGGATGGCTGACCACCCTGCCTCTAGCAAGTCAGCCTAGAATTTCTAGAAATTAGCGTACTGCCGCTATTATGTGTACCCATTACGCGCACGTGTCGATGCCTCCCTGAACGCGTCGGTAAAGACGGGTAAGTCATATCACGTCTTCCCGATTCATGCCACTAGATGACGACCCTCCACCAACGCGTCTTGCTATCTGCAGGGGCCTCCAGGCATCCTCGTGCTTCTCAATCTAAGCTCATCATCATCCGATGCAGGTACACATTTCGCCTAGTCATCGCTTGTTCTCGGCTGTTGGTACGTAGAGAGGACGCATCAAGACAAGACCATCGTATCAACCCCGCGCCGCAATCTCCTTAGACTTCCACACATTATGCCTATCGACTAGTTCAGCTTTCACCAGACCCTTCACCAGAGTAAGCCCCGCATACTATTGCCATGTCAGAACACAAGTTCGCCCACTACGAATCGATATACATGTGTGTCACCTGAACCCTTGCACCTTTTCCTGCATCAGTCAAGGTACCCCCGTCCATCCTTTGTCAGATCAAATATCTTACCTCACGAGCTGTTGGCCTTCTCTTCCCTCTCCCCGACGGATTCTTCGTAACTCTCGCATGTGCAATCTCATTTGCCGAGCATATATTGATGGGATACGATGCCGTTGTGACTGCCGTTTATTACTGGTCGAGTCAGAAAACGCTCCAGCCCACATGGTAAGCCACCACCAGCACCTATCATACTCTCGCAACACCGCAATCCTCTACCACATTTGCCTGAATCGACAACACCTCTTCACATGAACATGTCTCGGGCTCATGACACGCGCATGCTAGCGCTGTCCGTAGTTGCGCAGGCAGTTTCTGGCCGATGATTCTACCGTCTTCTACAGCGTAGCGATGGCGCTCGCCGTTTATGCACTCATGCACAGACTGATCTTCCCGGCTTACCTTGCATGTTCCGAGGAAGCAGCTTATCAAGGTGGCGTACATGTCACCCCATCTCCTTGACATCGTTTGTGACACCCGTACTGCGACAACGCACAGATTCCGAACCTCCTACCTCCTGGCCCTTGCGGCGTTGGAGGTAACACAGCCTTGCCGCATCGTTGCCACCGTATGCGCCATCTCTCACATCTCGGCTGTTGGACCTTTGCCTCTTGTGCGCCACATGGCAAACCTCACACATTGGGGGAAATGTGACTGGCTTAGTGCGGATGAAGAGCTTAGCAAATTACGATCAACTATGAAGCTCCCATTGATCAGAGCATGTCACTGATGCATCTCCACTGGAAGCCTTTGCACTTCGAACACACCAGTAATCTTCTCGCTGACATGAACTTCAGCTGTCATACCGGTACTTCTCTGCAACAAAAGTCATCTTCGGAACTTTGTCGACATCAAACGTCGTACATGGTCACACCGACTGTCCCAATCCATCCTCGACTCCGACGCCGCATGTCCACCACACCGCCTCGTAAAGTCAACGTGCAACGAAAAGGCTTACCTTGAGCCCAAGTATATCCCAACTGACTCAGCTGCTGCACCTAGATACGTATATGCATACACGTGTCATTGTGCCATGTTGTCCTGCGTTATCGATTCTCATTGCTTCGGGTGCTTTGGGAGCGTGTCGAGGAGGATGTATCGATATCATGACGTTTTGAGATACGGTGTTCTGGCTGATCGCGACCAAGTTATAATGCAGTCGCTATATGCTTGTGTTGCCGAGGTCACCTCCGCATTGGTCTTTTTTGCAGTACCACGGTCGACCAGTTGATATAGGATTCCATTGACGGTGTCTTGCTCTGTAAGTACCATTAGCTGCAAAGAAGTGAGTTCGCAAGACAGAAGATGCGGGGCGCCCAATGTGGCGACCACGGAGGCAGTAGCAGACACGACGAAACTTGTTTTGTGGAAGGAAAATATGATGATACATAGTATATGTACGTGTCTATGGGATTACAGCGACTAAATGAAAGGAAAATGGCACATGTATGTAGGTATCCGAGGGAAACAAAACAAAACGCCGCGAATGTATGCCGTGAAGGGTGTGAGGCCTTGAGGATGGAGAAGAAAGAAAAAAGCGAAACGAAGAGAACGGTGACTACCCAACAACAACAACAGCAGCAACAATACGCAAAGTCGGAAGTGGCCAATATGAACGGCCAAACCAACCAACATTCTCACCAAAATACCATCAAACCTCTTCACACTTTTTTGCATCTTCCAAAATATCAAGCCTTCTCTTTAAACTTCTCCTTGGGCGACGTCAACGGCTCAGGCCCTTCCTCCTCAATAAATTCGCCCTCACCCAGCTTGCCCCCAAATGTCTCCACTTCTTCAACTTCT
>JAESFQ010000498.1_pt1 | contig 14489 bp, 17 predicted proteins | sample 9269431 | NCBI WGS metagenome assembly JAESFQ01 (sample SAMN14502588, study PRJNA617103) | algae metagenome | isolation source: Plectolyngbya sp. WJT66-NPBG17 and co-occurring heterotrophs from well... | place: USA: Mojave Desert, Joshua Tree National Park, California | collected 2006-08-06
TATCTCCGCTATTCCGAAAATTCTTAACGCCGAACCGTGACAAACAACGCTCAACAAGCTCAATACTAATGTCCACATCCACACGCTTCTCCATGAACAACGCCACTGTCACCTCTCTTCTTGAAATCACCTCCATAGCTCGCCAAGTGTGTCTGTCCATCCAATCTCTGCCCCTCCTCAGGTACTTTGCCCATCCAGCTGACCTCTGCACCGTTTACATCAAGTACCGTCAGTCCGGTGCCCTTCTCTTTGAGCTCCTTGGTGACAGATTCAACGTCAACACCTAGGTAGTCCCTCAGAAAGTCTCCGACTTCAGTGTTCTCGTGATTGCCCACAAGTGCCATGGCAGCCTTGGGGTCGGAAGAGTAGATATTAACGTCTGCACCGCTGTGGCCGTGGGTTGACCAGCCGGTTTGTGAACGGCGGGAGACCATGTCTGCATATTGGTATAGAGACGTGGGGGGATCGTTGATAAGATCAGAGACTTCCTTATCGGTATAATCGTAGATGCCGAGACCGGATGTGATAGATTTGCGCACAAAATCAGCCTTCTCGTCGGCGGATGGATCGGTGAGGAGGTGCTTTGTGTATTCAAGGGCGAGACGCTCGGCGGAGTGGGAGGCATTTGCGAGGGGAGAGGGGTACCAGAGGTACTCGGGATAGGATGCGTGGAGTTCTGCTAGTTGTTAATCATAAGTACTGTGGTATGGGCAGAGAGAACGTACGACGAGCAACAGCCAGACCACCTGTTTCGTGGTCCGACGTAGAGACCATGACAGTCTCTGTCTCTTCGTTCTTGATGAAGTCCAGCACACTCGTAAAAGCCCTATCGTATGCGAGGACCTCGTGTACTTGAGCAGCAGGGTCGTTGTGGTGGCCTGCGTGATCGATCCTTGAGCCTTCAATCATAAGGAAGAAGCCCTTCTCGCTGTCCCTGGTCGCATGACTGAGCGCCCTCATGGCAGCCTCAGCCATCTCGTGTAAACTCGGGTAAACGTCGTTCTCGTTGCGGCGGTCAATCTCATACGGGATATCCGTGTCAGCAAAGAGTCCCAGCATTGGCAGATGGAAACCAGCTCCGATCTTCAATTTGTCGAAGCCCGCGCGGTCAGAGACATAGCTGTATCCGTTCTTCTTCGCCAAATCCACAATATCCCTGTCATCTGCGCGACAGCTTGAGTCGACTGTCGAGTTGGGCAGGAAGTGGCATCGTCCGCCTCCAAACATCAAGTCTACGACGCGCCCAAGCGGGTGCTCTCCGACCATCTGTTCTGCGATACGATCCTCCTCTGATCGCATGTTTACGTGAGCTGCAAAGCAGGCAGGTGTCGCATCCGTGATCCTCGTGGTAACAACAAGACCCGTCATGTATCCTGCCTTCTTGGCCGCTTCTAGCACCGTTCCGCATGGCTCGTGGTCGGGTGTGACAGAGATAGCACCATTATAGCTTTTCTGCGCACACGAGAATGCAGTCGCGCCTGCCGCTGAATCGGTAATAAGAGAGGACGAAGACCGAGTTCGCGATTGTCCGATGAGGTGCTGATCGATGACGAGTTGCTCACTCCAAGGCGCGCCATTCTGGAATTGCATAAACGACCTTGTAAGCGACAGCGAGGTAGGCCCCATGCCATCAGAAACCATAAAGATCAGGTTCCTCTTCCCGCTCGCATGCGACGTCTCGGAGTCGGAACCTGTCTTTTGGAAGATGACTGCGAGCACGATAACGGCAGCTGTTGCGATGACAGCCCAGACAAATAGACCTATCTCCCTCCAAAACCTCCATGATCGCGGCCCTTCTTTCTCCATGTGTGCTGTTGGGCGGCCTGTGAGCAGGGCATCCTCTTCTGCTATGTCGCGCTCTCCGCTAATGTCCGAGGACGCGCGGTTGGAGAGTAAAGGGCGAGCGCCGGACATCTTCGTGGGTGGGAAAGCGAAGAGGGTGTGCAATGGGAAATGCAAAGGCTGTACGTGGACTAAAGGAGTGTTGGGTATCTCAAAGGAACATGGCGCCGGGCATGGAGTCAAACTGTCAGTCGGTCACTGAGTCGGGAGGCCACGAGATGTTGCGCCAGCTGATCGTCATGTGGGTGGAACACTTGCGGGAACGTGCGTCTTAGCGCTAGGAATAGCATCATCTGGACTCGGAGCATAACCGCTGCTTAAACACTAAAAGTACTTTGCTCTCAGGCAGGTTCTTGAATATCGTTCAACTTTCAAGTAAAACTGTAGGTTCACTAACGATATATCGAGACTGTTTTTCCCTTGGCCAGATGTGGCCGCAGGACCCTTACCCACTCTTGCATCCCCACCCAACAACCCCATCAAATTCTGTGACCACCTCGCCGTCTTCTATAAACTCCCGTTCTATGATGCCTTTCATAGCACCATTCAACTCCCCCAAAATTCCATTCCGTTCTCCCTGCCACCATGTATTCACCACAAGGCGTAGCGGAAACTGCATACTCGCTATGAAAACATCAGGCGTCCCAGCGCGCACAATTTCCTTCTGCCTTGCTGTCTCCACGCTCTGCAAACCCGCTAATTCGAGTCGCTGTGCCAAGTAGGACTCGACGGCCCATGGCCCGCAGAACTTCTCTTGTAGTTCCTTGTGCAAAGGCGAGTAGGGCTGTGGTGCATTCAGGAGGACGATGCTGCGAGCGAGGAGGCCATACCACCCCATGCTAGACCATGTCGCTACTGCTATGCGCCCGCCTGGGCGAAGAAGCGAATATAGACGCGCAAGTGTCTGTTCCGGGAGCATGGATATGGCAAATGAGACGAATATGTGTGTGTATGATGACTTTGGGAGGATCTGGGTGAAGTCCGTCTCGATGGAAGTGTTAGCAGTAGAACAGCCGCCAGAGCTTCTATAGTCACAATAGACTCACATTTCCATCCACGATCTTCGTGTCCAATGCCGTCCATCCTTGCTCATCTCCTCGCGCTCTTAAGTATTCCAACATTGGCGGACTGATATCAGTACCTAGTACCTTCAGCTGTCCCCATTTCTCCTTCGGTACTGTGTTGTAGAGCTCATGTACGACAACTCCAGTTCCACACCCAAAGTCAAGCACATTGGCTTCGCCTCCTAAGTTGAGATACGCAACTATCCCGGATTGTTGGATGATGGTTTTGGCGTAGGGACGGGTAGCGTTCTCTGCATTCTTGTACTTTTGCGCGGCTTCGGCGTCGAGGAAGCTGGTCATTCTAGGTACTTGAATATGTAATGAACAGTCAGATCCTGGAGAGAGGGGCAACAGGGCTGGAATTTGGCGTTCAAGGCTTGGTACAAGTTGGAAGTTGGTGTGCTGTGTGATATGTTCAACATGACCGCGGACATCTCATATATACATGTTGCCTCAGCATCGTCTAGTATAATTGCTGTCTAGTCTTGCTGTTCAGGTACAAGGTGGCAGCATATAAACGAAAATCTTCCGTCAAAGTCATCGTATGTTTCCGAGCAGGGATTTTGGTGGTTTCGGAGACTTTGTATGACACGCTAAAGAAGCACTAGAGAATCGAAACTCGAACTCTCAGCGAATAATTAGAAAACCCACCGCAGGTCAAAAGAGGAAACGAGAATAAAAACTATATTTGAATAGATGGGTATACCTTTTCGATCTTCCATGCAAATGCTGACAACCAAAACTCCGCGCTATGCTTATTGAGTGAAGCTCGTAGGCCTGCTATGTAGACGCCTAAACTTTCCGCACTGGAACCTTTACGGCCTTTTGTGTTCCCAAGTTTCTAAATCTCCTCAGACGTGGTCTCGAGCCATTGGCCAAAGTATACGCATGTTCTTGCGGAGATCTCACCCTCGTTTCCGCAAAGGTCAAAAACGGGACAGTTACCACATGGAGCATCGACAAACCCGTTGTAAACTTTAGTGTCAGTGGCTCGTAACACAGTCCGATAGTTGGTACCAGAAATCTTCTCGAGCCGGTCGTCAAGAACCATCATTTCCAATAGCTGCTCCATGTCATCCTCCCGTACAGTCTTGCCACGCAAAACCTCCTTCGAGTTGAGCCAGTTGGCCACAGAGGCAGCAGTCGGGTACTGCGGGTTATGTCGATGAACAAGCTTGGACGTGTTTGGGTCTCTAGATGGGTTATAGGGCTTCACGGCTGGCGCTTCCTCGATATCTCGCACGGCACCCAGTACTTCGGCCTTCTTTTGAGCAATGGCCGCTGTTCTGTCGCCTGTTATTTCGTAATCGTTCCAGTTTCCAGGCACTTTGATGCAAGTTTCGTTCTCCACATGCTGAGCGACGATGCCCGATATTGTGTCGATCAGAGCTGTGTCGAAGTCACCCTCTGACTGCCATGGCCCACCCGCGATGTCTTCCGATGGCTTTAGGTGCTTCAGAAGGTACATCTTTCGGTTCGGGAACTTGACACTCATGACTGACTGAACCAAGTCCTTTGATTCTAAGCTCTTGAGACATCTCGCAAGAGTCTGTTGTGTGACGTTCGTCTTGGCTCGGAGCGCTTTCGACCAGATGCCGTCGGCTTGTACTTGATCGATGTGGTGGTAGAGGAGACGTTCGTCGGGTGTGAGTCGTCGCAGCCTAAGAACACATGACTGTCAGAGAGACTCACAGACATCAATATCCATCAAAGTCTACACATACTTGTCGGCATCTTCTCTTGTCCGTAGCTTCCAGCATGGGTCGCCCTCGAATGTCATGAGCTTCAAAAGATGGCGATCACACAGCTCTTGCAATAGCACCATCAGCTGGGCTATGGTGTCGGCCACTTGCATGTTCGAAAGGTCGCGCTGGAAGAAGATTTGACCCGCAGGCCGTTGCGCGCATTTGTCGTATAGAGCATCGGCGGGGCTGATGATTTCGTTCGCCGTGGTTTCGGCGGGTTCCTCTTTTGGAGCCTGCGACGGCGCTGCTGAAGCCATGGTGTGTGTTGTCCGACGAATGTGCTGGTACCGGTCGATTATACGCGTATCGCGAGTTGTCGCAAGTGAGTTCAAGTCGCGACATGTGAATCACCAAAAGTTTTGAGTGGGGCATGCGGCGAAGGACGCCCAATCATGTTTCTGTGGCGCAAGCGTCCACTGGAAGTCACCCACTACTCCAAGCTTAGATACCTATCTATTGACGAATCCATCTAAGAAAAACCGGACGACTTGCATTTCAAGAACTATTGTAGCTTCAACTCTCGCGGATCATTCTTTGTTCGGCGGCATTATACCAAGGCCCCTTCGCAAATGCGGGGGGATATCACACCAGCCATCCAACCTCCTCGCGTCGCTTACCCCAGACTCGAACACTGGACATCGATGAGTTGCTCCGTATCGAGGTTCATACAGGTAGGGCGCTATCAATGTCCCAGTCACGTGTGTTCTACTATCCACTCTACCGGTATCAGTCGTCTCACCAACTAACGGAGCGGACGTTCAAATAGCGTGAGCTGAGTAGAAGGGGCTTGAGAATCTATGGCAGCTGAAAACGTACGAGTCAAGACCCCGCATGTGTGTCCTGCTGGATCAGCAGCACAGCCCGGTTAACGACTGTCGAAAGAGAGCCGACCAAACTACTGCGCGCGGGAAACGTTAGACGATCATTCACTCGAGTGTTCGCCGATCATGCAACCATATGTTTTGGGACAAGTCGCTGTACAGTAAGTATTCGGATCGCTAGGCATGGATGTTTGCTGGGCTATCAGAACTCGTGAACCCCGTAGAGGTCCATAGCTGGTCATCTACAGGGGCTCCTTTCATCGGGGCAACAGACCTAGGGCGCTGCCGGTTACCGTGATCCGGATGCCGCCCAAAAAGCCTCTTCAATTTTCATCACATTCAGCCTTTACCGACGACGCTAGAGCACGTGCACCCAGCTTGCGCGTAACCCTCTGGCCCCATGGAGACGTTTGAAGTATCAGTCGATGTATGAGGACTTGTCCATATGTAGACAAGCAGATTGTTACTCTGAATCTCAAGAATGTGGCGCATACATGACAGTGTCTCCCGGTTATCTGGAACCTGCCTTACCAAGCCTGTACTACACATGAATCTGGGGACCCCGGGTTTATGACCCATGATTCGTGAGCAACTTGTGCAAGATAAAGATACCCTAGAGCCCAGTGTGGTTGCACAACTTTGGCCTTTGCGTTTTTTACGCAGCCTTTTACACAGACAGCCAACCTCAACCCAACGTCGAGCCATGGCGGAAGAGAAGCAATATCACGAACAAGTTACTACTGAGGAAACCCTCACTCATCACCATACCGCTAGCAGCCACGGCCTTCACCATGATCACGTCGCTCAAGAAGCCCTTGGAGGGCATACCGCTGATCTGGGCAAATCTTACTTCACGAGCATCAACTTCATCGGCACTGTAGTCGCTACATGTCTTGCGCAAATCTCCGGGTATGTCCATGGCCTCAGCGTCGGAGAAATTACTAATAATATACAGTTACCTGGGATGGGTTCTTCCGGCGAACACACTGAGCCTCATCAACGCGGCGATCGGACCGTCTCCGGATATCATCTGGGTCGGTATTTCCTGGACAGCCGGATTTGCCATCGGCTTCACGCTTGTCGGTCGATTGTCGGACATCTTCGGTCGTAGATGGTTCTTCATCTGCTCGTCAATACTAGGTCTAGTCGGAAATATCATTGGAGCAAGTGCGCAGAGCATCAACATGCTGATTGTATGTTCTGGCGACTACAGAGTCTGCGGACGATACTGACCCTTTCAGGCAACAAACTCTATCAATGGACTTGCTGCAGCGGGCCAACTTTCGTTTCACATTATCCTGGGCGAGCTCGTCCCAAACTCCGTCAGGGGTCCAGTGAACGCTTTCGTGCTGTCGACATCCGTGCCGTTCGCCGTGTTTGGTCCTCCAGTAGCGCGATCTCTCTATCAAACCACGGAGCTGCAATGGAGATGGTGCTATATTCTTGGCTGCATTGTCAATGTACTGGCAATCGTTCTCTACTTCTTTTTCTACTTTCCACCAACATACGTAAGGAAATCTCGCCGAGACAGCGATATCTAATTGACTGATGATTGTAGGAAATGCTTCACGTCGGCGGCAAATCGAAACTTAAACAACTTAAAACCCTTGACTGGATGGGCATCTTCTTGTTCTCAGTCGGTCTCGTCGTCTTTCTGATCGGTCTGAACTGGGGCGGCTCAGCATACCCCTGGAAGAGCGGACAAGTACTGGGAGCACTCTTCGCTGGCTTCGGTGCCCTTGTCGCTTTCTGTTTCTGGGAAGCCTACGCGCCAGGACTAGAGTATCCCCTCATTCCCTTGCGACTATTCAGGAACATCGAGTACAACGCCAATGTCGCTTGTGCTAGTCTAGCAGCTATTGTCTATTACGCAGACTCAATCATCTGGCCTACGATGGTATCTTCGCTCTTTACGACAGATATCACTAAGATCGGGTGGCTTTCGGCAAGTTTACCAACACCTAAATGAACCCAACAATAATGTACTAACGTCATCTAGTGCGCCGTAGGTGGTGGGCTTCTTCTCGGCCAAATCCTTGGAGGTGCTGGTGTCCGCTACCTACCACGTATGAAGATTCAAATGACCGTCGCAGCAGTGATTACTACAGCTTTCGTCGCCGCCATCGCCGCCTCAGACGAAACGACTGAACAACGAACGACTGCATTGTTACTGATCGGCACCATTGCAGCAGGCTACATTGAGAATCTCACACTGTCCAGTACAGCCTATCTGTGGGATCCCGCTGACATCGGTTTGGTTACCGGTGTTATGGGTGCTATCCGAACAGGTCTTTCTGCAATTGCTACGAGCATGTACTCGTCTATCCTCGCCACGGAATCCGCCAAGTACATACCGCAACAGGTCATGCCTGCCGCGCTCGCTGCAGGGCTTCCAGAGTCCTCACTTTCTACGCTCTTGACCAGTATCACGCTAGGCGACTTCAGTGCCGTACCTGGTATCTCGCCTGAGATCATTGCAGCAACAGGGCAAGCTGTGAAGAGCGCATACGCATTATCGTTCCGCACAGTATATCTCTGCACGCTTCCTTTTGGTGTATTGCTTATCATTGCTGCAGTGCTGTCGCCAAATGTGGAGCAGTATCTTACGGATGAGGTTGCGAGGAAAATGCATGGTAGGGGTGATGAGAAGGGCAACCAGACAGTCATGAAGGAGGTTGTCGATGCCTAAATTCTAAGCAGGCATATATCTTGCTCGTTTAGTCTCATTTTTCTGTTTGGAATAATGTAATGTTCTTCTACCATTGAACCCAGTATGTGATATCAACAATCGTGCAAATGGAGATGAGCCAAACGACTAGCCGAAAGTCATGGTAAGAGCTCAAGAGTTTTACAATGTGCTTGTACAACCTCGGAAGATATTACATATAGGTTCTGCGTACGATGGCCGAGATTGGTTAGCGCAGCCAACGCAGAAAGGCGCTCATCAGCTCTGATGACTAGGCGGCAGATACATCTGACATGACAACAAGACAGTTGAAAAGACCGACACACCTTGAGTGACGATGGCTACAGCAGAGTCAGAAGACGTACAACCTTATAACAAACATTTCTTACCTCTCGAGTCGAATCCAGACGTCTTCACCGAGCTTGCGCACAAGCTCGGTCTTTCGACTTCACTATGCTTTCAAGATGTACTCTCTTTAGACGACCCAGAGTTACTTGGATTTATTCCACGTCCAGCCTTTGCATTGATACTCGTGTTTCCGACGACGGACGACTACGAGAAGCGAGTCCAAGACGAAGATGCCAAGCATAAGGAACTCCAAAGCCCTGAGCAGCGTGTTGAGGATCTGGTGTTCTTCAGGCAAACCATCAACAATGCATGCGGTCTTTATGCGATTTTACATGCTGTCTGTAATGGCGAGGCACGGCAGAAGATCGGTATGACTGGCAAAGTCCTTACCCGAGAGCACTACTAATGTTGACTAGGCAGTGGCTCAATCATTGCTCAACTACTCGACGCCAGCCTAACACCTGATTCGGACAAGCTCGCTCGCGCATTGGAGGAGAACGAGGGGTTAGAGGGCGCATATGCTGGAGTTGCAAGCAAGGGAGATACCGAAGCGCCCCTCAATGCGGAAGACGAAGTGGACTACCACTATATCGCCTTTGTCAAGTCATCCAAAGACAGCCACCTATACCAACTTGATGGCGACCGTGAGCGTCCAATAGATCTCGGTGCGCTCACTTCGGATGAAGACGTTCTCTCTGAGAGATGTCTTAGCGTCATTCGCGGTATGATGGCAAGCGAAGACAACAATCTCAACTTTAGTTTGATGGCTCTGGTGGAGCAGGAGGAAATGTAGGTAGCCAAGGAGTCACACTCTTCGTAGGACTTCTCCGAAGAGCGAGGAAGTGTGAACTATGAAGGACCTTTTTATTTGCTCTTGCAACGGACTTCGTTGAACGAAGAATGCACGTACTGAAGTACAGCCGCATACACCACAGCTAAGCAAGACGCAAAGATGTGGGATGCTCCCCGAAGGGACTTGTAAAAGCGTCGAAGACTCAAGTGGCTGATGTGCGGGTTGCGTCCTATAATGAATATGTGCAGACACAATGCAGTGTGACGATATCGGGTTATCCTCAAATTAGAGGTTGGTGATGTCTGTCGTTGTGATGTTGTGGGTGAAAGTGTGCACCAGCGAAGAAAAGTTGAGATGTTCGCCGCATGGACCACCGCGCTAGGCTAGCTCTCCAGAATCGCGAGCCCTGAGCTTCACTTCGACCGCGATCGCGACCACGTTCTTCCCCACTTCATTCATACCGACCGCGAAGATGACGAAGAAGCGCAAGAGGTATCCAGATCTGAACCAGAAGCTCGAGGTACGACATGCGCAAGCAACTTGTACACGGAATCCACACTGACCTCTCCAGCGACCATGGTGTTACTACTGCGAGCGCGACTTCGACGATCTTAAGATTCTCATCTCTCACCAAAAGGCCAAACATTTCAAATGCGACCGCTGTGGAAGACGGTTAAATACCGCCGGAGGTGCGCACGATACCATTTAGGATCCCGCATTCCAGAAGCGACACTAACGTATTCTCAGGTCTCTCCGTGCACATGAACCAAGTCCACAAGGAGACGCTCACCCACGTTGAGAATGCCAATCCCGGCCGTCAAGGTCTTGAACTGGAGATCTTCGGTATGGAAGGTGTACCCGCCGAGATAATAGACCAGCACAACACACAAGTCACGCAAGCACATTTCGCTGAGGAGCAAGAGCGCGCGCGAATCACCGGAAATCCTATGCGTGGAGCGTACGTCAATGGACAAGCGGCACCAAACAAGAGGCCGAAGATCAACGAGAGTCTAGAGGAGATTGAGGAGAGGGCAGCCAAATTCAGGGAGGATCGAAAGAACGGCGTTTTACCCGCACCGGTGGAGCCAGTACAGAATGCGGTATGTATCCGAAGATCTGAACAAACAGATGATACGATGCTAATCTATCTACAGACACCGCCCATTGTTCAGACAGCATACGGTGTACCACCCCCTGGCGCTCCCGTGGCCTTTCCACCCGGTGCGCCCGCATACTCTCCGCAAGGCATCCCACAACCCTTCTCACCCGCCAACGGCGGCATGCCCGCACGCCCTGGCAGCATACCCGGTCAGCCTGGCGCATTACCTCCTCGGCCTGGATTCGGCGCCCCGCCGCCTGGTGCATTCCCACCTGGTCAGAACGGCGACATATCGAACTCTGTCGACGATCTAATCAACGAGGTGACTAAGGAGGCAGCGCCAAAGGAAGAGAAGAAGAGCAAAAAGGACAAGAACCAGCGACTTATCTTCTTTGCGGAGACTACAAGCCCCGAGGAGAAAATGGCTGCTCTACCGAGGTTTGCGGACTTCATGCGGACGTGATGAATCAAGGGCCAGAATGCTGTGTATAATGGGACAAGGCTAAGTTGCGACTATGCACGTTGGTCTTGATGCTTAAGGGCCCTAAGGCTAGGGCAAGGGCAAGAGCCCACAGATGCTACGCGACGCAGAACGGACCGCGTCAACCAAGGCGTTACGGCGCGAAAGAGACTCTGGCTTTGCATATAGTATCTATCTAAGAGCGATCAATTCACGAATGGCCACGATCAAATCCAGTTCTGGATATCATCATCATTCAGGGACTAGTATCGCGAAAGCTCCTTGACACTTTGATAGCAGAGCACAATGAACAAATCAAGCTGGTGAAATCAGGGTATCTTGCAATTCAACGCATCAAGTAATTATACAACAGTCGTGCAGCCTAACCGTACCAAACCCGACACAACCCAACCAAGTCTTATTGATCATAAAACCCCAACTCCTCGCCCTCCTCTTCCTCATCTTCATCGTACTCCTCGCTCTGCTCATCGTCACTGCTACGATCCTCACTAGCACGCGCCCACTCCGAACTCTCGGTAAACAACGACTCTCCCAGATCCAGACCGCGCGTGTGCGTCGTACCCATTATACCTGCCTCCTCCTGCGTTACATCTGTGACGTCTTCCTGCTCGGGCATAGGATCGACTTGCCTCAGCAAGGCCTTCTCATCGAGCTCGTTGTCATGATCGTTGTGACTGGTAGCGAAACCAACAGACTTTGCTGTACTGGGTCGTTCGTGGACTTCAGTCTGCTCGACGCGGCGGGGTTGCTCTTCGATGATGTCGCCGTTCCAGGGTCGGCATTCTTTGACGGTCTCGCCGCAGCGGAGACATGTCCAGCCTTCACCTTCTTCGTTGGCGATTCGTTGCGCGATGCATGCGAAACAGTATATGCAGCCACATGGGATGGTTTCGTAGGGGTTGGTGATGTCTGTGGTTGCGGAGCCGACGACGCCGCCGCCACCGGCGGAGGAGGTCAGGATATCGGCTTCGCTGGCTGTCGTGGGGTTTTGGTCGCGGTAGCAGATGGCGCAGGTGCGTTCGGGTAGGAAGCCTAGTTCGCCAGTGGTCTTACTCTCCTCATCGTCTTCGTCGTTGGGTTTCGAGCGGCCGAGTAGGGAGAGCACTGATGTTCGCAGTTTCTTGAATGTGCGGCTTAGGATGCGACGCCAGCGGGAGATGCCGACGAGAGGGAGGAGGAAGAGGAGGAATTCGGTGAAGGCGTGCCATACGAGTTGGCGGTTGAGGTATTCGAAGCTGACTTCGCGTGATGTCGAGTGTGAGGTTGGTGTCAGACGTAGGCGGAGGAGGCGATCGGTTATCGTCCTATACCGGCCGTCGACGAGGAAGACGAGGAAACTGGCAAGACCGAGGACGTCATGTGCATTTCCCGCCAATTCACTCAACCGTCCCAGGACCTTTAACCTTGCGCTTTCAGGCCTGGTGTAGTCTTCCGAAGCGGATAGAAGATACTCTTCCCATTTCGTCCACGCATACCTCCCTCCCACTGTAACAGCCCCATAGGCGATCTTCTGCCATGGCTTAGGCGGTGGACGATTCGGCGCACTACTCCGCGCATCCATATACCTCAGCCCCTGTAGATGCGCGCCGTAACTCGCATTTTGGTCCCAGATACTCAATTTCCACAGCACCGCCCTCAATGCCAGCAATATCTCGGCCGAGTAGTGATCTGTGACATGAGTCCCAAAGTATTTCAAGCCTTCACCAACTTGGTTCTTCATCAGGGTAAGGAGTTCCTCATCAAGCAGTTCGGCATCGACTTGGCCGACACGGAACTCTGGTCGTGTTCCCGATCGGCCTTTTATCGCGTCCCAGACGCTGAAGCCGGTGGTGGAGAGACTGCTGAAGGGGAAGGGGAGGCGCGAGAGGGCGCGTTGTGCGGTTGATGGAGGCGGCTCATGATGATTCCGTTGTTGAAGGGCGCGTTGAGCGCGGCGGGCTGCTATGCGCTGCTGGGCGGCGGCGAAGTCTGCGGAGGGCATCTGGGAGCATTGGAAGGTTGCGACGTGTAGGCAGGGCAGTGGATGTTATGGGCGTCGTTGGCGATGGCGCGAGATGCTGTGGGAACGTGATAGCGTGACGGCGAGACCAGACTGGAGTTGCGACGGACCGAGGTTGGCTGGGGAAAGCATGGGAGTAGCCGATGCGCGCGACGCCTGCTCCTGACAAGCCGGAACCACATCTGGAGATGCCAGTCACAATGGATCTTTGACAAGAGCACTTCAAGTATATACTGGATAGTCGGTACACAGTTAGCTATTTGAAGCGCAATACACGTCAACTGCCACCGAGGTGTCACGCAAAAATCGCCGTCTCGTGTCTCGTCTCGGGGGTCCGAGCTGTGACGCGGGGAGCTTCTCGAATTTGTTTCTCTAAACACCAAGATAGATTCCTCAAACAAGACTTGCCGCATACTGATCGCAGCCTGGGTGAGCAGGCTTTACAAATTCCACACTCGCTGTGAACCGTGAACCGTATCCATCGAGTTGTTTGCCAGTTTTTTCCCTATATCTAGAATATCACCTACCTGCAACTACCCCACCACCGCGACACTTGCGTTGTCAACACTCGCAGCATGAACGCGGAATTCAGCGTTGAGGTACCGGGAGAGGCGAACCCTCTGACTGAGAACATTCTGTTCCATGTCTTGCGCTCGGCGTCTTCTGCAGACCAGACTCAAGTACAGTCAGGCACGAAGCAACTCCAGCAATGGGAAAAGGCCCAGGGTTTCTATCCTCTGCTACAGGTGAACACGTCTCGCTTTAATATAGTTGACCTGGTCTGACATTACATAGACGGTGTTTCTTGACCGATCCCTCCCATTAGAAGTCCGCTACCTCGCCGTCATCCAGCTCAAGAACGGCATCGACAAGTACTGGCGCAAAACAGCCACGAAGTACGTCCCTACATGAAGTGGCATCAAAACAAGAAATAACACTGTAACAGCGCCGTGAGCAAAGAAGACAAGGCCACCATACGTGCCCGTCTACTCGAGAGCGCTGTTAACGAAGCCGACCATCGCCTGGCGCTGCAGAATGCTCTGGTGGTTGCGAAGATCGTCCGCTTCGAGTTTCCAAGCGACTGGTGAGTCTCGAGTTGAATATAAACCTCCAAATTCTAACATTACATAGGCCAGACCTTTTTCAACAACTACTCCAGATCCTTCGCGCCTCGACCGACCCCAATGCCTACCGGTTGCAACTTCCCCGCGCCCTTCTCGTCTTGCTATACATCGTCAAGGAGCTATCAACAGGAAGACTTCTACGAACACGACAGAGCTTACAGACGGTTGCACCGGAGATCTTCAACGTACTAGGTACCATCTACGTGAACAAGGTGCAAACATGGCAAGCCTTCTTTCGCGATGGCGGAGACGACGAAGGCGGTGCGCTTGAAAGCATCGACAACAGCTTGCTTGCTATCAAAACTATGCGAAGACTCATAATAGCCGGTTACGAGTTCCCAGGCAGAGACAAGGACGTTCAGGAGTTCTGGACGCTAACCCGTACTCACTTTGGAGAGTTCCTACAATATGTGATACCCGACAACTCGCCACTTGCAGCCGAAGTCCAGAAGAAGATAGGCAAGCATTTGATGCAGCTTTCCAAGTT
>JAESFQ010000499.1_pt1 | contig 14481 bp, 12 predicted proteins | sample 9269431 | NCBI WGS metagenome assembly JAESFQ01 (sample SAMN14502588, study PRJNA617103) | algae metagenome | isolation source: Plectolyngbya sp. WJT66-NPBG17 and co-occurring heterotrophs from well... | place: USA: Mojave Desert, Joshua Tree National Park, California | collected 2006-08-06
GTAGCAAAATAGTATAACATATCCCAGTAGATAAATTGCTTTAGGTCCCCCCCCCCTAACTTTTTTTTACATATATCATGATATATTACAAAAAGTAAGAGGGACCCTACAGATTTAAGCTGGAAAATTGCAATTACATAATGTAAAAAGCAATTACGGGAGAAGATGAACTTATGTTTAGTAAGCCCAACAAAAAAAAAAGAAATTAGCTCATTGAAGAGAACATTTGTTTTACACGTGGAAAGTTAAGTGTTCAGACCACTTATTTTTTTTTAACTTTTTGCGAATGATAAGTATATAATAACGAGATGAAAAGGAAGAAACATTATAAAGCCTTAAATATACTCTATGTAGAATATAAGCAGGGAAGAGAGAGAAATGGGAAAAGTTTTATTCTAATGGGTATTAAAACAGGTTAACAGGTATAGAACTTAGTAGTAGTGTATTGGGCATATATCTATATGCTTATACATTATAAAAAGCACGTTTACACATTATTTTAAAATATATAATCTATGCGATTTAAATAGATAATTAACTTGATTTATTAAAATATACTTTTTAACTAAATGTAATTTTAATATCATTCTTCTAAATTTAAAATGTTATATTTTCCAACAATTATCTCTGTTCTTGAAGTATTGGCTGTTACTGTACCTGTTTTATTAACAGTAGCTTTTGTAACTATAGCTGAGAGAAAAACAATGGCTAGCATGCAAAGAAGACTGGGACCTAATGCAGTGGGTTGATATGGTCTACTTCAAGCATTTGCCGATGCTCTTAAACTTTTATTAAAAGAGTATGTTTCTCCTACACAAGCCAATATAGTATTATTTTTCCTTGGTCCGATTATAACTTTAATCTTTTCATTGCTTGGATACGCCGTAATACCTTATGGTCCTGGTTTAGTGCTACTAGATTATAATCTGGGTATATTATATATGTTGGCTATGTCTTCATTAGCTACATATGGAATTCTGCTGGCTGGATGATCAGCTAATTCTAAATATGCATTCTTAGGGTCTTTAAGAAGTACAGCTCAATTAATTAGTTATGAATTAATTTTAAGTTCTGCTATACTTTTAGTAGTATTATTAGCAGGTAGCTTAGATATAACTGTTATTATAGAAGCTCAAAGAGCTATTTGATATGTAGTACCTTTATTTCCTATATTCATTGTGTTTTTTATAGGATCTATAGCGGAAACCAACAGAGCTCCCTTTGATCTAGCAGAGGCTGAATCAGAACTTGTAAGTGGGTTTATGACAGAGCATTCAGCTGTTATTTTTGTATTTTTCTTTTTAGCTGAATATGCTAGTATTATTCTTATTTGTATTTTAAATAGTATATTATTTTTAGGTGGTTATCTGTTTGACTTTAACTATTTTTTATATCCTTACTTTTATTTAGTGCAATTTATTGCAGGGGATAGTTATATGTATCTAACAGAAAATGAAACTAATTTTAATGTAATTGACTTTGATAATTACAATTCAGTAATAGGAACAACTATAAGTGGTGTGGTAATAGGACTTAAAACTTGTGTAATGATATTTACTTTTATCTGAGCGAGAGCCTCATTCCCGCGTATTCGTTACGACCAGCTTATGTCCTATTGTTGAACTGTTTTATTACCAATAGTTATTGCATTTATTATACTAGTCCCATGTATATTATATAGTTTTGAAATAATGCCTTGTAATATACCTTTATTATAAATTAACAAAAATTTATCTAAATAAAAATTTTTTTATTATAAATTTAAATGTGTTATGTATTTAAATATAATACAACAAAAAAGTTTTTTTTTGATATGTATAATTTACTCAAGTCCCCAAAGGGGAGAAGATAGTATAGCTTTTATATATAAGTATATAGTAACTTTTCTAAAAATTTTTCTATGTATTATAAGTATTACATTAACATAGATCCTATAATAGAAAAGAAACTAAAAACTATCTAGGTATATAAAAAACATAGGTATGGAAATCTAAACAGTACACCTAACTAGTACTTAAAAGGTTTTATGCTACTAGCTCTTTAGTTTAAAACACTTTTTTGACTTTGCTGTGTTAATTAGGTAACAATAACTATACTAATTAGGTAACAATAACTATACTAGTGGAGTATAAATTGTATTTTATAATATATCACTACTTGGAATAATAGTACGTACAAAAGAGCTTGTTGACCTAAATTAAGGTGTTTTACAAATACAAGAACGATAATAACAAAATAATTTACTATAACAGTCATTACATACCTGCCCATTCTTGTCAAGTACACCTGTAATAACAGCTCTATATTCTATACACCTACTAGTTCTATATAGGTGGAAAGCATTATCACGAGACAGATGCCTTCCACCAGATTATGGAAACCCGCAACGGTCTATAATTTTCGGGATAAAGTAGTAACTTTATACTCTATATTTGATTTACTACTACCCCTCTTATTTTTTTTTTCTTTTGCCATTGTTTGTTGCTTTAGTTTCTTTTTTTTTCTAGCCCCTTAACCAAGTTGGGGGCTAGAAAAAAAAGAAACAAACCGTTAAACAAAATAAAAAAAAATAAGCAGCAGGGTAGAAAAAAACATATATATGTTTTTTCCAACCCATGAGGGAATACATAAAAATATTACTAATATAGCTGTAGGTATATATACACAATACTAAGTAAATATATTGCTCTATAAAATGTGAAAAATCTACAGTTAGCTTTAATTAATGACTGCTAACTCAACCCTTTAACCCAAAAGTACCATTTCTTGTCTTAGAATTAATAAGGGTATATTGTGTATTGGATTTAACGTAACCTCTTAGCATAGTAGATGATTTATTATTAAATGAGGAACGTATGTTTTTTAAGCTACCTGCATATCTATACTTAAATACAGCTCTCATAGCTGTTAAACGTCTTGTTAATCTACCTGATGCTTCAAATCTTACACCACTTACTACTTGTTGTTTTATGGTATTTATAATACTGTTTTTGTTCATTGCTTCAATATTATCATCAAATGTTATAAGTGTGTGTAAATCAGGTATTCTTACCATTTGTAAAATAGCTTTTCTTAAAACTCTTACTGCTTTATTTTTCCTATCTCTTAATTTTAAAGCTACTGCTGATGAAAAAACGTCACTATTTAAATGTATAGATCTTAATTCAACTAAGTTAATTTCTACCTTTTTGTTATATAATTTTTCAATTAAACTAATTAAACCTAAATTTCTTAAGTTTAGATTTAAGCTATTGAATTTAGATTTATTAAAATTAAGTAATTTTAATGAATTAAATAATATTTTTTGTAATCTAACTAATTTTTTTAAAAGTCTAATGTTATAAGTAGGTATATTACTTAACTTAAGGTATTTTCTTCTTAAATTTACTAGAAAGTATCTTATTAAGTTGTTATTTGTTTTAAAGAAAGCCATATTTCATTTTCTAAATATGAAAAAGTTATTCTTTAATAAAGCAGGTATTCTGTTTTGATGGTTTGGTACAAATCCTCTTTTTCCATCAACAATTAGTTTTCTATATTTTACAAGTACAAGAATTTTTAATATATACCACTCAATAGATGATTTTTGTTTATTATATATATATAATGTAATAAAAAGTTTTGTGTTAGTATGTTTTAGCTCAGCTCTACTTGCATATATTTTATTTGCTGAATAACGAATCTTGTTATCACGTCTACGTTTAAAAAGGATTTTTATTTTATCTTGTAACATATTACAATAACTTCTAAGTAATTTATTTAATACAGCATCGTAACTTATTAAAGATTTAATGTAAGATTTATTGTAGGAGTATACACTACTAAATCATTCTTTACTAGAAGACGTATAAAAAATAATGTTATTATATTCATCTCTTTCAGAATTACTTTGTATTTTTTTATTTTTTTCTATAATATAGTTAGTACTTAATGGTTTATCATTAAAACTATTTTGTTTATTTTTGAATATGTTTAACATAGAATATTATTATGAATTATTGGTATAAATAATGGCAAAGCTATTAAAGTTATAAGTTTAATTAATAATATTGTACATCATTACTACATTGCTATTAATTTTTATACTTATTATCGTTAAAATTAACCATTTTTCCTTTAAGATAGGTATGTAATTATGAAAAATAGGTTGAAAAATAAGTAGTTCGAACACGTAACCCTCCGCTAATTTTTTTTTCTCTTTTGCCAAAACATATAAGTAACAATAAGCAAAAGAAAAAATAAGGTAAAATGCATGCTCTACCTATTGAGCTAATTTCTTTTTTTTTTTAATGGGGGCTTTAAGCAAAAGTTTATTTTACTCTTCTCCCCCTAATTTCTGTATAAATTTTGTACTGCAATATACCAGTAAATTTATACTAGGATTTGTTATACTATAATAGATAAAAAAATTACTATAAATAAAAAAATTTTACCTTTTTCATAACAAGTTAACTGTAATTATGCAATTAATTTAAAATAATCGCTTACCTGTTGTTACTAAAACACCCATTGTGATAAATGTCGGAATAGATAAAACGCTTATAAAGCTGATGTTTTTATGTTAACATCATCATATCTATGTAAAACCAGAGATAAAGATATAACTAGTATTAATATAATATTAGAACTATCAATATATGAGTTAAATAAAAGATAAGAAATTAACCCTATTAAGATATATAATGCATAAGATGTAATAACACCAGTATTTAATTTAGCAATATTACTACTTATATTTAATAATCCTTTCTCTAACCCATAAGGACCTAAATACTCTACGGATCCTTTATCTAGTACTTTAGTAGTTTGCCCACCAAGTTTTAGTATAATACCAGTAATGTATCTGTTGTAAAATAGTTCTATTAAGAAACGTTGATTAAAGAAACTAAATATGTTGTAACCTACTCTAGATAATTTAAAGTAAATAAGTATAGTAGATAAGTATTCAGATAAAACTATAGAAATTACACTTAATGAAATAGTAAATATTAAAGGTAATAACTTAAATAGAGTTGGTACTCCAAATTCAGTATCTAACATTATCTCATGAGAAGGATGTATAAATAAAGCATTATCTGCAAAGAATCCTGAACCTAACCCTATAAACATGTCTTTTGTTATAAACCCGAAGAATATAGAGAATACAGCTAAAATCATTAAAGGTAAGCTCATAAAGATATCACCTTCATGTGCTTTTTTATAGTTTATTAAAGGTCCATTAGGATTCGTTAAGAATGTTAAATACAACACTTTTACAGAGTATAATGTAGTAAACATTGCTCCTATAGTAGCTATTATATAAACAACAGTACCAGAGAAATAATATTGACCATAAGCAGATTCAAGTATAAAATCTTTTGAATAGAATCCTGTCATAAAAGGGAATGCAACTAAGCTTAAAGAAGCTATAAGCATTACAGAATAAGTAAGTGGTAAAAATGGTCTTAACCCACCATATCTTCTAAAATCTTGATTATCAGCTACAGCATGGATAACTGCACCAGCTCCCAAGAATAAAAGTGCTTTATAGAACGCATGGTTCACCAAATGAAATAAAGCTATATTATAAGAAGATAAACCTACAGCTATAACCATCATCCCAAGCTGGCTCATTGTAGAATAAGCAATAACTTTTTTAATATCTTGTTGGAATAAACCTATTAAAGAACTAAATACAGTTGTAATTGCACCTAATCATAAACATAACATTAGCACTGTTGAACTATATTCTATTAAAGGAGATGAACGCATTAATAAATACACACCAGCTGTAACCATGGTTGCAGCGTGTATTAATGCACTAACGGGTGTAGGCAAATTTGTTGATTTATGCTATATGTAGATCAATGTCTACACTAATACGGCACAAATACTCAACAACTCACGTTGTTGTTCGGACTATATCATCCATTACATTAGTTGTTTATTAATTTAATTTTATCTTTTATGATTTCTATACCTGACTCAGTTAAATGTTTTTTATCTTTAACCAGATCATATACTTTTAACCATCTCAAGTATGAAACATGTTTTTTAGTTTTAAGAGGATAATTGTGTAGATAACTTAATATTTTATTAAGTTTACCAAAATTAACTACAGTATTATAACCATTATAGCTTTTTACATGTGTTACATAACCATCTATTAGGTTAGCAAGCAGTTTACTAAATTCCACATCATCTTTTTGAGAGATTACGTATCTTACAGTAACTATATGTTTACCTGTTTTACTTAAATAAGCAGAACTAGTGAAACATCCTTCTGCATCTGTAAATCCAGATAATCATGCATTACATAAATTTACTTTTCCATTTGATTCTATATGTGTAATATTAGTTTTATATTTTAAATTAAAAGCTTCTAATCATGATTTAAACTGAAGTTTTTTATTTTTAGTTAGTAAGTTACCATTGAATATCTTTATTATTTTTAAAAGATTATCTTTATTTCTAACTTTATACTGATGAGTTTGGTTTAATTTGCTTTGTACTGTTACGGATCCAAAGCCTAATTCTTTTTTAATGTAGAATAGTACTTGTGCATCTACGCTAGATTGTGTTACTTTAAACACTAAATAGCCTCTTTTGTCTACACTAAATACTCCGTCTCCTTCAGCAAATCCTATTAACCATCATTCAAAAAATTTTTTATCATCTAATGTAATTGCTTCACGTGTAGTCTCTGAAGAGCCCAAGTTACTAACGTGGTTTCCTGCGGATTGTCCCTCATTCTGGATTTTTCCGAAGCTTACAAAGTAAACAGTGGACCAGAATATAAAAACGGGATGTTCCCGCATATAGTGAAGTTTAAGGAAGGCCCTATTCAAACCCTCCATCGCCATAGGTAGTCAAACGTGAAGACCTATTTGAGAACTTTTAGCCATAGCTCCAATTAATAAACATATACCTACAATAGTAACAACATTTTCATTCATGTAAGGAGCTAATGAGAATACAGTTGCATAGTCTAAATTACCGAACGCTAAAAAAATCGCAAACATACCTACAGTTAAGAAACAATCACCTACTCTATTTGTTAAAAATGCTGAAAGAGAGCTTTGATTTGCTGCTATTCTAGTAAATCAAAAACATACTAAAAGATAAGAACAAACCCCAACACCTTCTCACAGGTTTTCAGTTATAATCTGTTGCGAATCTTTTATACTAAAGATTTAATTGGTTATACCCCTAATTTATATAACATTTCAGGTATAAAATACGGTTTTACTAATACTGTTAATTTATCCATACTTTTTTTACTTATTCTAATTCTATAACTTTGAACACCACTGCTATTAATACGTTTATTCAAAGTAGCTTTTATTCCAAAGTTTTCATGCAATGCATTTATTAGAAGTTCTTGTTCCTCTTTAGTGAAACTTTCTGTGCATAGCATAACTATACCTTGATATAAAAACCCATCTCCCATAATTAAATGAGCTAACCCTCTGGGTGTTAACAAGTCTTGTATATTTAAAGGAATAACTTTTTTTTGATCTTTGTAAAATAAAGAATGATATTCATTTAAGCAAGGAAACCTCAATGTTCTAACATATATAGATTTATATATTTTACCTGTTCTAGGATCAGCTTTTCTTACAACTATTACAGGCTCCATATCTATTAAATCGCCAAATAAAGTGTATTAACTAAATACATATGACTTTTGATCAGGGTAAGTATGATCTATTCTAAGTCTTGTATTATAAGTAGGTTTACCTTTTTCCAAAAAGCCATCTGCTAACATTATACCTACGATTGACTCCTTTTGCTCCTGTGTTAGTTCATACTCTTTTTTGTACTGTTTAGTGTATTTACTGCTTTCAGGTATTTTACTATAAAATCTTTTAAATACACATAAAGGATAAGTGATATAGTATATATAAGAGGTATAGTAAGGATATAAAAAATAGTATGAGTAAAAAATGCTAATAATAACCAAAATATAACCATTATGCAATAGCTTTATAACGAAACCTTGGACTATATCTTTACCCCTATATCCTGTTTTCTTCCCGTAAGCTTGCGGGAAGAAACCATTTTTTATAGATATAGTAGGGTATTCCACGTATAGTCTCTGAGGATCTCACTAAGACATATTGTCCTTTGATTTCCTGCTGATTGATCTAAGCAAAAGGGCTTATACTTTCCAGCATACAGTGGAATAATAATTTATGAATTTAAATACATAAACGGCCAAGAATGGACCTACAAACATTAATAAATAGTTATTTGCTGTAACTAATATAACCATCATAAATGTGAACAAGCTTAAATAGCTAAAGAACCTTTGAGGGTGAGGATCCTCACTCATATAACCTATAGAATAGATATGCACTAAAGAAGAAACTATTAAAACAGGTATAAGCATAGAAACTGTTAGTGAATCAAAATGAAATCCTCAGGATACATTTAATGATTCAGAATCAATTCATCTGAATACCTCTATGGAAACAGGTATATTATTTAACCCAACTTCAAAGAAAGCTAAAACAGCCAATATTGTTGTAGTAACAACAGCTGTACATGTAATTATTTGTGCTCCTGATACTCCGATTTTTCTACCAAAAAAACCAGAAGCTATTGATCCTAATAGTGGTAAGATAATTATAGCTAGATACATTATTTAAATTCAATACTAATACTTCCTCTTCGTTTTCTCCCTTTTTCCATAGGAATTGTATTCCCTTAGGAAGGATAGGATATTACCATAATTTTTCTATTATGCCTGACTATATCTTAAGCAAATAATTATATAATGATATAATTATAAACCAACCTCCGTTTAGTCGATGAACTGTACACCAATATTACTATACTGATGTTTAGCTGCAGATTGTCTATTTCATTTCTTCATACAAACCGTTTTTACCATACAACGAGTCATTACCTGTTCCATTAATCATATTACTATATTAATTTGGTAGATTTGTCTTTAAGATTTTCCCGCACTTTTAAGGTTTCGCCTTAATAAGACTAGATAGAGGGTTGCTCTACCTTTTTTGACCTATTTTCTCTCAAACCCCTAATCATCACCATGATTATTTTTAGGATTCATCCCCATTTTGTCTTTTAATAGTAAGACTTCTTTTAAACCATTTTCTTTTAAATGCTCTTTGTTTTTAACCATTAAAGCAGCCCTTTTAAAAGAACAATAATTTGAGTACTTTTATCCTGCAATATTATGTTCTTCAAAAAGAGGTATTACATGATTAACTATATCATCAATTCTTGTAACTACAAACTCAGCTATTGAACGCTTTTCATATCTAACTACATACCCGCATTTAAAGAAGTTTACAAAACTCTCTAATAAAGCTACGTCTCTTAAATCTTGAGCAATAGAAAAGCGTAATGAAGCATATATACTGCCTGTTGTTTTAGACTTATTAATAGCAATATAAAAATTAGACTCTCCTGTTGAAAATCCAGCTATTCACTGTTTAGAGTGCACAAGTATGTTATAGTTAATTACTCTTTCTTCTCTTATAACAGGTATAGTGTTAGGAAAAGCCTGTTTTAATTGGTCAGATAAACCTCAATTCATAGATGCCCTTGTACTAATTATTTTTTGTATTCCCTTTAAATTAGTATGCTGTTTTTCTAATATTAAGTTAATAACATTTTTAAAAAGCACATAATCGGAATATTTTTTAGGCCCCCCCCTCTCTCAGAGAGAGAGGTCCAAACCGAGTTAAGGGGTTTAGATGTAGAATAATTTCTTATTCCACTTGGAATGATATTAAGAGCTTTAATGGGTGATTTGGGTTGACTAAAGGATACATGGTGTGATTTAAAAGAGATAAATCTATAAAAAGCTACTAAAATACCTAAACCAATCGCAGATTCTGCTCCGGCTATGGCAATAATATAGATAGCGTACGTTTGACCTAATATATCATCGAAGCTAAGTGAACTAACCAATACTAAGAATGTAATAGCTAATAGCATTATTTCTATTGAAATAAGCATTAATATTATGTTTTTTCTGTTTAAAACAAAACCTAAAATTCCAATTGTAAATAAAATTAGTGATAAATTCATTGTATAAAAATAAAATATTAATATAGGTGTTCTAAAGTAATTTATTGTATAAGACCTTTACTTGCATTAGGGTATTGATAATATCTTATTTTGCTATTAAACAAATAAGAATTATTCATGTATTAGATATACATATTTAATACATTACTATTAAATTTTATGGCTAATTAGCTATAATGACTCTGTAATACGGTATGTATAAAACAACCTGTTGCGTGTAAAACGGATGCTCTTTATTGATCTCTTTTCTCTTTTTTTGTGTGTGGGGCTTTAATTATCATAGGTAAATCCTAGATAAATCTTCTCCCCCGATTGCTGTAGAAATATAAGTCTATCTTGCAATTTTCCACTAGATATATAGGCTTACCCTGAAGGGGGGGGGGTGGGCAAACAGAATATATATACCGGGATATGTTATACTATCTGGTAAGGTAATTACTTTTCATAACATGTTAATTGTAAAAAACAATTATTTTAATACCCGTTAGATTAAAAACTCTGTGATAAAACCACTAACCAAAAGCATTTACAATACCGCTATTAATAAGCAGCTCCATATTACTATTAAGGAAAATGTAACCATCTGTTACATCATTGTGGGCATTACTTATAAGTGATCTACCTGTTTCGTTAGTAATGGATCCTGATTGCAGATCACGCTAGACTTGTCTAGAGATCTCATTACGCATAAATCTCAACATAACTCTATGCCTTTCTGCAACCATATGTATCTTAGGCGAATTAAACCCACCTTGTTCGGCTAGATTTTTATGATTAGGTAATTCTCTAGCAAAAAGATTTAGTGTTTCAGCTAAATCAAATACGCTAGATCTTTGTAAGAATGTAGTTGCAAATGCATGTGGTTTAGTATTATCTACAGTATTATATGAAGAAGTTTGCCTACTATCTATGGTTAGTGCATTTTTACCTAATTCAAATATAAATCCTAAGGTCAATAGTACAAAAAATACCATCATAATAACTAAACCATAAATATCATTAGTATAACTACTTACACTGTAAGGGTATACAAGTAAGATCTCTAGATCAAAAAGAAGAAAAAGAAGACCAAAGATAAAAAATGAAACACTAAACTGTGTTCTATTTTGCCCTAAGAAAGAGTGGAAACCACATTCAAAAACACTATCTTTTTCCTGGTAAGGATTATGGGGTGCTAAGATTAAATTAACCGCTAATAATATAATAGCTAATATAGGTATAAAAATAATGAAAAAAGTTGTACTTGTCATTTATAAATTAAAAATGATCAATGCTAATATATTAGCTAAACTTAATAATTCTTCAGGTATAAAAATAAATAATGTTATTACTAATGTAATAACTGAAATAGATAAACTTAATGAGGTTGATATAACAATATTGTTTATATTTACATTCACTTTTTTAACGATAGTATTTTTTTCAGTAATTAAACCATCTGCATTAAAATCTTTTAGTTCATCGTTTACTAGGTAATCTGGTTTATCAAAAAAGATTTGTTTTATTATAGCTAAATAATATACAGCACTTATAACGCTTGTTAATATAGCAACTAAGCTCATAAAAATATACCCGTTATCAATTGCTGCACTTAAAATCATCTGTTTACCAAAGAACCCTATTAAAGGTGGTATTCCCGCAAAAGAGAATAAAGTTATCCCTAAACTTAAGGCTATAACAGGATTTATGTAGTAATATCCTTTCAACTGATCAATAAGTTGAATAGGAGAATTATTAACATCCGTTAAATTACCATTGTTTTCATTACTATCCTTTTGTTTTTCATTACTATCCTGTTCTTTTCCAATATTTTTGGTAGAATTTGTATTATCTACATAACAATAAAGAGAGTAACCAATAGTTAATATTAATATAAAAGCATTTAAATTTGAGATAGAATATTGAATTAAATAGAACATAAAGGCTTGTGTTGATTCTACAGTGTGTATACTTAACCCTAATAATATAAACCCTACGTGTGATATTGTACTAAACGCAAAAAGTCTTTTTATTCTAGACTGTGTTAGCCCTACCACTGTTCCTATAACTAAAGATAGAAGAGAGCTAAGTAATAAGCTATTTGTTCAAGAAAAATCTAGATCTAGTATTGGTTTACTTGTATAGTGAACTAATTCTAATAAGAAAATAAAAATAGAAATTTTGGCTACAATAGCTACAAAAGTTGTAACAACAGTAGGAATAGCATCATAAACGTCCTCGGAAGTAAAATTTATCTTACAAATAAGCTTAATAACTTTATACTAAAATAATATATAACTTGATAAGACAATTGTGATATAAAAATAAAAACTATTTAACATTCTCTCTATTTCTATTCATTCCAGCCTTAATCACTCTAATTTGCTCCAACCCTTCCTTAGTAAGATGAGCTTTCGAACTAATAATCTCCGCAGCCTTAACTCAATCTTCGAAATCTTTTGATTTCACACCCAGAATAGGGTATTTAAGGAAAAAGGGTAAGATTGTTTCATAGATCTCCTTTAAATTACTACATTTAAATTCCGCATAATCCTTATAAGTATAAAACTGTCCGCATGAAAAGTAATCAGCTAAACACTTAATAAGAGACAGATCACGAGAATGTTGAGTTAAAACAAAGGCCAAATCAACACGACCTCCTGCACTGTAAGCATCACTAACTCTCAGTTTAACCATAAAAGAACCATCACCGGAAGCAAAACCTGCTATTCAATAAGGATTAATAGGAAGCAACGTTTGTGCATCAATTAAAGGTCTATGGACAGGAGCATAACTAGGAAAAGCTTCTTTCAATGCAGGAGTCAATCCTCTGTTAATAGAAGCTCTTATGTTAATAATGGCTTTTAAACCTGAAGATGTTAAATGTTCACCTTTTTTCATTATCATGATAACTTCTCTAAATAAAATATAATCCGCAAGCTTTTGAGTGATTAAGGGATATTTATCGAAATGAGGGATAATTTTTGTGATGATTTGATCTAAAGAACTAACTGTAAAATCACGACAATCATTTCTCTCTTTACTTATTCGTCCTATACCTCCAAAGAAATCTTGAATAGCTTTTAAGAGTTTAACATCTTTTTTATGAAGATTGATAATAAAATTAGCTTCGATTTTTCAACCGGTGCTGCTTCTAGGTGATTTACGTGCAATAATGGTGAAACATCCTTCTGCATCGGTAAAGCCTGTCACAAATCAAGGTAGGATAATAAGAGAAGATGTCTTAGGGTTAATATTATTACTAGTTGTATAAAATCGTCTTGGCATAACTTGGTTAGAAGGGATTTTTACTGAACGGTTTCTCTCGAAACCTGATAGAATACATCTTAAATATGATAAATCATATCAACTACCGTATACTCGTTGCTCTTTTACAGTTTGTGTTTTATTTAGAGATAAAACAGTGACTGATTTAGATCCGCGATTACCCTTATTCTTTTCAGAAGCTTCCAAGGTTGTTACCTTACATGAGTGATTAGTTCATTCACCTATAGCCTTTATACTATAGCTTGGTACTTGGATTTTTAGGGGGTCCCCGGAATTTGGCAGTTTGTCCCGTAAACACGATGACGGTGTTATGGATGATTTCCCACATCATCCTTCAGGACTTCAAAAATGGAATGGTGCAGCGGAAACTTTAAATAAGAATCCTACAGCTATAAATAGTAAACTTATGTGTATATAGTAAGATTTATATCAATATAGTAGCCCTGTAAGGTTGTCTTTACTTACATTAGATATGCTAGTTATAATATATAAGCTGTCTAAGTTTGTGGTACCAGAATTTGCATAAAGTAACGCTGTACCTAATAGTATAAAACAGGATGACAATCCCCCTAGTAAAAAATACATAAGACCACCTGAAGTAGCGGGTTCTGAATCTCTATAGATAGTTGATAATAGATACAGTCCATAACTTTGTAATTCTATGGATAGGAATATGGATACTAAATCACTAGTAGAAATTAGAAAAACACTTCCTGTAACAATAAATAAGATAATTAAGGAGTATTCTATTATTTTAAACTGCTCTCCCATTTTATTTAAAAGTAAGGTTCCGTAATAAACTAGTTTTGTAAATAAAAGTCTAGTCGGGCTGCTATATTCTTTCAATCAAACTTTTCTAGGGTAAAATGAAGTTAACAATAAGATAACGCTAGTTATTAAAAATATAAATAGGTGGAAAAAAATCGTAGTAGCTGTAGTATGGAATAACCCACCGAATATTCCTATACCTTTTGCTAAAAATAAAAGAGATAAATTATCATAAGCTATAAAAGCTGAAATAAGTAAGATAGTAATCGTTACTCTAGAGTACAAGATAGATTTGTCTCGTCTTGATGTAATAGCATTAGATAAAAGTAATAATATTAATGAATTTAGTAACATATCAGAATAGAGAGATTCGAACTCCCCTTTTACATCCTCTAGGAAGTA
>JAESFQ010000500.1_pt1 | contig 14466 bp, 18 predicted proteins | sample 9269431 | NCBI WGS metagenome assembly JAESFQ01 (sample SAMN14502588, study PRJNA617103) | algae metagenome | isolation source: Plectolyngbya sp. WJT66-NPBG17 and co-occurring heterotrophs from well... | place: USA: Mojave Desert, Joshua Tree National Park, California | collected 2006-08-06
TGTCCCCAAAGGAGCAAGAATTCAATGTAGCAGCCCTCGCGCCTCGCTAATCATCAGCTGCATCGAGATAAACTTAGATGGCGATCAGTTGTTGGAAAAGAATGTAGTGCATAGGGCGAGACGGGTCGACAGTCTCTATGTGCAAGCATACCTTGGCACTGAACGAGCTAGTGTGACGTCACAGTTTCTGTTCAATTTAGTCCTGACATGGATCAAATAGTAACACTACCAGTGACGCAGGTTCTCCGTAGAAACGGTACTAGACACGAACAGAGTAGCATCGCATACGCTCACAACCCGACCTATGAAGCTTGCTATACGCTCGGATCCACCCTACGCTTAATGCAACCTACGCTCATGGTAACTATCGCCAAACATGCTATGTCATCACATTTTTCCTCGTGGATTTCCGTAGTACGCGGTTAAGCCTCTACTAAACCCCATTTCCACCTTGAAAGAAACGAATCTATGGATATCACAAACGAAAAAAAGGAGGGGGGTATGCAAAGTATGGAAAAGGTTGAAGAAATGATCAACTCTCATGCCTTCTCCTTCTTCTTCTCTTTTTCCTTCTTGTCGTGGTGATGGTGGTGCTTCTCAGACTTTGCGTCCTTCTTAGCCGCGGCTTCAGCCATGAGTTGTTCGAAAGCCATGAAGTCGCCTTCTTCTTCGGGATCGCGCTCAGCCTACACTTGGTTAGTGACCATGTCTTCAACACGGTAGAGAGTGGCTGTACCTTTTGGAACATCTCGCCGATGATCATTAACGCATGCGCCCGCTCCACTCGCTTTTCTAGCTTGATCTTCTTGTCGTTGAGGACAGAATCACACACATCCCGAAGCACGCTCTGAATCTCAAACTTGCTGCCTCTCCAAGCTGCGGCGAGAATCTTGCCAGTGACCCTCTTCTCGTACTCAGCCTTCTTCTCGTCTGTCCACGCATCACCGCCCTGCTCTTCTAGCTTGGCCATTTCCTCCATGGTAAGCTGCGCGTCTATCGCAGCAGACATCGTGGACCATGTGTCCTTGACGAGAGTGCCCTTGTCCTTGATACGGGAGAAGAAGCCGGAAATGCCGAGGAACTTCTGTGACTTGAGGAATGAGGAAGCCTTCATAATGTATGTGGCACCGATGGCGTGGAGGATCTCAAGACCAAAGGACTCCATCTTAAGATTCTCAATCTCAAGGTGGATCTTCTCTTTGAAGGCAGCGGTAACGTCGTTCGCCTTGTCGGTTTCAGTCCACACTGAGATGCGGTCGATGAGCTTCTTGGCGAGGTTCGCAACACGTTCGTCGCGGATTTTCTTGCGTTCCATCTCATATGCCGCAAGCTCTTCCCGCTGCTCCTTGGTGAGACCAGCCTTCTTCTTCTGCTTCTCTCGTAGCTCCTTCTCCGCATCGGTCATGCCTTGTGCCTCCATACGTGCCTCCTCCTCCGATCTATCCATGATGGCTGCGCGGATTGGTATGCCTTGTGATCGCGGCGTGCTCGTCCGGGACGGGGGCGACGTCGCCCTGGACGCGGCAGACGATTCGGCAGCGCTCTCAGCATACACTGGGGGTGCTTCGGCATACACAGGTGGTGCACCTGCTGGCTGTGCTCCTGCGCGCTCCGCTTTTGCTTCGGCCTCCTTGGCCTGGGCGGCAGCACTTGGGGCTGGGGTCTCTGTGGTGCCAGTCGGCGAAGAAGTACCAGCTGCAGAAGCCACAGGAGTCTTCTCTGCCTCAACCTTTTCAGCCTCTGCTTGGGCGGCGGCTTCTTCTTCCATCTCACGCTGGGAGATTTCCATGGTCTTCGTCAGGTCCTTCATCAACGAGATCTCGCCGATCCTGTGCATGTTAGCTTCTCTCGCTCCATGATAGATATCGCTACAATGTGCCATAGAGTATGACGTACCAGTCCACGAAGGCCTCTCCACCAAAGATCATGGTGAAGAACTCGGAGGGATCCTCTGAGACACTGTCAGCATCCTGTCCTGCAACCGTAACTCCTAGATATTGTCCATACCAAACCCACTGCTAGGCATCGCACCCTCCTTGCCATATTTGTCGTATGCTGCGCGCAGCTGGTCGTCGCTGAGTATTTGGTACGCCTCGCCAATCTGTTTCGCCGTAAGCCCCGCAGTCCTCTCCTAGTATCGAGCAGGGCTGCCAAACACCCTACTCATGCCAGAAAACATACTTGTTGAAACTTTGCGTGTGCGGTCTCATCGCCGGGGTTCTTGTCTACACCAGCATTAGTCCTCGGGCCTTGGGAGAAAGTCGTTGCGCAATGTACCGGGGTGCAGTTTAATAGCGAGCTTGCGGTACGCCTTTTTGATTTCGAGCTCTGTCGCGGTAGGCGGTACGCCGAGGGCGTCATAGTATGCGGTTTCGACTACCATGGTTGCGAATATGAAACGACTTGAGGTGAGTGGTGGGAGAGATCAAGGGCAAATACGTTCGTTGGGCGCGCGTCGGTAGGCTACACATGGCCCGTGAAAATGCTGCACCGCCACAGCCGACGTCACCAACGCTAACACCAAGTCACACATGCTGACACCCTTATACGCTACATTCATTCTATGCTAGGCCAGAGGCACTATACATGTTCCCGAGTGAAAGGGAAAAGTTTGTCAGATGCATGTAGACTCTCATTCGTAGATATGTTAGATAAGGGAGCTGGTCTATGCAAGCTCAGAACCCCACCCGTTCGAGGTATACCCACCATGGCCATATGATTCATGTGGAGAACCCAATGTCACCCTTCGCCGCCCCATGCAGACGCCATGCTAGAAATTCAGTCCGCGTATCATGAACCGTTAAGTGAGATACTTTTAGACCAAACAGGGAATAAATCGAGAAAATGCAGTCCAGGGGTGGAGTGCGCCGTGTGTCCAAGGACGACGGAGGATGTTGCAAGCAGCAAGCACGGTGTTGCAGACTTGGATCTGTGGCTGCGCCTTTTAGACGCTGAACTTGGCTTTCGCACGAGTGCTGCCGGCGTTGGCAGCGTCGGTGTGGCCCGAGAACTCGACAGGCTCGTTGTCCTTGAGCTGGAGCGCCTGCTTGAACCGCTTTCCAATCTTCAGCAGAACCTCCTTGCCCTTCTCTTGGGTCCTGCCCTTGCCTCCATCGCCGGGGATGGCGCGGCCGACAGTGCGTGTCCACAGACCGATACGGTAGAAGCCTCGCCTAACGTTGACGACGACACCCATGACCTCGTTGTCGTCCTCATCCTCAAGGTTCTCGCCAATGGCAGCGAGCATGACGTGAAGCCAGAGCGCGTCGATGTTGATGGCCTTCTTTTCCTTGAACTGGAAGGCCCACTTGCCGCCGTGCTTGTTTTGTGCGTCTTCCCACTCGGGTCGCACGCCCTTCTTGAAGAGGTGGTAGTCGGACTTGAGCGCGAGCTCAGATGTGGGGGTGATGTTGTTCTGCACAATATTAGTTCTGCCGGTTGCGATGACTAGACAGTATGTCTTACGTAGATGCCCCAGAACTCCTCAACCGAGTCAAAAGAGATGACTTCCTTCAACAGCTCGGCCCAGTTGTCGCCCTGCAGTTGTTAGCATGGAACAGGTGAAGATCTGGACGAGACAGTATCGCACCTTGCCGCTCGGTGGCTTGGTGAACCACAGCGTCCATGTGTTCATAAGCGGGTGCTTGACGTTGAAGTTCTCGGGGTCGTGGAAGACGGTGCGGATCTCGCCCTCGCCTCCGGAGTTGGTGGTGGAAGATTGTTCCTGGCCCTCGCCAGAGTTCTCGGTAGGCGAGATGGGGATGGTGTCCAGCGGAACCTGCTGGTCGCCGTGCGGTGCTGATGCAACGTCGGCCATTATGGAGGTAGGTGAGGGGGTGTTATGGGGCGATTATGTGGTTGTGGGCTGCTATGGAAGAGCCAAAGGCGATGGTAGCAAGTCGTGTGGTAATTTAAGACGGTTGGTGGTGGGCGGGATGAGGTGAAGGTGGGGCTGTCGCAATCGCACCGGGCGATTATACGGGAGGCGTCGCGGAGTTGTGCTGCCTTTCTTACGTCGGGTGAGGGAAAGGTCGAGTGCAAGGTGGCTGTTTGCGGCGGGCGTGTCTGTCGGGGAAGAATGTGCGATGCAGTCGCAATTCGTGTGAACCGTTAGGCTTGCTTGGCACGTACCTCGCGCTAAGACACCCGTTTCAGAGCTGGAGGTGTAACACACGGAGAGCATAAAGAAGCAACAGGCTAATGTCATGACAAAGCTAGCTTAATTCATTACTACTTTTCCAATCATGTCCACGTTGCTGCTTCAGAATAGGTTCATGACGAAGTCGCTCTTAAGCAGCCTCGTCGCCGAGCAAAACGCGTTTCGATTTAAGCACATCTACGGCCCAACTTCAGCTATGAAAGAGCAGAGTTGGAATTTGACATCCGTGCTATGGCATCACGCTCGCCTCAGAGTTGCGCCTCAAACGTGGCGCGAAAAGTATACATTAGTAATTGCTATGTGCCCAATGTCCCAACATGGCAGTGTTTTGTCGCCTGTAAAATACATATAGACGTGCGGGACGCTCAAAGTTCGCTCTTGTTTAGAGTCTCGTGAACTTCTGTGATCTGCGCAGGAATATTATTGTCGAATCCCAATACTCCCATCAGCTTACCGAACTCTGACTTGAATTGAGTGTAGGCAATGTCGAAGCGTGCACCAGCGAGCCAGGCACAAAAGAGCTGGAATGTGTCAGCGGGTTCAAGGCCGTGTAGTCGCAATACATACCATGAAAAATGTGATGACCATAACTGTACCAATAACAGCGGCGACAATGTAAACCAAGTCCCAGTTGGCCTCGGAGTCTTCCTTCCGTTTCCGCTCCGCCTCCTCGATGCTGGCAGGTGCCTTCTTGTCCACAGGTGGCTGCTGTGACGGGAATATCGACTCGATGAATTGCTCAATCTAGGATATGTCAGCCAGAGTACTTCCAACGGAGCCCATCCTGACTTACTCTGCCGAGGGTGATGCTGATCTTCAGGAAATTAGGGTCATGAGGATTGTTCTTCTTCGCAATCTTGCGCGCATACCGCCTGAAGACTTCGCAGACGAGCTGCAAGTTCTGTGTCGATTCAACCATCAACTGGCACGCTTCGCCCTTGGTAATCTTGACGTTCTTCTGGAAGAGCGCATAGTTCTGGAAGCAGGTCTCGAGCGTTGCGATGGCCATGGACTGCGGAATAGCGCAGAAGTTGAAAACACTCTGCTCTCGGAGACCTGCCAGGTAGTACAAGCAGTCGTCTGCCCGAGTCAAGGCGGTCAGAATCATCTCTGAGCTACAGTTGAGGGCCTTTTGCTTGTTCTCAGGCTTGAACAGGTCTTCAAACTTGTCGACGTGCTTCGACCAGATCTCCCTGGGCCAGAATCGTCGCCCGTCGTCAAGATCCTCCTTGATGTCACGGGTGATGTTGACTTGCTGGAGGAACTGGCCCATGGACTCCATCAGCTCCGGCCTCTTCAACAGCGCAGCGTTCGCCAACCCAGCCTCAACAAATAGACGCGTGCAACCCTCGCCAACCAGACCTGCGACATAATGGCAGTAAAGTTCGTAATCCTTGATGGTGTCGACGCCAGCGGCAAACTCAGCATTGTTCGCGTAGTCTGCCATGCCGTTACCCATTTTCTTCGTGATGTCCTTGATGATGTCCTTGTAGACGGGCTTGATCTTCTTGAACTCCTCAATCACTACGTTGAACTCGACCAGGAGCTGCCTGTCCTTCTCGTTAGGGCCGTTCTCCGTGAAGTTCCACCCATCCTGTTCCAGAATGTCCTGGAAGTTGCGCAGTATAGGCTCCTTCTTCGCCAGAGGTATCGTCATGTCATCCTCGATTGTGTCCAATCCGCGCAGGACCAGGTAGAATAGCGTGACGGGCACGAGAAGCTCGGGGTGTAGCTCGAGGATAACAGCCGCAAAACTTCGGCTTGTCTTGTTGAGGAAGTGGAAGCATCGTTTGAGCGATTCGCATTCTTTCGCTTCGTCGCGCTCGTGTACTGCATTGTGCCAGACTTTCCTGGGACATTGTCAGCGGTGCTCTTGTTTGCGCAAGACTCTGCGAGCAGGCAGAGATACTGCGGCAACACTTTGTCTTACCATTGGATGATAGACCGCAGTTCATTTGGGTGGACGACGTAGTAGAGCATGCTCAGAGGGCTCGGCATGATGGGCGAACGTAAAGGAGTCGTGAATTGGGGGGTAGTAGCGGGTCGTTCGACACGTGTGGTATTATCGCAGAACGCGGACCAATTCGGCGACAGAATACGGAATTCGAAAAGAATTAGCTATCACAGCTTTCCTCGTGGGTTGAACTGTCGTTTGGGTGCAAGAAGTGTGATGTGTAGGAGCGTCTCCGCAAATTACAACAATTGGACCCTGTTGCGCACGGCCTTAGCAACCCGCGTTTCTGCACCCTCCCCTCGGATCAGGGACGAGAAAGACCGAAAAGACCGAAACATGCATTTCCATTTCGAGCATCGAGCAGCTCTGTTTCGATGGATGCGATAAAGGATATGGACGCATTATTGCAGCTGTATTGCCACGTCTTGGCGCTGATTGGTTGGGCTGGTCCCGTCTCTACGACTGAGAGCATCTCCGCTCTACAGACTTTCTGTTCTTTACACTCAACCTTGAATATGGAAGTTTATGGACAGCATGCAGGTCGGTAAAAAGGCTAAGCAAGTTCCATGTCACCGTTATCTCAATCTCAGACATCCTTTGTGTATCTTTCCAGTGAGGTTCCTCTCTATTCTCTACGTAGCAGCCAAGGTCCCAATGCCTGCAAACACATCTCATCTGGTTTTCTAGAACACATTTGGCATCTATAAATTGCGTCCTCTGGGCTCAATAATCGACTTCAATAATGATGATGAGGCTTATCATGTATCTCCGGCTCGCTCTGCTTCAAATTTGCTTCATTGGCCACGCCCTAACGAAGATCACTACACTGTCTTCTCCAAGCTGCAAGCCTACTTACAAAATACCTTGACTCATCGACCTAGGAATTCACAAATAAGAAAAATCACACTGAAGCTGTAGCGCAACCCGTCGTCGTCGACTTTCCCCTACGATGACGCCACACCCAAACTATCGATAAGCAACTCCTTCCCTCCCTCCACCCCACCCCGAAACGGCAAGAACAACCCAACATACCACATCCAAAACAATGGCATCGACACAATCCGCCCCAGTCGCCCTACCGCGTGTCGCAATCACATATTGCACGCAATGTCGCTGGATGCTGCGAGCAGCCTACGTACCTTTCTCCATACCCTCCGCTAGCAACAGATTCACTAACCAGCGACGCAGTTCGGCCAAGAACTTCTATCAACATTCGGATTGCAAATCGGCGAGATTGCACTGATACCTGCAACGGGCGGACTGTTTACTGTGGAACTGGTATGGCGAACCTGAAATATTCATTCCTTCGAACTAAACTTTCAAAGACATATCTTCCGGCGGCGGAACAAGGCCAGCATGCGGAGGCGAAGAAAGTGCTACTGTGGGATAGGAAAACCGAGGGGGGCTTTCCAGGTTTGGAATTCTTGAATGTCGTGTTGTGAGGGACGATGAGTGGCTTACGTGTTGCAGAGACTAAGGTGCTGAAGCAGTTGGTGAGAGATCATATTGATCCTTCGCGCGACTTGGGGCACTCGGATAAACATGGTAAGAAGAAGGATGGTAAGACGCAAGATAAGGAGAAAGAGTCGGAGACGAAGCAGACGCAGAGTCAAGCAGCTGAGAGTGTAGGGGAGGTCAAGAGAAATCCAGATGGGACGATCTGTGAAGATTGTAAATGAGTTTGAAGTAGGGGGGCTGTCATTTGCTATACGGTAGACTAAACGCCACGAAACTTCCCATTTCTCCATAAATCTTCTACTTGTATGTAGAATTACTTTTCGAAGGCGAGAGACGTACGCGCTCAGACCCTGCATTGTACCGAATAAGTACGCATATGAAAAGCAAAAGAAGGTGTACCCTATGCGCCGATCCGGACGCCGTGACCCAGCACCATCAGGGTCCACCAGTACGGGCGGGACGAGCTCAAATCGCTTATGCACTCTCACCGACCATTGCGATCAACCTTATCGAGTCGCTTCATGAGACGAATGTCCATGCGGTGAATGTTCTTGCGCATGAGCTCCAGCTCGCGACGCAGTCGTTCGACTTGGCTGTCAGCCTCTGCGGACGCCTTTAGGAAACAAGGATAACCATTCTCCACCCGACAGTCTATCTCTGGCGGTACATCCGCCTTCGCTTTGGATGAAAAGTAGGTGCCGTCTTCGTTGGGGACGCCCAGTGCTTCCACCAGGTTGTCGATTCGGAGGCCGTGAGATTCAGAGGCGGCTTCGAGCTCCTTGTAGCGCTGGCCGAGATCCTCAAGCTTGATGGAGTATATCTCGCCTGTGAGGTTGGTCACCGCTTGGGCGCGCTGGACGAGAGAAATGACCTGCGAGTGCATGCTGTTGGGGTTGGTCTGGTGTGCCAGCTCAAAGCCACCGGTGTTGTAAAGGTGCGCCACCGTGAGAGCGATGACAGCACTTGTCGCTGCTCCAAGGATGATTCTGGCACCAGAACAGAACCAGCTCTTGCGTGGAGTATTCAAGCGGGCCTGGCTCTCTGCAACCAACACCTTGAGCATAGAGATATCAGCGTCATCGTTAGACTTGTCGATGTGCAGCGAATTTCGGAGCAGATCGAGAGTCGTATAGACGCGATCTGTTGCCTTCGCACAGTGCTTGAGAAGCTTCTTGAGCTCTTCCGTGATGACAGCCTGCGCGTTAACTTTGCCCTCGGCGCTGAGAGTAGATTCCTCGATCTCGTCGATACAACTAGCAGCCTTTTCACCCATCACGCCCATGCTGAATACGGCGGCCTGGCTGACAGTAAGGGAAATCTGAGTCGCCCGACTGAGATACGTCTTGACAAACGCGACAGGAAGACGAACTTTCTCGAACTTGGCGACCGCTCTATCAAGACGGGTGAGCGCACGACTGACAACTCGATAACCGTCGAACCTAGCCCACTGGTAAAGTGGCTTCTTATCCTCGTTCTGAGCCTTGATGTATTCGTGGAGATGGATCATGGCTATCTCAACTTGGCACATAGAGTCGAGAATGCCATCCGTAATGCGGCAGAGTCGCTCAGCCTGATATTAGATTAGCCAGATGTCACGGTGTAAAGAGCAGACGGTACTTACTCTAAGCGACAAGCCGAAACTCTTTGTGTCCTCATTTGCATTCTCAGGGTCGACCTTGTTGTTGTGCGCTGCAATTGCACTTTCCATCATATCGCTTTTTTCTGGCCCCTTTTCAGACATGTGGCTCTCAACGACTGCGCCGTCGGTTCGTAATGCATCATGCTTCGCTTGCTCGCCAGTATTTACTGTTTGTGTGCTGGGAAGCTGCCACGAGCTGTCGCTCGTGTCGTCTTTGTCGCTACTTCGCGTCATGCTCGCTTCACTACTGGTGCTGCTCATGTTTGTAACAATCAACGGGGACCGATTGCAGGGATAACTGTATTGAGGTTGACGTAGAGTAGTGATTGTCAAGATCTGGATTGTTTTACAGGTGCGCGTCGACTGAGTATCGTGAAGTGGAGTTGAGGTGAGGGTGATTTGCGCTCGGCGATGATTGGCCACACGCGCCCACTTTACTAGCGCGCTTTCCTCTTTGTGTGGTATGAAGGGAAAGCACAAGGCAACCAACCTTGGAAAACGGAGCGAGATTCGTGTGACAGAATAAATCAGAAGAATTTGGGCATCGGAATACAAAGCCTAGGAAGGACATCGCGCAAGATTGGCTTGTTCGAAGCAAGAGCTTGAAGAGAATGATGTTGAGATGAAAGCAAGCAGTGAGAAGCCCAGACTCCACAAACCTATACACGCCACCCAGAGGTCGCGAACGCCAGGGGCACATTATGAGATTGGTATACTCATAGTTGAATTATAGCCGAATCATAAATTACGATTACTGTCAAGATGCTGCAGAAGCTCAAGAAGATCATGATTACCACTACACCTGGGGATGACAAAAGAAGGATTGCAAAGGTTTGAGAACGTCAACCATAAAATGATCTCTAGCGTACGATGACCACTGAGAAGTGCGAGCTCCATAGAACACAAGATTTGATGGTCCGCCATCTTGAGCAGGTTAGCATAGTCCAGTATGTCATGGAGAATGTATTGCGTCCTCGGACGCAAGACGCTCGTACGTGGAGATCAAAAGGACGCGCGGTTGTAGTCGTATGTATGCAGTCAAGGGTCGCCTGCATCCGCCATCTGGCGTCACGGTCATCGATTCTCTGGTCGTGCACCTGTAACTTAGAGCGGGGAAATTACCTGGTTGCATGCCATGCAGACTGCTTACTTGTAACATGTGAGTCTTGCATATCAAACTAGACCTGTTCTCTAGCTACAGCAGTGCTACTAAAAGTTATCTGCTCGCGAAGGTTTTGTGGACCTCAAGACAATGTCCGAGGAAATTCGAGTGGTAATGTGCCTTGTACAAGACTGCATGGCAGGTGGAGTGTCTTAGAGGGCCCGGGTATCACTGCCACATGCCGTGCGCCCGGGGCGTCTTGGAGGCGTCGCAGAAGCGTCAAGCAACGCGTACTTACAGTAGTCAGAAGCTTGAGGCCTACCTGTTTGTGGCACGATGGTCAGCGTGATGGATCAAGATGACTAAGTCTCTAGCACACAATACTGATGCCGTGCTTCAAGTCCTATGTTTCATACTCGGCGACGTGTGAGCTAGGGTTGAAGAATTTGCGGCGCAAATGCAGCACTTTCGTCGTACTTGGTAGTTGTTACTGTAGTTGAAAACACGGGTGTGGCGGCCGTCGACGGGCTAGCAATCACCCACAACAGGCTACTCAAGCATCTATAAAATGATAGCAACGGAGGTACTGAGATGGATCGATAGGTAGGCTGCTGTTGCGATCGAGATCTTGTGGTAGTGGGTCGAGTTGCAATGTGTGGATGTATGATGCCAGCTGCCAGCGCAATGAGGAGAGCCGAGCACCCTTGGACGGCGATCATGGCGCACGCCACGGCGTCCCCACCAAGCCTCTTGAAACGTGGTGTCATTCGTCCCTCTTCGCATGATACCATGAACGAACACCCTCGTACATGTCGAGCGCGGTGTCTGATCCCCACGAAGTCCGACATTACGCAACCATGCTGGGAGATCGCTGCTACCATTGAGTCGGCGATGGGTGAATGTATCTGCGATACCACGAGAAACGCCACGCCCAGCTGGCGAGATCGTCAACCCGCCCAGAACGCTCGACGCTGTACTCTTTTCAAATCCCCAGAATCACTTGTTACCCCGCATGCGCTCTACCGTACTGGGGCTTGTGAGTTTTGGGCTGAACGCGTCCCAGCCCTGAGTGCTAGCATACTGAAGCTGAGTGCTGAATGCAAATTCCTCGGTCTCGAACACAACCCATCACCATGACTGCACGATCTGGATCTAAGAACTAATCCCTGACAGCTTGGTATCTTGCGCTACGGAGGTAGCCCGCGCAAGCCACTAAGTGCCGATCCCTCATTAGGGTAAGATCATCTCATCAACACGCTCTTTCGGGCTCGCCAGACGCAGCCTCACCAACCAAAAGACGCCATCATGAGCCGGGCGCCGTCGCGTTCCAGCCGTCACGATAGCTGAAGGCGCGACAAGGGTTTGTCGACATACAATAGTTGCTTTGTCCCACGTCCGGCTGCGACAGACCCTTCTGCTTAGTTCCAGATTCGTTACGAAAGACTAGGACATCCTTGCCCTTGCTCGTTGAGCATCTCAGCGTGTGCCACACATGCACATTCTTATTTAGATCCGCATGGCCTCGAAAACGAACGCGCCCTGTCGGCCTAGCACTGGGAAGGAGCCTCATGAATATCCGATTCCCGCCTGTACTTCGTTCACCTCTCGTAGCCTGTGTCTGGGTGACCCTAGGACTCTAAATCAGGTAGTCTCCGCGGCATCGACAAGCCGATCTACACTACCTCACCACACCAGCCCGCCTTCAACCACACGTCATAGCTTAGCGATAGTCGATCGCATCGCCTCCACATCACTAGAGAACAGTACCGGCAAGAGACATTTGAAGTCCATCGAAACCCGACCAAGGCCCGCCAGCTGCTTTGCGACCCCTTCAAAGCCGATGCATCCAACCAAAGTACAACGATGGTCAGGTTTGACCCGTACTGTAAGCGACTGGGACCATGGACTGCGCAGGGTATGTTCTAGCACTTTTGCATTCAACCTGAGCTAACAGCGCGGAAGGATCCAGAGTTGTGGTACGAGGGGGGAGATTGTTACATCCATCTACACGCAAGAGGTGTCTCGCGTCGTGGCCCGTCCTTCTGCGTTCCCTTCAGACTTCTACGACAAAAAAAGTGTGACGCCATGTTGCATCTATGTGATGCGCAAATCTCGTCTGCTTCAGGCTCCGCCTCCGAGCGTATAAGGCGAATGCCCAGCTCCCTTATCAGTGCCAACCGGGGACAGAGCATCGTCGAGCTCTTCATCCCTGCTCCAGAGGAATTATCACGAGAGGACTCCTTTCGATGGCATATTACCAGTCGCAACTTCTTCGCGTTTCTTCTAGGTAAACCACTGGTGGGTGATCACATGGGCCAGGCATTCGTAGACCTTCAGCAACGGTTGCATCACTTCCGTCCAAGCCATCCGAACAACCATCAAGACTTTCTCGATTACGCAGAGAACCAAGGATATCGGGATCTAGTGGAATGCACGGACTATGCCCTGGCAAGCCTTTACTACGCAGAGCACTACAAGCTTAGGGACATTTGGGTCGATGCGTTCGCCCATTGTGTCGGTATGAGCGACAGCCTTGCCCTCAGCCCGGAATATGTGGTATGAACATCATTAACTGGCTTGGGCCCATGGTACTAACACATCCCTCCAGCTAACCTCAAAGCTTACCAAAGCGCTAATTACCCGAGCGCATCTCGAAGTGGACGGCCATCTTGGGCGTGTATCGACCGCACTGAGCAGATTCCTGCAGGAGGATCTCTCGCCGACTTACCTTGGACTGACAGACGGCGCCAGAAGCCACCTTGATCGGTTCCGCCGCTTCTTACACACCTTTTACGTTGAGAAGTTTGGTTATTGGCCACCACCACGGGGTGCTACCTTTCCCAAAGCGCTCTACAAATCAATGTATTACGATTTCCAGAACCTTTACGACTACCTCGTGGATACTGAGTCGACTGCCGATATCTCCTCCCAAAAGCCAGCCAGCGGCGGCATCTGTGTCCTGCAGAACGTTGTAACATTCGATCAACGAAACGGCTTCAAGTCTCAGCCGCATCCGCTACCTCTCCTGCCAACACACACGTCGTCACCAAAAAGAACAAGTTCTCAGAAAACGAACTCACAGAAAGCTTTGAGACAGCTTGTTCTTGCATCGCAATACAACAAGACAAATCCGCAAGATACCACGCATGATGCTCTGGCAGCGGCATCAAATAATTTGGACCCGGGTGCGATAGAGTCGAAAATTGTACAGGCATACATCCGTTTCGAGAAAGCCCATGCTACCAGTCAGCGCCAGGGCAAGGTATCAGCAACGGATGCGCGCAAAGTAAGGTGGCTCTTAATTTACGGTACTCTACAATACCTCGTCTCCGCTCTTCGGGCACCGAAAGAGGTTCGCGACTCTGAAAGCCCAGACTACGCTTTGTGCTACGTTGCGGGACCCACTGCTTCAATTAGTAGTAGCGGTACTACAACACCTTCGGCTACACCTTTGGCTACACCTTTGGCTACACCTTCGATTAACATGCCTCTGGCTATCGTTGAATGCGTTGCGGAATCACAAAGCCCGTACTCGATAGAGCCAGATTGCCAAAGGGAAGATTACTTTACACCCCGAAACCAAAGTCGACGTGAATCCATGGAAGTTGCACCCCTCAAGATATCTCAACCGCTTCGTTCGTCCTCCGTTCGTTCTCTCGCACGACGATCACTATCTACCCGGAGCTCGCGAAGGAACAGTCTCACACTAAAAGCTACCCAGAAGCCTGCCAATATTGCTAAGGAATGCGACGGCATATCGAAGGACCTGGTGTCAACATCTCAGTGTCAAGCTGGTCCTCGACCGGTATCCTCCACTTGTTCCGAACGATCGACCACAGTTGTCGCAGAGAGTGGTGCTAGACTGGAGACTTCATGGCTCAGATCACGGACGCCCTCTGTCTCCCACAGCAGGCAGGTTTCCTCAGCCAGCACGGCCGGACGTCCCCGAACACCTCTGCTTGATTCTATACAACTGGAGCGGGCTACATACCCAACTTTCCTCGCCGGTACCGTGGAGACTCCTAGCCGTTCAGACAGCACTAGTTCTACAACAAGCTCTTTGTGGAGCGAAGGCGCAAGTGCAGCCTCCTCCAAATCGAGTGCCTCCGGGGATAGTCCTACTTACAAGATTAGCGCCGCAGAAGAGAGTGGGC
>JAESFQ010000501.1_pt1 | contig 14439 bp, 10 predicted proteins | sample 9269431 | NCBI WGS metagenome assembly JAESFQ01 (sample SAMN14502588, study PRJNA617103) | algae metagenome | isolation source: Plectolyngbya sp. WJT66-NPBG17 and co-occurring heterotrophs from well... | place: USA: Mojave Desert, Joshua Tree National Park, California | collected 2006-08-06
GCGACGCAGCGCCACCTCATCACGCTTCCACGCGGGCGGGATCTGCTGCAGCACCAGCCTCAGCGACACCCATTGGGCGTCGTCCAGGCTCGTCCTGGTCATGGTTGTGGTCCCCAAAAACCCAGGACAGCGTCCCAAGCCGCACAACCAACGACCGATGCAGAACCGAATGGATCAGCCAGCCACTCCGGTCACAGAGCCTAGTCTTCAAACGCCGGTGCGTTGACGATGCCACTGGAGCCGTTTCCGCATCAGCATGGCGTTGGTGCATGAGGCAGGTTAAGCCGGCCGTGATGCCCTCACCCTAACCATCTCAGGCGGCGCGAATGGAAATTACCTTCGGAATTCAAGCCCACATCGGACGAACGTCACGACCGAGAGCCTGATGAAGCTGACTGATGAGCCCACCATAAAAAACCCTATAAGAGGAGATTGGGTTGGCGGCACCCCGCTGCCATCCGCGCCTCTGGTGCAGTAACACCAGACGCATGAAGGTTTCACCCTTGGGCCCAGTTGGTCACCCGGTGCCATTCGTAGCATCAGCCCTACGGGCCGCAGGTCAGAACTTCGGCTGCTTGGCATAAGCTTTCTTTCCGCAGCAGGCCCAACCTGCAAAGCACGCGGACGCTGGCGGCAGCCCGGCTTGCCCGGCACGTCAGGTGGCCGCGAACAGCTCCTCCACATCGGCCTCGGTCAACCTCAATGCCCCGCCATGCTCCGCCTCCAAAACCGAAGCGACCAGCGCACGCTTGCGCTCTTTCAGCACCTCCATCTTCTCTTCGATCGTGCCGAGCGTGATCAGCCGGTGTACGAAGACCCGCTTGTCCTGACCGATCCGGTGAGCACGATCTGTTGCCTGATCTTCGACCGCTGGGTTCCACCAGGGATCGTAGTGCACCACCGTGTCTGCCGCCGTCAGGTTCAGACCGACACCGCCGGCCTTCAAACTGATCAGGAAGACCGGCACCTCGCCGGCCTGAAAGCGGCTCACCGGTGCCGCGCGGTCCTTGGTGTCGCCGGTCAGCAGCACGTAGGGAATATCGATTTTTTGCAGCGCCGCCTCGATCAGTGCCAGCATGCTGGTGAACTGGGAGAAGATCAGCACGCGCCGCCCCTCATCGAGCAATACGCCGAGCAGGTCCAGCAGCCGCTCCAGCTTGGCCGAGCCAGCCTTTTGCGCCGACTTCATCGCCAGCAACCGCGGGTCGCAGCAGGCTTGGCGCAGCTTCAGCAGCGCATCCAGGATGATGATGCCGGAGCGCGCCAAGCCCTTCTCGGCGACGGCCTGCTTGACCCTGGCGTGCATCGACAGCCGGATCGCCTCGTAGACAGCGCGCTGCGGCGCTTCCATCTCTACTGGCTCAGTGATCTCGGTCTTGGGTGGCAACTCGGTCGCCACCTCCTCCTTGGTCCGCCGCAGCAGGAAGGGCCGCACGCGGCGGTGCAGCGCAGCCTGTCGCTCCGCGTCACTATGCTTCTCGATCGGTGTGCGGTAACGGCTGCGGAAGCTCCTGGCGCTGCCGAGGAAACCCGGTGCCAGGAAGTCGAAGAGCGACCAGAGCTCGCCCAGGTGGTTCTGCAGCGGCGTGCCGGATAGGCAGAGCCGCTGCCGCGCGCGCAGCTGCAGCGCCTGTCGCGTCGTCTCGGCATTGGGATTTTTGATGGTCTGTGCCTCGTCCAGCACCACCAGATGCCAGTCCTGCCTCGTCAGTGCCTCCTGGTCCCGTGTCAGCAGCGGGTAGGTCGTGAGCACCAGGTCATGCTCCGCGATCTCGCCGAAGCGAGTCTTCCGGGCCGGTCCGTGCAGCGGCAGCACCCGCAGCGCGGGGGCGAAGCGCGCCGCCTCCCGCAGCCAGTTCGGCACCAGGCTTGTCGGACTGACGATCAGTGCCGGCCGGTCCACCCGCCCGGCGGCGTGCTCAATGGCAAGGTGCGCCAGGGTCTGTACCGTCTTGCCGAGGCCCATGTCGTCCGCCAGCACCCCACCCAACCCGGCGCCGCGCAGGAACTGCAGCCAGGCAACACCCTGCGCCTGGTAGGGTCGGAGCGTGCCCCTGAAAGTCGCAGGCAGTTCGGCTGGCGGGATCGATCCCGCCGCCGCGCGGAGCTGGGCACCGAGTGCCCGCAGCGCCTCCCCGCCCCGCCAAGCAATGCCGGAACCTTCCTCAAGCTCGGCCAGCTCCGCCGCATCCATCCGGGTAAAGCCAATGTGCCCTGCCTCCGGATCGAGCGCGCCGCGCTCGAATATCTCCATGAGGGAACAGAGGATCGGCAAGATCTGCTCCCCCGGTAGGGAGAGCAGCCGCCCGTCGGGCAGGGGCAGCAGGACCGGACCTTCGGCAAATTCTTCTGGCTCCACCCCGGCGGCGATCAGGTTGAGCAGCACGGGAACGAGGTCCACCTGCTGCCCGGCCACCATTACGCCGAGATGCAGGTCCAGCCAGTCGATGCCGGAGCCTTCCTCCAGCCGTGCCTCCAGCGGACCTTCGGCCTCAACCAGGCGGATCGGGAAGTCGGGGGCGACCTCCACCTCCCAGCCATCTGCCCGCAGCGCCGGGACCTCCTCCTGCAACACAAAGAGCCAGTCGGGGTCATCCTCCGTCTCCTCTTCCAACAGGAATGCATCGGCGCCGGCCTGGGAGCCGGGCGGCAGCGACATCCCTGCTGCGACGAAACCGATGCCCAGCAGGCGTGCCACCGCGGCGCGCTCCGCCGCCGCGTCACGCCGCAGGCGGTAGAGCCGCCCCTCGCGCGCGACCACGTCCGTGCCGGACCGCGACGGGGCATAAGCGGCGCGCACATCATGGGCCACTAGCACCGGCCCATAACGAAAGCCGAGCCGCGCCATTGGAAAGTCCACCTCTGGCCGCAAGAGGCCCTGACCGTAGCTGCGCGTGGCATAGGCCGGCAGCCTGCCGGCGGTGAGCAATAGCCGCGGCACCGGCGGGCCAGGTAGCGTCTCCGGCGGGTCGAGCGTCGCCGGCAGCGCCATCGCCGGTGCCGAGAGCCGCCGCCCCAGCTCAGCCGCGACCAGGGGCGCTGCCTCGGCCGGGATGGGCGGCGCGAGCAGCAGCCGTGCCGCGACATGTGCCGGCACACCAAGGTCGACCGACCCCAGCTCGCCGCTCACCGGGTCGGCATACCAGGGAGCCGGCAAGGCGAGGCCGAGCAGTCCTTCCGCTAAGTCCAGCGCGGAGCGTTGGCGTCCATCCGCCTCCAGCCGCCAGATGAGCCTGCCCGACCGCACGGGACCCTCCCGCAGCGGTACCCCATCCACCGCGGCCCAGCGGGCCCGGCCAGTGGCGATGATCCGGCGCAGCAGATCAGGCGGGTCTGCATCTCTGAGCATCCCCTCGGGCGCATAGCGCAGCAGGTCGATCCGCCGCAGGATCGCCCGGTCGGAGGGGCGCAAGTACCGTGCCGTTCCTGCCTGCGCCTGGACGCCCTTACCGGCACCGTAGCTGCCATCCTTCCGTAAGGTGACCGAGAAAGCCGCGACGTTCAGTGAGACTGGCCCCACCGACCGGGCAAGCGGCGCGACGACGTAGACGACACGTTGCCGAATGTCAGCGGGGTAGGCCTCCGGATCCGCCTCGTCGATCGCGGCGAGCTGACGCAGCCAGTCGGCGACCTCGGGCGGCAGTACCGGCTCTGCCGGGGCCGTGGCGGGCGTGGGCGGCGGAGCAGGACGCGGCACGTCGCCGCGTTCGCGCCGGGCGGCGAAGAGCGCCGCTGCAACGTGCTTGCAGTCGAGCCCGACCGGGCAACTGCAGATGCCGTCGAAATCGGTGCCGCCGTCGCGCCGAGGCTGCAGCGTGATGCGCACAGCATAGGGTCGCGGTGCCGAGCCTTTCACCTTCGCCTCGATCACGCGCCCGTTGGCAGACACGGAAAGGTGGCGCACCGCGCCACGCGCTGCATAGGCACGGCCAGCCGCCACCTCCGAATGCGACAGGGTGCGGAGCATGGCCGCGTCGTCTGGCAGTGGTGGCTGGGCGGAGATCGGCATCGCCGCCATCCTGCCGTTGCTGTCGGATGAAGGCCATGCTCGGCCGATATCAGCTCACGGTTCCGTTAGGAATGTCGGTCCGAGCAGAAAGCCTCGCTTCGGTGCCGAAGGGCAATCCGCCGCCACCTCTCCAACAGGCGTTCTTCGGCCTTCTCGCGCCTGCGTCGAGCTTGCCACCGTCGCCCCCGAAAGGACTCGGTTAGCGGCATCAGCACATGGGTGGCGGAGGCGGTTCAACTGCATCCGACGGGCCTTCCCTGTGCAGGATCGGTGAGGGCCCGTAGCCGACGGCAGCTTAGGACAGCCCTCTTCGCTCCCGCTCGATATCGAGATGCCGCTGCATCACCCCGAGCGTGTACAGCTTGATGAGCGCGTGGAGGAAGGCTGTCTTGCCGGCTCCATTGGGGCCCACGATCGCGGTGATTTCCGTCGAAACCGTAACCCGGAGGGGATCAGGACCGAAAGAGCGGAAGTTGGAGACGGTGATGCTTTCAATCTGCACGGTGACGCAAAACCCAACTCGAGGGTTAGACGGCCGCCGGAAGAGGATCAGTGCCCTCGTTCAGGATGGCGAGGTAGCGGCGATAGCCGAAGACGCGTCCGCGCCGACGGCCGGTGACTTCCTCGACGATGGCGAGGCGCTCGAGGTCTGCAAGGGCGGCGTTGACGGTCGGCGCTGTCAGCCCGGTTCGCTCGACCAGTAGTTTTGCGGTCACAAAGGGGTTTTGCTGAAGGAGGTCGTGGAGGCGCAGGACGGATCCAGCCCGCTCGCTGTCGGCGGTGATCCGCTCGCGGTCTTCTTTGAAGAGCTGCACGATCCGCGTGACGGCGTCGAACGCCTGGTTGGCGGTTTCGGCGACGCCTTCGAGGAAGAACTCGAGCCATGCCTCCCAGGCCCCGCGCTCGCGCACCTCCTGCAGCAGCCGGTAGTAGTCGGCTCGGTGCGCTTTCAAATACAAGCTGAGGTAGAGCAGTGGCGAGCGAAGAACGCCGTGAACGCACAGGAACAGTGTGACGAGAAGGCGTCCGATGCGACCGTTGCCATCAAGGAACGGGTGGATAGTCTCGAACTGGACGTGGAGCAGCCCGGCCTTAATCAGCGCCGGCAGCCTGGACCGCTCCTCGTGCATGAAGGCTTCGAGCGCGCCAAGACAGGTGTCCAACTCCGTCGTGGGCGGCGGCACGAATAGCGCGTTGCCTGGGCGCGTACCGCCGATCCAGTTCTGCGAGCGCCGGAACTCGCCGGGATCTTTCGTGCCGCCGCGACCACTTTGGAGAAGCCGGGCGTGCATCTCGCGGATGAGCCGGAGCGAAAGGGGCAGCTCCTTCAGACGTTCCAGCCCGTACATCATCGCGTCGACGTAGTTCGACACCTCGCGGATGTCGTCGATGGGCTGACCTGCCTGAGCTTCGGTTTCGAAGCGCAGGAGATCGGTGAGGGTCGACTGCGTGCCCTCGATCTGAGACGAGAGCACTGCCTCTTTACGGACGTACATGTATAGGAACAGCTCTTGGCGAGGCAGGAGCATGGTGATTCCGTCCAAACGGCCAAGCGCACGCTCCGCCAAGCTAAGCCGCTCAAGCAGAGCGAGCACGTCGATAGCCGGTTCCGGCGGGAGTGTCGGCGGGACGAAAGCGCGGACCGTCTCGCCTGCTGCGACAGTCTCGACAAAGCGGCCGAGCCGCGGGTTGGAAGCTGCGGCTCCGGCCATGTCGGGTCTATAGACTTCTGGCCTAATTAAACAAGAGACCGATGGCTTAATTAGCGGCCAACCTTATGTAAGGGGCCTTAAACAAGGATACCGGGCGATGTCCGCCCCCGGTCAGGCCTGAATTCGGCGGTTATCCGCGATTGCGGCAAGCCCCTACTCACTTGCGGTAAGGGGGTCTTATCGCAAGTGACACCGAGCTAGCCGTACTCGCAGGGAGCCGCCAGATTCGGGCTTTATCGGTGGTGGGCAAGGGGCCGAGAGGACGATGGTGGCCAGGCCGGACCATCCGCGGGGGTTTCTGCGCCGGCCAGGGGCCTTGCCACGGACGGTACCGCGGTGCTCGGCGCAGCCCCGACTTATGCCCGCGAGACGAACTGCGCACGCCGCTCACTCGCCCAAGCAGCCGGCGCAGTTCGTCTCGCCTCGCTCGTCGGCTCCTATTCACGCTCTCGGCTCGAGCGCCGCTTGACCAACATCTCCTAGACCAGATGTCCGTCTGAGGCGGGGGTGGCCCGCCTCGAACTGTGCAGGAATCGCGAGGGTTGCGCCGGATGGCTGGCGCCTTGCCTCAGCACAGGAGACGGACCGTGGGAGAGAATATCACCTTTGTCGGGCTGGACGTGCACAAGGCGACGGTCGCAGTTTGTGTTGCGGAGGCTGGTCGGGATGGCGAGGTGCGGTTTGTGGGAGAGATCCCGAACGAGGCAGCGGCGCTCGACAAGCTGCTGGCGCGCCTCGGTCGAGGCGGGCGGACCCTACGCTTCGCCTACGAGGCCGCCCCGTGCGGCTACGGGGTGTACCGGCACCTCGCAACCGCGGCCACGACTGCGTGGTGGTTGCGCCGAGCCTGATCCCGCGCAAGCCAGGCGAGCGGATTAAGATCGACCGGCGGGACGCGACGGCGCTCGCCCGCCTGCACCGGGCCGGCGAGTTGACGCCGGTCTGGGTGCCGGACCCGGAGCACGAGGCCATGCGGGACCTGGTCAGGGCGCGGGCGAACATGGTGGAGGCGCTTCGCAAGGCCCGGCAGCGGCTAATGGGTTTCCTGCTGCGGCACGGGCGGAGCTACGACGCCAAGCGCTGGACCTGGCCGCACCGGAAGTGGCTGATGGAGCAGACCTTCCCGCACCCTGCTCAGCAAGTCGCCTGCCAGGAGTACCTCGACGCGGTGAACGAGCACGAGGCGCGCATCGAGCGCCTCACCGGCCGCATTCGTGACCTGGTACCCTGCTGGAGCATGGCGCCGGTGGTCGAGGCACTGCAGGCGATGCGGGGTGTCTCCCTGATCGTCGCATCGGCGCTGGTGGCCAAAGTCGGCGAATTTAGGCGGTTCGACAACCCCCGCCAGGTGATGGCCTATCTTGGCCTCGTACCCTCGGAGCACTCGAGCGGTGCCAAACGCCGCCAAGGCACCATCATCAAGGCCGGCAGCCCGCTTGCGCGCCGCATGCTGATCGAGGGCGCCTGGACCTATCGCCTACCGGCCCGGGTGCCAGCTCAGATGCGGCCCCGCCTGGCTGGACTGCCGCGGGAGGTGCTCGAGATCGCCTGGAAGGCGCAAGTGCGCCTCTGCGCCCGGTACAGGCGCCTACAGCCGCAGGCAAGCGGCCGCAGGTCGTGGTCACGGCTATCGCGCGGGAGATGGTGGGCTTTGCCTGGGCTATCGGGGGCATGATGGCACCACCTGCTGCCGCAGCCTGACAACGCAACTCACAGCAGACACGGACGAGGAGGACGCCAAACAGACGAGACGCTTGGGCGAGGAGGTGGAAGGGTGAGGGGATCCCTCGACGAACACTACGGGGAGGCTACGGGCCGATCCCCGCCCTCTAGACAGAGGTAGCCCCGCGGCGATCAGGGTCATGCGGTAGCCAACCCGCGCATCAGAGCTGGATCAACCGTCGCTCGTCATCCGCCTGCTCACCCAAACGCCTCATCATCCAAAACAACGCCTGCACGGCGAATGGTGACGTACGCCTTGGCCTTGAAAGGACGGACATCAGAGATGTTTGATCCCAGGGTTTGATGGTGCAGTCTTCCAACAGGCGTGGAAGGACGCGCTATGGGCCAGGTTCACCATGGGAGCGCCACAACGACAGCGGCGGTCCGTCGAGCGATACAGCATAGTCAAGAGAGCCTGAGAGGGCCCGCCAAGCGCTACGGGATCAACCCTAAGACCGTGGCGAAGTGGCGGAGGCAATCGTCTGTCTCCGACCTGCGCACTGGTCCCCAAGAGCCCAAATCAACGGTGTTGTCGACCGAGGATGAGGCCGTCGTCGTTGCCTTTCACCGTCACACGCTGTTGCCGCTGGACGACTGCCTCTATGCCCTCCAGTTCACCCTTCCACACTCACCCGCTCCAGCCTGCACCGCTGCCTCCAGCGCCACGGCATCAGCCGGCTGCCGGACACCGAAGGTGACAAGCCCAACTGCTCCAAGTTCAAGCGCTAACCCCATCGGCTACTTCCATATCGACATCGCCGAGGTCCGGGCGGAGCAGCACTCCCGTCCGCATCGACGCATGATGGCCAACGAACAGTACCGCCGTTCGCGTGACAAGGCTTTCCAGATTTGGCGGCAGGAGACGTGTGTCCAGATGGCGGCGTAAGATCACGCAAGCTCCGTCCTGTGATTAAACACGCTTAGTCATCAAAAAATGTGACAATGCTTGTCCCGGCCATATGATCAGCAACGTCCTGCGGCGGCAGGCGGCAGTGGCGCACCCGCCTTCGCCGAAGGCTCAAAGTCGCTTGGCACAGTTGCCGCTACCGTGCACCTACAGAGGACGGCCCTAAACATGAACCTGGATCGGCTGGTGCATGATATCAACGATGTTTGCGACGCTGAATTAGTCCCAGGTGCCGCACTGGCTTCGCTCCAAAGCGGTCGTGTGGCGTCCGTGTGGTACTTCGGGCGTCGGACCATCAAATCCGATGCCCATGCGGTCACCCCCGAGACGCTGTTCCGAATCGGATCCATCAGCAAGACCGTCACGGCGGTGGCCGTCCTCGCGGAGGCGGAACGTGCCCACCTGGATCTCGATCGACCGCTCGCTACGGCTGAGCTGGGTGTGTCTAGTGCCCGGAGCAACGATGCCACTGGCTGCAGCCTCCGCCACCTCCTGTCTCACAGGGCAGGACTGCCCAATGCAGTCGCTCTACGCGAGTTGGAGCGGACCAGCACCGAAGCGTGGCTGAGCGCAGTCGGCACTGTGGCAAGACCCGGCGAGCACTTCAGCTACAGCAACATCGGCTACGCCTTGCTGGGCGCGTGGCTAAGGTGCAGGCTCGGCTGCAACTGGTGGCGTTCGGGTGTGCTCGCCCCTTTTGGCTTCACAGTGTCGCCCTCGGCTACCGACAGCGTGGCATCCGGTCATGTCCTTAACCCCGCTTCAAACCGGCTCAGAGCGCTTTGCCTTGAGCCGCGGGACCAGCGCTTCGTTGCGGCAGGCTTTCTCTGGGCGCGAATCACGAATCTCGCGCGATTCGCGGCGGAGCTCGCGGTGCCGTCCACGGCGACAATGCGCACGGTTGTGAACTGCATGGCGACGCCGCAAAGTGAAGTTTTTGTGGCCCCAAGCCTCCGCTACGGGCTTGGGCTTTTCCTACGCAACGATGGCGATCAACGATTGCTTTTCCACGACGGCGAGATCGGCGGTTTTCAGGCAGTTCTGCAGGTGTCACCCGACGATGGGTCCGGCCAATGCCTGATGATGAATGCCTCTGCGCCGGGCGTCGACGCTAGGGGTATCATCGCCGGCGGTAGGGTGACGGGGAGCAACGTCAGGAGCGGCGACGCGCCTGTTCTGCCTGACGAACCGCGACAAGAAACACTCTACGTCGCGCCCCAGCTCGGCTACCTGCGTGTGTCCGCCGCCGAGGGCGGCCTTGTCGTGCGCTCCGGGCGCAGGCACGCCCAATTGCGGGCAGTAGCGCCAGGGCAGTACTTCGGGCGCTTGGCGGAACGCCCACTTGGGCTTCTAATGCAGGGAGATTCACCGGCGGTCCCATGGCTGCACTGCAACGGCGTGTTTTGTCGCGCCACGCGCCTGCGGCCAACGAGGCACGCGCAGTTCGCAACAGAATGGGAAGGAACATACGAGAACGCATATTATCTCGTGGTTCGGTGCCGTCCAGGCGTGATCACTGTATCAAGCGATCTCTGGGGTTCCACACTGGATTGCGAAGCCCTCAGCTTCCGCAGCCTTGCCTGCGCACAGGGCATAATGGTGTTCGGCCGTGGCCCGCAGGGGAGGATCCTGCGCTTGCTTGGGGTCAGTAGGTTCCGAGAAGTGTTGGCCTCGCCGCCACCGGCCGGCTGAGCCAGCGATCTCGCCACCTCGCCAGCTCCGCGGCGCGCTTCGGCCGCTCGAACGGCACCATGGAAACCAGCCGCTCCCCCTGCTGCATGATCAGTCCGTCATCGATCATGGCGCGGACGGTCGCTTCCGGATCGTTAGCTTCTGCCTCTTGCGCCGCCATCACAGCTTGCCGGATCCCGCAAATCCGATCCGCGGCCAGGAGCGCCGCCGCCTGCGCCCGATCGAGCGAGCGTATGTCGGGCGACTCACCCATTTCAGCCGCCTCGATCTCGATCCGGCCTGCCATCAGCCGGGCCACGAGCCGACGCGGGCGCGACCTCCAGTCCTCGACGAGGGTGGCGATGGACGGGGCGAAGGCGTGGTACAAATCGGCGGGATCGCAATCCCGGTCGAAGAAATAGGCGATCTCCTTGTACTGTGCCCGGCCGGGCGGCACGAGATGCCGATAGTAAGCTGCCGGCCTCGGCGTGCCGAACCCGAACCGCGAAGGGTCTTGGTGGAAGGGAGAGAAGCGGTGGATTTGTACCAGAGAGGGCGGCCCGGAGGGCGGCGTTAAGTGGCGCAGCCGAGCTAGGAACCGTGCGGTCTCCTCGTAGTCGGCGGCCGTCTCGCCTGGGAACCCGAATAGCAGATTGTACGACGGGGCGACACCGAACTCCGCACAGAGCCGCAGAAGCTGCACGTTCTGCAAGGCGGTGATGCCCTTGCGCATCAGCTGTAGGAGATGGTCGGAGAAGGCTTCGATCCCCGGCTGGATCCACCGCACGCCGGCATCGGCCAGCAATGCAATATCGTCGCGGCCGAGATTTGCTTTCACTTCATAAAACAGCCGCAGGTCGAGGCCGAGCCCCTGCAGTCCTTCCAGCAGTGCACGGTAGTCGCGGTGTGTGATGATGTTATCGGCGGCCATCAGCCGCGCGACGCCATAACGAGCGACTAGGGCCTCCACTTCTTGCACGACACGGGACGGCGACTTGGCCCGAAAGGCCATCCCGAGGTTATTTAAGCCACAAAAGGTGCAGTGCTGCTTGGCGCCCCACCAGCAGCCGCGCGATGACTCGAAGGGAAGTGCGGCAACCGGCTGCAGGCGCGCTCCAGCCGCCTCAAGCCGTGCCCGGGCCGCGAAGTAGTCGTCAAAATCGGGCGCTGGCAGAACATCTAGGTTATGGACGGGTGATGACGCGCCCGTGGCACGGCCCTCAACCGTCAGACCTGAAATGTCGTGCACTGGCTGACCACACGCGACACGCTCAATGAAGCAAGGAAAGGAGACGTCAGCTTCACCCAGGAAGACGTGATCGACAAGTTCAGGGAAGCATCGGGCATACTCTTCGCCCATCGCGCCATGCACGCATGCACCACCGAGCAGGATTCGTAGTGCCGGGCGAAGCGCCTTAAGGCGTCTCGCCAATGCCAAGCTAGCGAAGACTTGGTTGAAGGTACAGGTGAAACCCACAACATCCGGCTCAGCCGCCAGCACCTCCTTCGTCATCTCGGACAAGAACCCGGGCACTACCTCGTCGCGGAGTGCGGCCAGCGGATGAGCCCCGTCGGAAAGGCGGTAAGGCTCTAGGAAGGCATCGGAGTCCAGCGGCTCCGTCCCGAATAAATCGGTCGCAAAGACATGCTCCAGGGCGCCGAACAGCTCCGACGTCTCCGCATAAGCCTCGTAGAGCGCCGGACCGAGGCGAACGGCAAGCGAGAGGCTGCCATCGATCACGCTGCACTGCGCACCGGCCTGAACGGCGAGCGCTTTTACAAGACCTGCCGATAGGTTCGGGCGCGCCGCCGCACACCAGGGCATTGATACGACCGTTACGCGCAAAGGTTTGGATGTCAGGCGCATAAAGGCGGTCTGTGTGGGTTCGGCCAGACCCCGTCACGCAGATAAAGCTGCGCTTCGCGCTGGAGGAGCTGGTCAAGCCAAGGCTCGCCGAACGTTTTCAGCAGGGCGTAGGCGAGGCGAATGCGGTGCTCCAACTCGTTCGCGCGTATGGCAGCGAGCGCCGCCAGCGCTGGGTCGCGCAGGAAGGCGACGCAGAGATCGCAGGTACGCGAGCGGAAGATATGTGTAACGGGAAGACCGGCGTCTCGGAACCACTCGACAAGTGGCCCGAAGCCCCAGACGCGGATCGTCTGCAGCAAAGCATCCGTGCGCCAGCGATGCACGATCTCGACCAGTGACAGAGAAAATGCGTCGCCGATCCAGAGAGGATGCGCCTGCTCCTCATGGCTAGCAGGTGCACAACAAGGCGCGGTGCGGCCGTCCCAGCGCACCAGGGGACCCGTGCTGAGGCAGGGTCCGCGGTCCCAACTCTCGTCCGCGGTAACCTCGGCGGACACCAGTTCGGCGCCGCGCCCAACCGGGCCGATCGACTGAAAAGCGACGTTCCGGTCGGCAAAGGCCATCACTCTCTGGATGAGTTCTGCATCCTCGCGCGTCAGATCGTCATGATGCGCGACGCGTATGAGGGGGTGCTTGCCAGCCGCGGAGAGGACGCGGAACGCGCGTTCGACAGTTTCGAGGCGGACGAAATCCAAATGGTAAATATCCGTCGAGATGTCCCAGTGGTCGACCGCATCGAACCTACTAATGAAGCGTTCTGCGAGGCGCGCATCGGCCGCCCAATGTGCGGCGGTCACAATGCCTGTCGCAATGCCTCGGGCACGGGCAGCCTCAGCTACAGGAAGCACGAAGGCGGGCGCGAGTGTCGGCTCGCCGCCTGTGAAGTCGATCGCAGTAATGTCCGCCGCCGCCAGATCGTCCATTTGAGCGATGACGGCTAGGGCGAAGTTTTTACCAAGGCGGTTCTGGCCAAGTTCGGGGGCCGCGCTCACGCTGCAATGCCGGCAGCGAAGAGGGCAGGCTTGGGTGACCGAGAGCCCCAGGCGACGCGAGCCGAGGGCCTGAGCCTCAACAGCGTTCTTTGCAAACCTGGGGCTCCGCGGGACCATGGGCGAAAGATCCTTAACCGCCGCCACTAGGCTTCAGTACGTTGACCACACGACTAAGCACTTGTTCGTCGAATGCTTGGTTGCCAGTGATGATTTCCTTGATGTAGCTGGCAACAGCACTGCCTGGAGTAACGGCCTGAGGTCCGGCTGTCGTGGCGCTTGGTAGGGAGTTGACGCCGTGCTTTGCTAGAAGTTGGGCGAGATCCCGCGCGAGCGGATTTGAATCCGACATCGTTTCTCTCCTTGCCTGACAAACAGGCGAGAAGAGCTTGCAGAACAAGTATCCTGAATCGGAATACAATTATTCTTGAGCTGTGAGCGATTTCCTGTATCAGTGCCTGCGATGACGGGATTGAAAGCGCTGGCTTCGTGATGTCAGAGACGCAGTCACCCTGATCCAGGGATCAGGGCCGCAACAGAACCCCCACGATGGCCAACACCCCGTTCCGAGACGGGACGCCGTTCCGCCGCTCGGCGGATCTGCTGAAGCGCTACCGCCCGCTCATGCCGGCCGTGTCTCCCTTACCGACCAGCGAAACTCTGAGCCGTCGCGCGAGCATTGCCAAGTTAGCGACCTCTGTCCGGAATGAGGCCGCTGGGCCAAGCCGGGTTGATGCCAGAACTCGTCACCTACCCCGGCTACCGCTTCCTGACCGAGATCATCAGCCATGCTGTAAGGCTCTATCAGGTCTTCAGTCTGAGCCTGCGCGACGTCGAGCTAATCCTGGCCAAACGCGGGATCACGGTCACCCACAAAAGCATTCGGCAATCGGGCCTGAAATTCAGGGCAGACTTCGCCCGAAAGCTGTGCCGGCGCCAGCCGAAGCCAGCCGAAGCCAGCCGAAGCCAGCCGAAGCCAGCCGAAGCCAGGCGACACCTGACACCTCGAGGAGGTCTTCCTGCCGATCAACGGTGTGCTGCATTACCTCTGGCGTGCGGTAGATCAGCACGTGGTCGTGCTCGATATCCTGGTGCAGGGGCGGCGGAACGCCGCCGCGGCCAAACGCATCTTCAAGCGCTTGCTGACCGGCATGAAATACAAACCGAAGCGCATCGTCACCAATGGACTGCGCAGCTACGGTGTGGCGATGTGCGAGGTGCTCCACAATGTGCGACATCGGACCAGTCGATATCTCAACAATCATGCTGAGAACTCACATCGCTCGACCCGACGCCGGGAGCGACAGATACAACGCTTCAAATCACCCAGGCTGGCACAGCGGTTCCTGCCGGCGCACAGCATGATCTACAGTCACTTCCGACTGCGGCGGCACCTCATGACCACTACCCAGTATCAGCATGCTCGCGCTGAGGCCTTAGCTTGGCTTTGCACGTGCCGTGACGCTCGCGTGCCATCATGGCGGGCGGCAGACGATGAGCAGCAATCGCTCGATGAGATCGGCTGAGACATTCTGTGCTGTCCCGGCCAACGGCGAGGTAGC
>JAESFQ010000502.1_pt1 | contig 14358 bp, 5 predicted proteins | sample 9269431 | NCBI WGS metagenome assembly JAESFQ01 (sample SAMN14502588, study PRJNA617103) | algae metagenome | isolation source: Plectolyngbya sp. WJT66-NPBG17 and co-occurring heterotrophs from well... | place: USA: Mojave Desert, Joshua Tree National Park, California | collected 2006-08-06
GAGAGCGAAAACGCGCGAACTGTTCACAATTGTGGTGAAGCGACCAGACTCTAGCTCATGCCAATCGAATTGCCGGCGAGTATAGACCAACACAACGCTCATGGCACCCATTGCAACACCAAACATGATGGTATCGGTGGCGGCCAACAGAAGGAGGTTCCAGCGCACAGCCGACGAAGTGCCAGGCCCAGTAGGCCAGAGGATCTTGAGAGGGCCAAACAGGTTGATAGAGCGTAATTGGTTGATGAAGTCCCCAGCAGGGCCTTGTCGTTCCAGTTCCTCTCTGCGCTTCTCACGTGCAGCTTCTTGGCGCGCTTTGCTGAGCGATTCAGGAACGAGGAATGCAAGGAATGCGATGAAGATCAGATGTGCGCCAAGAGCTATGTAGAAGATGAGCAGCACAGCTTCGGTCTTGCCAACGTATTTCTGGCGCGCATTGATAATGTAACCAGAAAGTGCAGGACCGATAGCGATACCGCCGAACAAGCAAGCGTGAAAGTATGAGAAGGCGACGTTTCGCTTTTGTGGTGCAACGCAGTCGGAGGCGTAAGAGTGCGCACATGCCATGCCGACAATGAACGACCCAGATATGCCTTCTAAGCAGTAGCCAACCAGGATCCAGTTGACATGTACTGTCTCAGGGAATTTCGCAGCCAGGATGGTGAGCACCTCCCCGAAGAGGGCACCACACGTATTGGCAATCATGAACTTCTTCCTCCCATATCGATCCGAGAGTGCGCCGATCTTCGGGCTGATGATGGCGGAGAGTATACCAGAACACAAACTAGCGTATAGGAGGAAGAGGGACGAACGGGACGAGACGGCGTCGTTTTGACATCGGTCTTGCCCTGGGTCCATAGGAGAGGAAATCGGGTCGGTTTCTAGAGTAGCATAATACTCCTCGCACACCAGGTCCATGATCAGGTTGATCTTGGGTACTATGATGCCGCCAAACGCTATGGTGAATAACAGGAACGGAGGAAGCAACCAGTATATCTGTGACTGTCAGCCGACCAACTCTCAATGCGAGAGGCTCTATGCGCCTACCGAAGGGCGCTTCCACCAGGGAAGACCACGAAAATCGGCATCTCCTGCCCATTCCTCTTCTCCGTTATTATCTCTCGAGGAGCCCAGGAGTGGCGTGTCCTCATTATCGTTGTCGAGTCGTGGAGACCTCGCCCCTGACCTGGTCGACTTCTTGAAGCCATTCGTGCGCACTCGCAGTTCTTGTTCAACCTCGACATCCTCAACAAATGCGGCATCGGTATTGGACGCCATCCCGATTGCTCTGTGTTATCCAATTCCTGTCGAGCCAGGTGTTCCCGTCGTTGACCGTGGGGTTCCGGAGATTCGGAGATTCGTGGGGTGCGGTTTGGACTACGAACGCGCGCGCATTGCTATAACTGCACTATTCCCCCAGTTAGCCTTCCCCTCATTGAGTGAGAGAATGATGCGCATCGAAGGAACGTCGCGCCTCGCTAATTCGAAGCTAAGGGGTGCAATTGTAATCTTCGGCGTCCGGTACAAGGGCGAATCTTAGCTTACCAAGAATAGAATGTCCGAAAGAAGCCAACAATCGCAACGGTCAGCAGTGGGAGGTGGACAGCAAGGTAGAAAACGACAGTGTTTCAAGGCTTTGTCCGCGACATTACGTCCGCTAGCGCTCCTCCAGAACGCGCTGACAGGGCGAGACTTGTGTGGAGTCGTCGTAGATGCTGGATCATGACGTTGCGACGGATGATTGTCAGATCCCACGCGATAGCATCTCGGTCGCATTGGTCCTCCGCGGCCGCTAGTGTCTATGCAGCTTAACGCCATGAACCAAAACTTGTCTGGCTTCGGAATGTGGCTGATGTCGCTGATTCGTCACTGCGATAGCGAGGCTTGGCAGTTTTCTCGGTTCTTACTATCATCATAGAATCTTGCATCGTCTGTGTAGCACGGCAGCGGGAAGGGATAGCGCTGTGCACAAGTCCGACCTGGGTATGTAGTGCGACCGTCTGGCGGCGGGCCGCTTGCAGGCAATTTCCCGTCTACTTAGATACAGCCAATTGATTTGTGTTCGATGTGGTTGGAGGATACACCACCCGTTCGTAGCTCATGTTACATCAACAGTGTTTCAGAAAGATACTATCTCGCGGCTAAATTACTCCTCCAAATCTCAATAACGCCTTGCAAATCTTTCAGCCCTGTGGGTCTAACAAGATAATTATCAACGCCCGAAGCATACGCCGCATTGCGATCTTTCCCGCTCACAAGCCCAGTGAGTGCACAAATATACGTCCGGTTACACTGCAATCGTGCCTCCATCTCACGTATCTGTCTCGCAACGTCGAAGCCTGAGACCTCTGGCATCGAGAGATCGAGGAAGATAAGATCGTAAGGATGCGCAGCCGTACCGTCATCCGGTTTGATGGCGTTTCTGAAGGCATCGATGGCTTCCTGACCACCACCGACAGGTGTTGCAGGCCTTTTGCTCAAAAGGGTTGCATACTTAGTGAGTACCTTGAGGTTTATAACATTGTCGTCGACAAGCAGCAGCTTCGGCTCCACTGTGAGTGCTTTTGGTGGCGTAGAGGTTGACGGCTCTGTTAATTGCTCTGTATGCGCTTGGTTACTTTGGTCGCGCGACTGGGCTTCGATAGACTTTTCTGATGCTTCTGTCTCCCGAGTGGCAGGCGGCCCGCCTGCTGCTAGTGCCAGCGAATGCGCAGCGCTTTCCTCGCCGTCGACTTGTATGTTTGTCTTGATGTTCAAATGGGATAGAGATGTTGTCGGTGGATCGTCGCATGCCTCAGCTGCGTTGCCGCTCAACTGTTTGCGGCTTCCTTCGACTGGTTGCCCCTGATTGTTGGTAGTCGCTGGCACTTGATCGAGATGGGTACGAAGCTCGTAGGGTAAGATTCTGTCAGGATACAAGTGCGCCAGCGCGTCCTGAAGTTTTGAAGTAGTGACTGGACCGGCGATGGTTGCGGCATTACCCGAGGGCGTTGTGTACGGGCTGAGAGCGGTTTGCACATCAGGGCAAAGTAAAATGTGCGCGATGTTGTCAAACGCGTCACCGTAGGCTAACTTTGCTCTGTCTTCATCCTCCTTTAAGGATACAAGCAAACGCGAACGCGAGTTTATGCTTGCATTCGCCCAAGGGACGACCTCAATATGAAACCACCGGCTTAGCCCTTGTGTAAGCGAATCCAAAAGTAGCTTAGTACACCGTTGGTCTCTCACAGTGTCTCCTGACTCCCATCGTGATGGCGTGAAAAGACTCATGTCTAGCTGGGGTAGCTCAACAGTACCAGCCTGCGTGCTTGAGCCCTCTGCTGCCCCTCCTTCAAGAAGTAATCGATTCGATGGGAACGTGATAGTGAAATTAGATCCTTGTTTCTTGTTCGAATCAATCCGTACATCTCCGCTAAGCATCGTGACTGTTTGCTTAACGATGGAAAGCCCAAGACCGGTACCGTCTGCAACAGGATCCTCCTGGGAAAATGGGTCGAAGATTGAATGGCGAACGAAGTCAGAACAAATACCTTTTCCGGCATCTGTACAAGAGAGTTCGGTGGTAGCACCGGTGATCTCCAGTGAAATGCGAATGCAGTTCGTAGGCTTACCGAACTTCAAGGCATTGTTCTTTTTTCAATCAGCAAGGCTCAAATACTCGCTCATGGCGTGCGACTTACTACGAGATTTGTCAACACCACTCGGAAGCTATCGACTGCTGCAAGGCAGCTCGACGGATTGGCATTCGTGTCGAAGACTAAGATGGGATGATGTACAATGCCTATTTACCATGAGCCTCAGCCAGGTTTGAACTACCCTCTACCAGCATGCTTACCATGTGTGGACGGACCAGACTGAACAGCTTCTTTGAGACGATACCTTTGCGCCTCACTGTGAACGATATCCTCACAAATACTGATTATTTTAACGATGTCTTTTTCTAGCGGGGAACCTGCCCGCTGATGGGGTACAAGATTTGACGGATGGAGAAGTCCTTGCTTCGATCCATCAGTCCCTTTTTGGTCAGGACTTCGCGATCCAGAACTGATATTACTGAAATACAAAACACGCTCGATAGTATCAAGCAACGACAAGCCGCTGTATCTTGCCATCTCTAGTAGATCGTGCTGGCGTGCGTTGAGTGGTGTGTCAGCTAGAAGCTCAAGGCTTGATAGCATGCCATGGAGTGGTGTCCTCATTTCATGAGACACTGATCCGAGGAAGTCTGATTTTATCTTGTCCATAGCCTGTGCTTCAAGACGTCGTACTTGCGTCATTATCGTTGTGCAAAATGCAGAAATAGAGGCAAGATCCGTCGAGCCGAGGTAGACTCTAGACTGATTGTCGGCGAACCCAAAGACCGCACCAATATTACGTTCGTGGAACGTATCCCATAAAGGCAGGAATACGATTTGTTCCGCTTTCGGGAAGGATCTCGGTAGCTCCGCGAGTATTATTGAATCGTTAATAAGAGCAACATCATCTGCGCTCGTAGCAGCAACAATCTCGCCTGTCTCGTCGAGCAACTGAAAGACAGCCCCTTGTGGAAACAATTGAAGTATTCTGCTTGTTAGTCTGCGGCTCAGGTGTTGAGGCTGATGCGCTTTGGGTCCAAGATGCTCCGCTAGTATTTCCGAGCCATTCCAAATAGGATTCTTGTTGCTTGACAGGCCCAACTCTTGGATTCGGACTCCATCAAATTCGAAAGCATCGTAGAGCAGCGTCGCCGACAGTTGATACAGGCGTAGAACTGATTCGGTGTATAGATTTGATACTAGAGGAGGCTGTCCATCATGGCTTTTTGGAAGAGGCTTGTCAGGCACAGGCTCAGCCACTAGTCCTGTGGACGAACCCAGCTTGAGTAACGAAGCCACACCTTGGTTGAATTTGAGCACACGTTTACCCTCCAGAGCTTCTACTGCTTGTTCCAGGTGCCGAATGATGTGTGAGGCTATCTCAAAAAGGTACGAACGGTGGACATTTGAGAGGCCGCCCTCGGATGGTGTCGAGCTGAATGTGAATACAGTGCCGATGTTTGGTCCACCGTAGGGATTCAAAGGAACACCAACATAATGTCTGAAATTGGCAATATCGCCCTGAACGAAGGGGAGATACTTGGTTCTCTCCAACTCGGCCATGTCAAGTTCTTCGTAAATGGCCATATTCCCTGGCTCATTCCGCTGTGTAATAGTACGCTCACACAGACCGCCGTGATGGATTACCGACTCGCACCCGTACCATCGTGTCGAGTCTTCTGTATAAGTTAGGGTTTCTTCCAGAGTATATCCCCCATGTCATCGAATGCACTCACCCAATGAAACCTTGGCTTCATCCGTATTGGTACGACTAGCCCCCGAGACGAAGTATTGGGTATGATCGTCTAACAGGCTTACCATCGCTAGGTCGGCGCCTGTTTGATGGACGATACAACGAAGCAGAGCAGCCAGCGCACCATCCGGCTCATTTTTTATACAACTTCCATACGGCTCCGATGGCGTTCTCGTCAAGCCAGCATCCGAACCACGTATGTATTTGACGACAGATGGCAACACCTGGCAGAAGCGTCTTACTTCCCATATACGCGCGCGGTCAGTAATAGTCGCTCGTTGCTGCTCCGTAAGCTTCGAGAATGGCATGGTTCGCGATGGCTATGGTGGTTGTCGATGATGCCCTCCACGCTAGCAGCGTGGCGCAAGGAAAGCCCTGCAGATAGCTGGTGCCTTGCGGAATATACGTAGGTTCTCGAGATCGTTTCACATTTGAGGTTGAGCGTCGAATATGACAATCACGCAAAGCGTGCATGCGTCAGGTGCGGACGACTATGTAACTTGAAAACTCATTCTCTTGACAATCGCAAGCCGATATTCGCCTCAGTTTGTCGCACCACGTTGACGTCATAATACTGCTCCACTATTCCTACGGTAATGCTGCGCTAAATCCTCGAAAATCTCCACTCCCTAAGCTGGAGCTCTCTAAGAACCGTCGTCATAGTACCCTATGCGCTTTACACATCCTGCTTGTGGGGTCAGAACTCTCCGCGGCTGCTTGCATCGCAAAGACGCCGAGTGCAAACACAAGCGGATATAAGATCCCACCCATGCAGCATGCGTGGCGAACACAATAGACGGTGCTGACGCGCAAAGCAGTGATCGCAACATTGAATATTGTTACAAGATCAATATCTCGCCCAGTCGAAAATATTAGCTACTTGGATTATGAGTCTGGCGCACGAACGACGGCTGCGTCTAGTCGACAAGACGATTTTGAAGAAACGTGTTAGCATAGCCTGTTGCAACGCATAACGTCTGAATTCTATCCACGGTATAGAAATATATATCGTTTCTGCCAACGTTAGAAGAATGCACCACTGAGTCTTTCATCGAGGAAATACCGCCATAAGCGTCAAATACCGCTTCGTGCACCCCCGCCTTTGTAATCTGAAAAGTATGCCACTCGTTATGCCGATGCGCGAATTTCGCTGTCCGTACTCAGGTCCGGTCAGCTGTGGGAGGTCGTCGTTGCTATGAAGCGACTCCCGAATGCGATACGACGCAAGCACAGCCACCTACTTCGTCATCAGCTTCTATAAGCTGACCGCGGTCATATGAGACCACGCGATACACTAGGTGAAACTACTCCGGCGCAACACGCGCTCTGCTGAGAGAGCTTTCTTACGGGCGAAAGGCGTGTTGCTGACTTCCTGTCAAGCCAGGTTGATGTCACATGCTGTTGTAACGCCTTGTGTCAGATCAGACGTGACGTGTTGCTGTCGCGTCCTCCCGAATAATGGAGGGTATCATGCTCCAGATGTACTTCCACTTGAATGATTACATGATCTCTGGATCTCGATGATGTATGCTTGAACAGGCCCGGACAGGATTTTGGTATGTCACGTGGACCCCAACCCTCTCAAAACAAAAAATGATGTGTACATCAAGCAGGAGAGGTGCTCAAGACTACAAACTTGTTGAGAGAGGAATTCTGGTTATTGACAGATGTTCGTATCCAGATAGGTATCGTTGGAATGTACGTGGATGAGCGGTGCGACAGGTTTTCGACCGATAACGGCGTAAACGCCGAACCCTTCAAAGGGGTTTACCCCTGTGCCAACCAAGTAGCACAACCTAGGGCGAACCTTCCACCTTCCTCCTGAGGCAATGAGAATAACTGCTAGTCCTCCTCTTCTAACGAAAACATACCATCTGCTGACTGGTAAGAAACGTCTACAGACACAGTTCCAGATCAGCCCATATTAGTTCCCTCGACCGTGTCGTACAGGCTTCACCGACGGACCGAAACGGCCGTTTTCCCGAAAGATGCCAAACCAGCAAAATCATCCTTCCGCAGGACTCGTATACCGGCTCAAGTCAGTACATTCGACTTCATGGCCTCCATCGGTCCTTTGCTTACAATTTCCGGTGAAATGATGTGATCGTGAACGGAGTAGCTGGAGGACGGGATCAGAAGAGATGCCGCCAATATGCCTCTTGCAACGCATGGCTTCCTAGTCTTCGAGTCGATAAGGCGTTCAGTGAATGTCACTCGGATATGGATACCTCTTGTAGTGTCTAGCAGTACCTCGTTTTCTCAACGAGTGGATCAGAGGTGTGCTTGGCACGTAGTTACGTTTCACAAGCCGTAATTGTGCCGGTCGAGTCGTTATGTGTATGCCGCTTTCTGCTTAATGAGCCGCGTATGAGGGAAATTCGCAATACAGGGCCCGAAGGCAGCATTCGCCTGTCAGTTTGGATCCCTGGATGTCATTGTGCGGCTGAGAGTTGGCATGGCCTAGTCTCTCGGTCCCTCTAGGAAATCGACGTTTTCACTGACCGGCTGAATCAATGATTTAATGGTGCGCTAGATTGCGACCTGCAAAGACTGAGAACGGCATACCTGCCTAGTTGTTGTAGTTTCTGATTTGCAGTTGCAGAACATTGCATATACCCACCCTTGTGGCGTGCGCCCCACTCGAAGTTTTCAGCCCCCACTTCTATGCTCCGCACTTGCCATCACGTTCTGAACTACCATAGCAGCCTGTTTGCCTCGTGCAGCCCTCACGCATGCATCAGTCCTTGCGCCACGGCGAACATCAAAAACATTTCAGGATTCAGTTCGTGAGAGGTTCAGTCCCAGAATACGTATGAAACACGGTCACCGATGTAAGACGCAAGATGCGTCGATGACCACCAATTTCTTGATCGATCTGTGTGGCCTTTTCCTTTTCCTGGTTCCTGACGTGCGTCGCTGCAACAGCACCCTGCGTTGATCATGCGCACCAAGATGATAAAAGAAAACACGTTACACGATTCCTAGGAGCGGCTGCTCAGTTTTTCGATCGATGGCTTGCACACCGGGTTCGACATCCAGGAAATTCGATTGGCACAAGGATGGTTGCTATTCGTTAGGCTTACACAAGATCCTTGAACTAACAAAACTGGTCTGCTAGAGCTTGATATTGTGACGTTTACAAAGCAGGTAATGGTCGATACATAGGCGCGTCCATCCGGTGATGGCTTCTCAACACGATATTTGACAACCTTGTACGCCCTTCCCAATTGGTCAAGGCACGTAGGCTGGAACTCCTGCCTGCGCGTGATGATAGCAGCGGAATGCGGTGTTACTGGGCTTTTTCGTCGAATGTATTCCTTTGTGATTGCTGCAGTAAAATTGGTTTATTAACGAAGGACCAGTATTTCCTACAGCTGAAATCGAGATTACAAATTAGCCAATGCATCCAAGATATCGCCACGGATTACCTTGTCGTGATGTCGCCACAAATATAGATCTTCACCTCAATTTTGAGGTAGCCTTCTCGGGTTGGCCCTGGCTTTGCATCTTGGTCGAGACAGCCTTAAGCGTCCAGTACAACTCATGCATCACGCCCGAAATGCGATTGGATGTATATCAACCAAAGTCATGCTATGTATGCCTTTATTGGTGTAGACTCTGTAGATGCTGCAAGTGTCATGCATTGCCGCCCCGGCAGAACGCTTATTGAACCCCGCTTTGACGTGAAACGACGTTGACTATAGTGCAAGCGGTTCCGCTTGGGGTCTCCTACGGCACGGACTTCCGCCACTCTCGCTTGAGCCAGAGATGTCAGTCAGAAATTGACCGCTGTAGCCATGCAGCTGGTAGTCGAGGGTCAGCCCTACTCGTTGAGACCCCTCAAGCCGTATGATCGTCTTCTACGTGTAAATCTTGTATGGACTTGAGGCCCGAACTTTGCTGAAAGTGAACACAAAGGGTGTGTCCAACACCCCGAAGTTTTGAGGCAAAAGCCAAGCGTACACCAAGGTACAACAATACAAGTTGCTGCAAGGTTTCGTCGTATACGAGTGCATCTACGTGCAAGGTAGAACTTAGGGATCACAGCAGGTTTGCAGCACCGACAATCGTCACACAGACTGGAGACATCCTCACTAATAGAAGATATGCTGTATCACGTATGATTCCCAAGACATGTATCGAGTCCCTGTATGACCACGTTCTTCCATTCTTCAGCGAGATAGCTGTTAGGCTTGCTTCTTCCGTGACACCGTGCTGCGCTTGACTTGTCTTCTGATGAACGGACTTATGAAAACCAGCCTCAGATCATGCCAGGCGTGAAACCAAAGAGCAATCCGCTACCTCCGAGATTGCGTACGCGTGAACGCAGGGACCAGACAGAGTTCTAAGCTTGTGATATTGATAGTGCTGCAGAACCGAGTTGCGCAATAGCATAGCTGAATGCCTTTCCTTCACAGCATGCAGTGTGCAACTTATCGACGGCCTTCGAGATCAATGCATGATGATGTACTAGAGACCCATTCACATTAGCGCATCATGAGACCACGGGCCATCCTCCGCTCATCACCTGTTGCATCTCAAGCGTAAAACCGTACCAGCAGAATCCAAGTCCCTAACACTATGTCTTTGCCTTCGATCTGATAATCCAACGACTCTTACACTCCATCTGCCATTGTTCTTCACCGGTCGAGTGTAAGGCTGCAAGGGCGTTGAAACGCACACCAAGCTTATCGACTCACCAAACCTTAAAGCCTTGCATAAATGGTCGTGACTTATACCTCATCGTATCGCGGATTCTGCAACACTAGCACAGTTGTTCGCTGTTATTGCAAAACAGCCCCGCCTTGAAGTGCCAGCACACAGTGCCAATTCAAGCGCTTGGGTGTCTCGTGTGTGGAAAATGAACTGTTCCATTCAGCACAGAGCCTAGGAGGCTGCTTGCCTACGGTTGTGCAATCATGGACACCGGGTGATGGTATGACACGTGCAATTTCCCAGTCCGTTGGTCTTGGTGCTGCTTAGGTGGCACCCAAAAGAGGTGGCACCCAAAAGAGGTGGCACCCAAAAGAGGTGGCACCCAAAAGAGGTGCCACGCATCATGTAGCGGTATGAAAGCGATCACAGCTCTGCAGATAACCGTGCAACGCGGTGCAAAGCCGATGCAGTAGAGATAATGGGGGACGAAGACGCCTGGATCTCCCCGACTTCTGGGGATGATGGGCCTGAGTGATTGTCCTGATCGGAAGGCTACTGAAACCCCCCTTTCTTATGCTGCCTGTTTCGCTATTAGCAACTTATTGCGTGTGCACAACGAGAGGCCAAGCCGGAAGCTGAGTTTGAATCGTACAATGTCACCGGGCAGATGCCTGCTGCAGCTGCACAAAGGGTCTCATGTAGCGTCGCGGCAACTTCCTCGTGATGTATAGAAGCTACAAAAAGAAAACAGCTGTCGCCAGGATACCAGTCTTGGGGGATTAGAGGTCGATTGTTACGGCAAAGCAAATCGTGCTGAGCTGAGCAAAGCAGCCCCTTTAAGTCTATGGTCACGCTGACGAAGCTATGGAGATGTCGCAGTGTGTTTATAGGACGTGAGCATTACCGTACATATCTATCTGGCGGTCAGTGTGGGAAGCGGATACGGTGGGCCTTGCGGCAGAGAAAAGCTTGGAGGCGCACAAGAAAAAGAGCACTGGTAGAGGCTATACCAGACTTGGACTACTCTTTTGATGATACCCACACCTGCCTACATAATCCTCTTAATGCATTCATCTGCCTTAAGGTGGCTTGAGGTCAGCGCGTCCTCCAAGCTGATCTTGCCTCGGCCATTGTGCACGTGTGCGGACCCGTCACGGCGGCCTTCAATCCTGCGGCTATAGAGGCACATGGACCCCCGCCCTAAAATTTTGCCTGGTTGCCTTCTTGCGCAAATTTGCCAACCACCACAGGCTTATCTCGGTAATGCGGCTCCGCGCAAACTAACTATCTAACATGATCACCTTCTGGGAAAATGCAGTTCTCATAGCCCTTTTATATTCTTTCAATTACCCACTGCCGTGAGGTCGCCGCTCTGATCGTGCGACGAGTCGTGTAGGTGCGGAGGCAATCTGCACGTTCATACCTCTACTCGGAAACCTAGAACAATTGAGTTTTATAGTCGGACGTGCGTACGACATCGCGCAGTTGCGGCCCAAGACGTGTTTTGAGGTGGAAATTCAGAATCGACAGTTTCTACCACGCTGACCTTGACTGCGCCACGCACGACGGGGAATGTGGGAATATAAACAACAGTAACCAATCGGCGTGTTTCCTTATCAAGCTCTTGGCGCGTACGACATCACGAATACGAGAGAACAAGAAGAAGCTATATTTGAGTAATCTAGCCACACAATGGACACCGGTGATCAAAACAAGTACGCCAAGGCTCTCAAAACACAAAGTCCTACTACCAGGTCCCGTACCTGCCCTTATCCAGGTCATGAAGACCAGATTTTCATGAACGCTGAACAGCTACACAATCACGGAAAGAGAGACCATCGTAGCGAATTCGAAGGTCTGTCTTCGCGGCAGACACGAGAAAAGTTTCGACAATTAAGTTTGAAGTTCAAGTAAGTCCGAACAAAGTCAGTGTGTACCCTTGCTAGACCAATGTTTAACATGGTCAGCAGATCCGATCGTTCGTCAGCCGCAACTGCGGGAGATCGGTCAGCGCCTGATATTGAAGGGCTCACAATAGATTCCGGAAAGGGCTCCCGACAGAGTTCACCGCCTTCTACAAGGAAACGACCGGCAGAATATGAGTTCACTAGTCCTAGGGGGAAGGGTCCATCCCAGGTCGAGGTTGTTGATCCGGAATACTCCAGGCAAACGTCCCATACCCTTGTGTCAGATCGGACGAGACCAAAACCACAGGATGCGCACCTTTTCGACCCTAAGCATAGCGATCAAGGTGCTTCATCCCCGTACCAGACGACGCCCGAGCCCTCTAGTGAATGGTCGGCCGAAGCTACGAAGAGCGGTCAACTTCAATCGCCACAACCCCAGCCCCCTGTTCGTCCAAATCATGGGGCTTTACCTAAAGTACAGCAATCTCAGCGTCTACCGGAGCTAATAGGGCTCCAGCGCTACGACTCTCGGTACCCAGATTTGCTATTACAGCCCGACAGTAGGCCTATCTCACAAGAGCAGCTTGCAAATGAAGTGAAATCTATTTACGCGGGACTAACTATGGTGGAGACTAAGTGCATACACGTCGATCGTGCACAAGCCCTGGCTGTGGAAGAAAGTGATACCAAACTTGCATCCGATCACTGGCAGGCTTTGATAGCTCTTCATCGTACTCTTTTACACGAACATCACGATTTTTTCTTAGCTAGTCAGCATCCCTCCGCATCGCTGGCTCTCCAACGTCTCGCGGCTAAGTACTCCATGCCAGCACGTATGTGGAAGCATGGGATCCATTCCTTTTTGGAGTTACTTCGGAGGCGTCTCCCTGACAGCATCGATTATATGTTGGCCTTCATATATTTGGCGTATCAGATGATGGCTTTGTTATATGAAACCGTTCCCGCTTTCGAGGACACCTGGATCGAGTGCCTTGGAGACATTGGACGGTACCGAATGGCAATCGAGGATGAGGATGTCCGTGATCGTGAGACCTGGGCAGGTGTCGCGCGCTCTTGGTACACGAAAGCTGCTGACAAGAATCCTACCGTGGGCCGGCTGTACCATCATTTGGCTATTCTGGCGCGACCCAACGCCCTTCAGCAGATGTACTACTATTCCAGGTCCCTAACCTGTGTCAAGCCATTCCAGAGTGCGCGAGAGTCAATCCTGACGCTGTTGGACCCGATCCTTGGTCGTGCTGGCGCACCACTTACACACGCTCTGGCGATAGACACAAACTTCATCAAAGCACACGGTTTGCAATTCGACGAATATGCATTACCCGAGGAGAAGAGAGGCGCGTCGCCTTCTGTCGAATTCTTGAACGCGAAGTCAGAGTTCATTGGAAACCTGGACAACCACATTGGACGTGTTACAGCGAAGTGGAAGGAGCAGGGTGTATACGTCGCGGTGACCAACGCCGCCGGCTGGTTCGCTTATGGAGAGAACGACAATATCCTGCGTCAGGTTTTCCTTACCCATATTGCTGAGAAGTCTCCGCGCGCTGTGGACGCGAACATACGCACTGCGTCCACAGCTGACCAACAGAATCCGACATTACCAACTGTCCCGGTGGAAAAAATTGGAGAGTTGGTGGACAAGTTCATCAACCAAGACAGCTTCAAGAATGCCAAAGGCCTTTCCAACGATACTTTCGCAACAGTACTTCGGCGTATCGGAGACAAGAACGTCCTTCCTCACGTACACATCATGCTCGCTTTAGTTGCGTCTTTTGCTTCCAGTCATTACGTTCGCCATATTCTGAAGGATATTCCTTGGGCCGAGCTCGTCGCGTTTCTCAATACGTTAGTCAAGACTGAAAACCAGATTCAAAGCCAAACACAGAACCAGACACCCAACATCGATACGTTGTTCGCCGCGGGCTTGTTCCCGGCTGAAGGCGAGAGGAAAGACGAGCTGCCGCTACCTGAGGACTACCTTGTGAGAGGCTTGATTTGGGCGCAGGACTACTTCCCGAAGATGTGGTTCGAGAGGGAGCACGATGAAGAGGAGAGATATCTGGAATTGGCTAGCACAGTGAAGAGCCGCATGGAAAGGGTGCTAAGGTTAGGATATACGCTTTCTCAGGTGAGACCGTTACGCAAACCCCCAATGCTTTAGCTGAGCATTCTTCACAGTACAATCAGTGGATTTCATACGATGAAGACGCACATACGTTTGCCGTCATTGGCGCATCTGCTCCATGACGCCATACGCCGCGAGTTCATAGTTCTGCTTTCTTGTTTTTTTCGCACTACACAGGATACCTGTCTTTGCGGCGACCACCAACCCTGCCCCCCATTCTTCACAGCGTTTCTGATAGCGCTATTGTGGAGAATGTTGGGTTAGTTGTGTGGTCATGATATATGGTCTTTTGACTGCATCTTGTCAAGACGGAGTGGTCCA
>JAESFQ010000503.1_pt1 | contig 14355 bp, 11 predicted proteins | sample 9269431 | NCBI WGS metagenome assembly JAESFQ01 (sample SAMN14502588, study PRJNA617103) | algae metagenome | isolation source: Plectolyngbya sp. WJT66-NPBG17 and co-occurring heterotrophs from well... | place: USA: Mojave Desert, Joshua Tree National Park, California | collected 2006-08-06
AACCAGCAACGTCCAGAGTATGCGCGCGGCCCGAACCATGGCCAGCCCACGGGCGCAAGAGAAGCCGCCTTTACCAACATCTTCGGTGCCAGCCCCCAAATGGCCGGCCGCTCGCAAACCATGACTTCGCAGTCTCACATGCGCATCCCCGACAGAGCTGCCACAATGTCCAGCCAGACAGCCGACATGATGCAGCGCGCCCCGCCCCTGCGCCAGCCCGTCAATGGCTATGACCGTCGCCCTCACCCTCAGTACGATGCGCGGATGGGCTCCAACCCCGGAGAGCAGCGGCCCATGGACCCTCAGAATGCCTACAATCGCCCCATGCCGAACGGTTACGGCCAAACCCCACGATACCCAGAGGGCCCACCGCAACCTCAACGCCAGCCGCAGCCGCAGTACCTTCCCCAGCCGCTTCGCCCGGAGCGTCAGCCATACGGACAGCCCCAGCGATTTGACCCGAGAACCTCCCCTCCTGGGCAAGCCCCCTTCACCAAGCCCATACCCAACCGCTTTCCCGGTCCTCCCGGTCCGGCCATGAACTCTGATCCGTATCGCTCGCAGTCACTGGCTCTCAATCCGCGCCCGCAATTCACACCTGGGGGACCTTCCAATCCCTCGCAAGCCAACACCTTCCGCCAACAGCCATACATGAACCACATGGCTCGAACGACGGCCCAAGGGCGTGTGGTGCCAGAACGCCCCGACGAGCGGACAATGTCCATGACTTCGTACACACGAGACCCAGAGCACACGCAGACAATGAGCGGTAGGATTATCCCAAATCGAAGACGAGAATCCGACGGATCTGAGATGGCACCCGGACCGCCCGGCCACCCACAATCTTCTATGAACGTTGGACTCCCGTCAAACCCCAGAAGCATCAGCCAAGGTAGCATGCCAAACCAGTCCCGCACCATGTCCATGGCATCGACCATTGTGCCTCCATCTGAGCGAACGAGCACCATGTCCTCAATGACGTCGCGCCCTGATTCGACTCAGACTTTAGGTAGCAACGCGAGCAACAACAGAACTTCTAACCAGTCCATGACGTCGCTTTCACCAGCGCAGCAAGGCCCTGTTGCTCAGCGACGCGCGCCCCTTGTGTACCCCGCCTTGCTATCACGAGTTGCCGAAACCTTCCAAGATCGAGTTGGCCTGACGGAAAAAGAGAAAGACGGTCTAGTCTACAAGAGCGCTTTCACCGGCGCAGATGCGGTCGATCTCATTTCTTTTATTATCAAAACGACGGATCGCAACCTAGCCCTGCTCCTCGGCCGTTCCCTGGACGCCCAAAAGTTCTTTCACGATGTGACTTACGCTCACCGGTTGCGTGATTCGACCAACGAAATATACCAATTCCGCGAGACCATAATGGAAGACAAGTCTGAGATCAACGGCGTCTTTACACTTTTGACCGAATGTTACTCCCCCACGTGTACGCGCGACCGCCTGTGCTACTCAATCGCCTGCCCACGCCGCCTTGAGCAACAGGCTCGCTTGAACATGCGCATTCAGCCTGGTCTTAAACGCGAAGAGTCCAGGGCGAGTTTGCACGAGGACAAAGACAGCGAAGAACAGAAACTCTGGATCAACACTGTGCCCAAGGAGATCTCTGACAGTGTGTCCGAGAAGGAGCAGAAACGGCAAGAGGTCATCTCTGAGCTCATGTACACTGAGCGCGATTTCGTAAAAGATTTAGAGTATCTTCGAGACTTCTGGATGAAGCCCCTTCGCAACCCCGCCACTTCCCCCATCCCCGAGCACCGCCGCGAAAAGTTTGTCCGCACAGTCTTCTCGAACTGCCAGGAAGTCTACATGGTCAATTCTCGCATGGCTGAACAGCTTACGAGGCGCCAGCAAAAAGAAGCCGTTGTTCGAAACGTCGGAGACATCTTCCTCGAGTTTGTGCCCCACTTTGCGCCCTTTATCAAGTACGGTGCGAACCAGCTCTTCGGTAAGTACGAGTTTGAGCATGAAAAACGCACAAATACTGGATTCGCCAAGTTCGTCGATGAGGTGGAGAGGATGAAGGAGTCGCGAAAGCTCGAGCTGAACGGTTATCTCACTAAACCAACAACAAGATTGGCGAGGTACCCACTGCTCTTGGAGAACATCGTAAAGTACACAGCCGATGACAATCCCGACAAGGAAGACATCCCCAAGGTCATTAAGATTATCAAAGAGACTTTGTCCAAGGTCAACGTTGAATCCGGCAAAGCAGAAAACCACTTCAATCTGATGCAGCTCAACAAAGACCTCAAGTTCAGGCCCGGAGAGTTCGTGGATCTGAAATTGACCGACGAGAACCGGCAACTGGTGTTCAAGGGTACTTTGAAGAAGACTCCTACGGAGACAACTGGTGACATTACTTGTTACCTGTTTGACCATGCAGTCTTGTTAGTCCGGGCAAAGACTGTGAACAAGCGGGAAGAACAGAAAGTCTACAAAAAGCCTATACCGTTGGAACTGTTGGTCATTACACAAATGGAGGAGGTCAACCCCAAGCTGGGCATCTCCAAGAGGCCGTCAGCAAACTTGATCGCTGGGAAAGCTATCGCCGCTGCTACTCCGAAGAACAATGACCCAAAGCAGCAAGGATATCCCATCACCTTCAAGCACCTTGGCAAAGGCGGTTACGAGTTGACACTGTTCGCCAGCACGCCCATATCTCAGCAGAAGTGGATGGAGCATATCGACACACAGCAGCGAAGTCTGAGGGAGCGTAGTAATATCTTTACCAAGACAATTGTCAATGAGGGCTTCTTCTCTCCGACCATTAGAGTCACTTGTGCTGTTCCGCTGGGTAGGTATCCTATTAGTGTATTAGATATTATGATGCTAACTTTTGACAGACGGAGGCCGCAAACTGGCTCTTGGTACGGATGCTGGTGTATATGTCGTGGAACGGAAGCCAAAGGACGCTTCGATGCGGCCTCGACGAGTTTTGGATTGCAAGGGAGTCACTCAAATCGAGGTCCTCGAACAGCACGCAATCGTACTTGTCTTGGCCGACAAGACGTTGTATTCATACTCGACTGAGGCTCTGGAATCCGATGAGACACAGGCTATGGTCAAACGACCACGCAAGATTTGCCACGCCAACTTCTTTAAGGCGGGCATCTGCTTAGGACAGCAACTGGTTGCTGCAGTCAAGACATCCGCACTCTCGACCACTATCAAGGTGTACGAGCCGAAGGAGCAGATGGGCAATAAGAACAAGAAGTCAGGGTTCGCGAAGATGATGCTCTCCACCAGCGGGGCGGACCAGCTCAAGCCATACAAAGAGTTCTACATTCCTACCGAATCGACATCGATACATTTCCTGCGATCCAAGCTCTGTGTTGGCTGCGCACGTGGCTTCGAGGTTGTCAGTCTAGAGACGCTCGAGACACAATCGCTCCTCGACCAGGCAGATACGTCACTCGACTTTGTCGTACGGAAAGAAAACATCAAGCCAATCCACATCGAGCGTATGGCAAGCGAGTTTCTCTTGTGCTACACAGACTACTCGTTCTTCGTCAACCGCAACGGCTGGCGAGCGAGGCCTGACTGGAAGATTACATGGGAGGGCACGCCACAGGCTTTTGCCATCTTCAATCCCTACATTCTTGCTTTTGAGCCTAGTTTCATTGAAATACGGCATATGGAGAGCGGAGGTCTCGTGCACATTATCACAGCCAAGAACATTAGATGGTTGCACACTTCGACAAGAGAGGTAAGTTATTTGCATCAGAGTGTCCTCGTACAGAATGCTAACCCCTTCCAGATTCTCTATTCCTATGAAGACGAACTCGGCACCGATGTCATCGCCAGCCTTGATTTCTGGCAAACCACGAATGGTCCAAAGCAGTCGCTTGATGTTCAGCGCGCACATGAGAAGAGCTAGGCTTGACGGTAGCTCGCAAAAAAAAAACGTTAACGTCGAGCCTCTACTCTCGAACAGACGAGCACGAAAGCCGTGGCGACTGCACAGTCACAGATCTAGAAACGCACCACATTTTCCGCTGACGACTGCCTTGTAGCTCTTTGCGTTACCATACTTGTCAGCGGCGGCATACGACACTCTGGTCAGGGAAGTTAAGGACAGTGCCTCGACCGAGCCGCGGGCGGTGGCGATGGATTGGTCACGTTGAATATTACTTCCCCTTTTCTGAGGTCAAGAGGAAAGTATATCTGTATCATAATAGACTAGCGCGGTGATTGATCTCATGGTTCTTCTCATGGCAACTAGTCTCAAAATGTGTTGGAGGCAAACCAGGTAGTGCGGTTGTTGAAGACATATAATCTGAAGAAGCGATTTAGCGAGTTTGATAACCGTTTTTGTTTCCTTTGTTCTCACCGCTGTCTATCATGTAGGGTTCTGCTTTAGCACGATGGCGGCTGAGCTTGCTAGTCCGCTTCACACGTTCACGATGAGAGATTTGGATTAACCGCTGTTGCCGACGTTGGAAGTGGGTATCCACATCTCCACTCGTCTTTCGGGGTCTAGTCGGATAACGTGTTCCTTGATCTTTGGCTAGCTTCTTGGTCGGTCCTATTCTCGCAGCATCACATGACGGGATTTATCTGAGTGTAGTAGTACCTCCGACGCCTATGCTTGTCACTGTGCTTTTGAAACACTGTCATTACCTTACCATCGTTCTGTTGACTACTACTACTTCACCAATTGCACGACCAGACAATCAACATCTCAGAAGGACCGATTGCTTGAGACATGGCTCGCGGTGTACTTTGGGTTTCTTCGCGCATCGTCAATGCCGATAAACTGTCTGTTGAGAAGTTCAATGACTGGTATGAGAATGCATGTGTTTGATCCTTTTTTAAATAGTGTTTATTCATATCAGAGTGAGGAAGCTGACGAAGAGAACAAGTAGACACATATCCAAGAAGTCCTCGTCCTCCCCGGTGTACCTTCCGCCGCACGCTATGCTGCTCTACAACCCCAACCTTCACCTTCTTCGTACAGCAACGAAGCTCCATGGCTGGTATGTCATTTATCCCTAACCCCCAAGGCCAATTTGCCCAACTAGTCCATCTAATCACAAACCCCCACAGACGTTCTACGAATTCCCGGACATCACCTACAGAGATAGCGAAGACTTCAAGGGCATCTCTACGAAGAGCGTACCCAGCAAAGAACTAATCGAAACCATATACAAAAACACCCGCTTCGACGTACGCTTCTACGAACAAGTCCAACTAGTCTCGGGGGACGAGCAAGAAACAACCAAGACTTCCGACCCAGCCAAATTCCTCATCTCGGCCGCTCTTCAACCCCCGAAAGATGCATCGTCTGCTGCAGATCTAGACGCTTGGTACCGCGAAGAACACATTCCCATGCTTGCACACGCACCAGGCTTTGTGCGCTCGCGCCGCTTTGAACTCGCCAATGCGTCTGTTTTGGAGGATTTCCAGTGGCGCGATGCTATGGAAACGGCGCCAAGGTATCTAGCGCTGCATGAGTTTAGTGGGGAGGCGTTGCCGTGGAAAGAGCTGCAGGAGAGTGCGCAGACGGAGTGGGCGAAGAAGGTCATGGGGGGTTTGGTCAAGGAGGAAGTTGGTTGGTACGAGGTTAGGAGGGTTTATAGTGAGAGTGAGTGGGGGCATGTTGGGAAGTAGAGGATTGTGAGTCGTTGAGTGATGACATGGGCAGTCTAGGCGAGTTGTTTTGCAAATGCTAAAGTTATCGTTAGCAAGGCTGACGCGAAGACCTCGCAGGCGATGGATGGTGTGTTGAACCACTTGCTTTTGGATCGTGAAGACGTCGTTTCTTATCGATACATCTATAGATCAACAGTATTGGTGAAATCTGGGCGATGATTCATGTCGGGACGATACCAGGGTGCCTATATTAAGTCGCGAGTGGTAGGAGAGATTGACAGGATAGGGGAAAAGTAACCGTGGCAGTATTCACTGTGATTTGTGCTCACGTTTTCTCTAGAAAGCTGATAGTCGTTCATTGTGACTACCTTTGTTGGGAATGACTCTGATCAGTCCAGTGCTTGCGCTTGACCTCCACCACTTTTGCAGTACATCTGGGGTAGTTTGACTTCGACCCAGAAACGTCGGAAGATCCGGCGCAAGGGTGTTGTGTTTAAGAGATTGTAAGAATGGCGACCGCTGAGTCTTGGGATAAGTCGGCTCAGCCCTAGCCTACTCCAGAATTCAAAACTGATCTGATGAAAGATCATCCATCTAGTGCGGTGTGGAACCGTCGTCTGGTAATGTTTATCTCTTTCTGGTGTGTTGTAACATCACACTGTCAGAGTGTGTCCTCGACGAGCGAATGTCAATTGACCAGTTGCGATGACCCTGGACGCCAGGAACCCGCGAGGTGGCGAGCGACCCAGAAAGTGTATTTCCGACCCTCACTATTCAACCACGAGTGTGTGCCCTGCCCGAAGGAGTTTCTACTGTCACGTCTTGTATATCACGATACATCCACCCTTGATATGCATTTCTCGCTCACCACTCTAGGCTCAAGCTATCAACCCAGCTGCCCTTCTTCTCAACCTTGTGCGCACTCTCGACGTTTCCATTCCCCAAATCGGCCCCATATAGATGCGCAAAGCAACCTCTTCCAACCTCTTCCCATTTAACCTCGCCCTTCTTATCCGCATGAACCTGCCCATCGCCATCGGTGCCCGCGACCAGCACCTCGTACTTGATCTTCAGCAGCCACAGCTCCGAGACGTCGCCGAAGAACTTGTCGGCGGTGCCAGGTACTTGCTCCGACGTCGAGAGGTGAATGTAGCCGTCATTGCGGTCGAGGTCTGAGAGTGGAAGACGCGCGGGGAGGGGGGATGGCGGGGCAGTAGGAAGGATCTTGTAGAGGTAGGTTGGGAGGGGCGAGGGCGCTGGCATCGTTGCGTCTGACTCGAGTTACGAGCAAGGACTGGAAAGCGCGGTATGTAATGTGCGGTGAGTGAGGACAACTCGTGACCTTGGGAGAATCAATGGTAAGTGGTTTGGGCAGAAGCTAGAGAACGTCACAGGTCGCGACAAATGCGCGTTATGCTCGTGATTGGCCGATGCAAGATTACGTGAGACATGCCGTTATCCACCGCAACCACTGAACCAACATGCCTTTGGAGCGCCACAAAAAGACGGCCTGATGAGACTCGTACTAGGCAACATGTCTTGTCCGTCTTTCCACCGTACCTCAACTCACCCGCGACATATCTGTAGGGTTTCCTGGAACGCCTCGTTGTCCGGTCCGTTTACGTCATCCCATTCGGATCTGCCTTGCACAACGGCACGAGCTTTGGGTGCAAGAAGGCCACCGCAAAGCACACTGGCGACAAGAAACACTTACTCGTGAGACCGAACCCGCTATCGGACGCCCTTTGGGAGACGACACTGTTTTTGCGTATTCAATCACAAGATTCGACGGTCGCCGCTATCCACATGCACCCACGGTAGTCGTCAGGCTGGGTGTCGCGCGGCTGGTAGGATGCTCCAACTAGCAACAACAGTATTCTTAATCGCCAGCCAGCCCGACCAACATGGTTGCAATACGGCTCACCCAGGATGAGATGCAACACCTTTTGGAAGACCAAGGAGACACCCTGACTCGCTGCTGTTTACGGATGACCACTGCGACGCCAGCAGGGTCACACGTAAATTTTGATTATCTCAACCAAGGGGCCGCGAACGTTATATTCAAAATCAGACCTGAACCCAGCACTGGCACGACGGGTTTCTACTTTTTCGATGTACTCTCCAAGGACAAATTGTCTGGTGTAGCCACATCAGTAGCTTATCGACAACTGAAGGACAAAGTCCTGCGAGTACCAAGGGGCGGCCAAAAGCACCTTTCCTCTCTAGAAATTATCCACGGTTACGAGCATGCGATCCGCCCGCTCTTCTTGCCAGGTACCCATAGCAAAAATCAACAAGACCGGGATCTCACAAAGCACCTGATGGACCACGAGGGCGTACTGCTATTCCCAGACGTCATGAGCCATCTCTACACTCGAGTGGAGAAGCTCACTTTTGCGAATACGCCGTCGCGACGAAAATGCTGGGGCATTCTTTTGCCCGATATGTCGCCTACACCGGGGCAATCGATAACGCTCGAAGTGAAGCCAAAATGGCTTGCGCAATCGCCCAACGCACCGCGTGAAGCAATTCGCTGCCGCACCTGCGCCATGAACATCTCTGTACCCAAGAGACGCGACAATTACATTTGCCCACTGCAACTGCTCCACGGAAACTCCACATCGCTCCTGCCATGGTCGCAAACAAAACTCTCGCGACAATTCGACGGACAAGTACGACCATCCCCCACAGTGATATCAGCAATCGTCAAAGCCCTCGTGGACTACCTCACAGTAGGCGACGGTCTCACTCTCCTGCAACACCTCCTCCATCTACAAAGTTCCCTTGATCCCCGCGGCGTCCTTTGCCGACCCGACGCAGACCCAGCCTCGTTTGATTATAACCTGAGGCTTGCCATGACGTTGAGAGATTGTTCGCTCTTCATCAAGATCGCGTACAATACGGCTGGTGTTGCGGGGATCGAGTCGAAACTAGGCGATCTTGACTTCAAGTCGGCGGAGAAGATTGTCGATTGGATGGACAAGGAGAAGCAGCTGTTGCAGGATGGCTCATATACTGTGAGTGTGAGCCAGGCTCCGATGTGTTGGCTTCAGCGGGGGCTGGGTGTATGAGCTAGGAATATTGATGTAAGAGTTTGTAAAGGTTGTGATAAGATATCTGTATACAAAGTTTAATGCATGTACGGGACGAAACGGGGGAAACAGGAACCAGGAAGCATAGGAATCAGCGTACAGTTCACAACAACAAGCGCTTTCTCTGCCAGTTCAAAAACTACATTTTCCGCCACAGAGGAAAGGAGGGTATCTATCCAAACGCCAACCTAGAGAAAAGATTTAACTATCCAAAGCCATGATGACTATGCATCTTCAGACGCCGGTGTTCATCACCATACATCGCAAATGGTAAAGGTATCTAAATATGCCCATCGCTAGAAGAAGAAAAATGAGAAAAGATAAACGCTACAACCGCGTAACAGGAACAAACCGAAGAATGTTCGTCGTTCAATCATCAAGCATGCTTGTGCAGCCCAGCTCAACAATCACGCCCCCTCGGGAGTAAAACAGTGCACACGAACCGTACCATCCTCACTGCCACTAACGACCCTCTCATCACTCAGCCCCACACAAGTGATAGGACCCGTATGACCTGTGAGCGTCCTCTCATGTTTCCCCGTCCTGGGATCCCAAATCTTGATCGTCTTATCCTCGGCCCCACTGACCAATCTAAGGGAATCGGCAGCAAGCGACCAGATACCCTCGACGTGGCCAAAGAAGCGGTGGACGCAGCGACCAGATGGCACATGCCAGAGGCGGATGGTGCCGTCGAGGGAGCCGGTGAGCATGTACGAGGGTGGAGAGGGACGGGAAGGGTCGTCGGGGAAGAAACAAGGCTCTTCAGGATCATTGTGGTTGTTGGAGGAAGAAGACGAGGGTTGGGCGAAGGGTTGGGTGGTGTCAGATGTGTGGGAAGCGGTATCTGACGTGTCGTTGTTTGCGTTTGCGACAAAGTCGTCTTCGTCGATTTCAAAGGCTTGGGGGAGGGGGAGCACTTGTTGGACTTGGCCTACATGGCCTTCGTATGTTTTGATACAGCGATGGGTGTCGAGATCCCATAGCTTGACTGTCATGTCGTCAGATGCAGAGAAGAGGGTACGTGAGGGCAGATCGATTTTGACGGCATTGACCCAGTCCGTGTGTCCCACTAGTGTGGTGCGCTTCATGTGGTTGAAGTCGTGTACCATGATGGTGTTGTCTGAAGAGCCGGATGCTAGGAGTTTGTCCGCCATGTGGAGGCCAATTACACCTTGATTATGACCATTCAAAGATTTGATTAGTGCACCGGTCCGCCAATTCCATATCTTGATCGTGTTGTCCAAGCTTCCGGTGATCAATTTGCTGTCTTCAAACTGCAGGCATCGGATACCTTGAGTGTGGCCTGTAAGGGTGCGTATCTCCTGGCCCGTCTGGATATCCCAGACTTTGACCGTGGCATCATAGGAGCCAGTGATGAGGACCTCGTCGTCGAATTGCAGGCACATGACGCCGTTGGTGTGACCTTTGAAGATGCGCGTCGAATAACGTCCGTACTTCCAATTGCTGCCAACCCTGTAACGATCCTTGTAGACGTCCTTCCATGGCCGCTTCTTGGGATGGTCAAAGTACGATGTGACCTGGTCTTGGCTGACTTGGTTGCTGGTGCATGGTCGCTTACTAGAGGCTTCTGGGGAAGAGTCGTCTTCTGGTACAGGGCGCTTAGTGCTAAGCGCCGATTCAGAGCCTTGGGATAGTCGGTGGGCGAGTGTGGCAGGCGGTAGATATGTTTCAGGCTGTGGTGTGATGTTGGGCGACGATTCGTTGAGGCCCCGTCCCGATGCGCGCAGTTGTATCCGCCTCTTCTCGTGGCGCAAGCGACGTTGGTCGAGCAGCGGGAGTCCCCAGCCACACTTTGTGCATTTCCTATCAATGTGCTGCTCACACATCTTGTGCCAGACGACGTCATCGTCGGCCAATTGTCTCCACCTCCGGTTAACTTGGGAGGCCTTGCAGAGCGAGGTTGTGTCGAGATAGCAGAGGATCTTGAAGCCCAACTCGGCGGGGAGTGCGCCGAGGAAGTCAATCTTGATAAGATTGCGGACGGATGAGGATATGAAGGAGAGCTGAGGAAAGCAGCACTGGGCGAGAATGCCCTGCAGCATAAGATTCCGATGGCGAGACGGCGCAGCTGAGAAGAGCGACCAGACGTTGGCGATGCTCTGTTGGTCAGCTTGAGATTCTCTGCCCAGTTGATCTTGTAGCTGTTCCATAGACGGCTCGTCTGCTTGTCGCCGACAGAGCAGATCTGGACGATGTCGGTAGCAGAACTTGGTGTTGGCAGTGGACGGGCGCTCGTCTTGCCCTGGGCTGTTGGCGCCGAGCGGGTTATATTGCTGAGGAATGTGCTGGGCAAGGTATGGCGTGATCATCTTCTCCATTTTCTTCGACTTGTTCGCCTGGGCTTCTTCGGCTTCCTCTGCGCCGCCGTGCAGGTGTCTTGTCCGCTCAGAAAGACCCTCGTGGTCGTGGCCATGCATCAGCGCAGAATGAGGATCTGTCGATGTGGCTGGGGTGAAGTCGTCGGGGGAAGCGTCTCGAGTGCGCCATGAAAGGCGCCTTCGACCTGGAGTAGTGGTGGTGGCGGCATAGGTAGTATGCGAGGCCATGATCAATTCATGCGTTGCGGCGGGATGGGAGGGCGTGTCGAGATTCCGGGGCGATATCGCGTGCGAGCCCCAGGGATTTGGTTGAACCGTCGGCTCTGGCTAAGCGGGTGTGACGACGACTCGATAAACGGTTGCGCAGGAATGTCTTTGGCGGCGGAGGAGTTGGGCGCAAAGAATAGGGCGAATGGCGCAATGCCAGCCCTTGATAGCATCTTCAGCACGCAATGCCAATGTCTCCGCAACGCATGTGGACCCTTGCGTCTAGTCGCTGCCAAGCCTCTACCGGAAGCATCATCCTGGTCGCGCATACCGTCGTCCAGTTCCCCAAGCCTCACGTCACCAGCCACGACTCCACCAGCCCTACTACCGCCGCTACGACGATGCTCGACAAAAGCCGCTGCAGTCGCCGACACGATGGCTTCTCCACCGTCTCCCGCCTCGCCAACCAGCAGTGCTGCGTCTAGGACGTCTTTGGACCAGGACCAAGTCCAAGTCCAGTCTCTCACTCTTGAGCATCTTGTCAACCACTTCGTTGCAGCCAAACGCTCACTAAACACGCAGACGGTACTATGGCGAGCCACGGAAATCGTCAATACTGCACGTGACTTATTGGAAGAGAACGCAGTCGTCGCTGCCAAGAACACATCCATACGCAACCTCGTCGAGCAGCAGGTGGATGCCTTGGAAGCCGTCCGTCGCGGCGTGGACGTGGTCGAGAGCGAGGTGCAGACCGAGTTCAAGCAGCTACTCCATGACGTAGACACCTCCTTTGCGGGTCTTAACTCTACGCTTGCTGTACTCCGCGACACACCCATCGAATGCGTCCTGCAGCCTCCCGGCACTCCGCAGAAACACCTCTACGACTTCATCGACAGTGCCACCGTCTCCAACCTCCAAGCCACACTTCGCGCCTGCATAGACCGGTACAACTACGCTCACGCGACGCTCGACGAGAGCTCCCACGTCTTCGATACGTGTCTCGACAACCTCTACTCCTCCATCGAGAACGTGCCCATGACCCCTGTGACCACGTCGATCCCGAGTCCCATACCGAGCCTATACCATAACCTTGAGGACCACGCAAAGGAGGCCGCACAGGCATTCCAGTCGCTTGTTCAGCATTATGATCTGTGCATAACAGCGTTGCGCCATACAGAAGGAGGTTCCGCTGCTGCCACGCAAGCAACAGGAGATGCGCCAGTCCACTCGGAGGACCATGGCGCCGCACCTCCCGAGCCCATGAGTGAAGAAGAGCGTCGCGACATGCTCAACGTTCTGCAAAAGGATGCGCATGAGGTGGAAGACGTCGTGACCGAGATACAGGAACGAGGCTCTGAGATGACCTTTCTCCTTGGTCAGATCGAGAACCACATCCGCCACCTCCGCAGCGAATCTTCAGCACTTTCCAGGATACTCGAGATGATGTCGCAGATTACTGGACAGGCCAAGCGTCATATTGTGACCTCACGCTCTTTCTATGCCTCATGGCTGGAAGACACGCGGCCAAGCCTGCTCAATGGCATTGACGAGTGGGAGAACCAGCGCGAGTTTTACGAGCGCTTCGATCTTGCCTATGCTGAACTTCTCGTAGAGGTTTCGTCGAGACGACGGCGGCACGAAAAGGCAAAACGGAAAGCTGAAGAAGCGCAAAAGGAGCTAGATAGACTACACCTCGAAGACGAGCGTGCAAGGGAGCAGTTTACCTTGGCTCAGGGCGACTTTTTACCCTTGGATATCTGGCCGGGTCTAAGGGATCCGCCACGACAGTACGAAGTCAGAATTATACCCGCTAGCGTCGAGGAGGGGCATGATGGTAATGTCCAAGAGATGGATGGTGGGCAGAGTATACCACAGTTAGGCAGGACTGTCGTCGAGAGGGCTCTCACTCGAGTCAAACGACGAATGTAATTGATTGGTATCATATAAATCTTTGCCTTGTAGAATCTACGTCGGCTTCCGTCCATGTGTAAAGTAGAAGCGGATATACATATGCACATCCTTCCTCTTGATGTCCGCGACAACTTTGGCAATCATAACACGGCACTCGGCTTCGGTCCAGCCTGCGACTTTGCCCAATAGACCGAGTGTGTAAGCCTCTATGCCCATGGACATGTGTTCGCGTTGGAAGCGGCCGATTTCCTTCATGCGCGCGTCTTTGGCCCAAGGCCCAATAGGGATCTACGAGTACCGTTGTCAGCACACTAAGCGGCACAATTCAGCTCATGAGTGTAGAACATGCCTTGATAATCTTTTCCTGCACATCGATAAACCCTGCGTCCGTCATCCTCTGCTTCAGGCTGTCCCCAGCGCGGATGTCCCTTCCCCACTTTTTAGCGGCATCATGACACAGCTGCTGCCACCGCACCATGTCTGTTGCCAGTTCTAGCGTCCCATCGTCAGACTCACACAACGCAAGCGGTTCCTGGAATTCGGCCCATCCGCCGGGCTTGGTGTGCGTGTACGTCTGCCGGACCAGCCTGTCCCAGTCGGAAATGCTGCCAGACATGGTGCGGCAGTGGATGTAATCAAAAGCCTCGTCGGGACGGTACACCCATTCGGATTCGGCATCGTCAATGTAGAACTTGACATTGGGCGGTACCCATGTGGGCTGGATGGGACTGAGGTCGGTGCCTATGACTTGAGCGCTGGGGTGCTCGTCGGCAAAGTCTATGGCCCAGATGCCGGTGCCGGTACCAATGTCGAGAACGCGCTGGGGAGCGGGTGGAATGGGCGCATCGTAGAGTTTGCCGCTTAGAATGAGCAGGAAGATGTGGTGGAGGAGGTCGAGGCGATCTTGCTCCTGTTCATCATTGGGCAGGATGTAAGCGCCCGAGCGGTACCCATGGTAGCGTCGCCCATTTGAGTATTCCTACAAAGTCAGTACATTTCTGACATGCCGTTCATACAGGTACATGACTAACGTAGTTGAGAATGGTGGAGGCGATAGATGTTGATGCCGCCGATCCGCCGCCAAATGCCGAATCGCTATCGCTGTTGTTGGCCGTGTCAACATCGAGATGCAAGACGGATTGCAGATTGCCCTCGGCAGAGTGATCCTGGGCTGCCGACATGTTGTGTCCTTTTCAGGAGCT
>JAESFQ010000504.1_pt1 | contig 14355 bp, 18 predicted proteins | sample 9269431 | NCBI WGS metagenome assembly JAESFQ01 (sample SAMN14502588, study PRJNA617103) | algae metagenome | isolation source: Plectolyngbya sp. WJT66-NPBG17 and co-occurring heterotrophs from well... | place: USA: Mojave Desert, Joshua Tree National Park, California | collected 2006-08-06
GTTGCAATTTTGTACGTGTATGTAGTTCCGGTTAGGCGGCATAAGTGCCCATGTGACTACCCAAGTCCGCATAGGAGCAAGCCTTCCAGAGCGATGAACACGTCCACATCATTATCAATATTCCCGTGAGTTTGACAGATGGGCCGTTGTTGCAGCCATCCAAGCTCCATGGTTCCACGGGGTTTCCGGCTCGCGCACATGACGCGTCGCTGCAGATCCTTGGCTAAGAGAAAAGACCCGCGTGGCTTGCATCCTGGCGGCTTGCAGCCTTAAAACACAGCGTTACGTCATGGCAGATTGCCTAACTAGGGAGTCCCGCATGGCCCGTTCGAGCGCTTGGAAAACAATCGTCGTCTGGGATTTCTCAACCACCATAGCTCTGCTCCAAAAGGCATTGCTTCTTTATTGCATATTTTCCTGCATCCTTTCACTCTAGCAAGCGTTTTGTGGTTGTATTTTATGTCGTTTTAGTCAACGTACTCATTTCTCCCGTACTCGGATCGAACGGCACCGCATAGCAACAAGACCCGCTGGAGCTTTCACTGCATATATCTCGAGCACGGCACGATCATCACTACCGCCGAGAAGGATTGACCTGGTCGACATCAGTTCCCACTCGTGATTCCATAATTTGGTCGCAGATTTAAACAACACATCACCCCTGTGGCGATCATGAAGCAGGCGATACTGTCCATGGTGTGGCTTGCCACCCTCACTGCAGCCCAAAGTAGCTCGGCCTCGGTCACTCCCTCAGTCATAACCTTATCTGGATCGCAGCGGAGTCTTACGGGCGATGATGCGGCTCCCAACCCAACCGTCCCTTCGGATTTCGAAGGCAGTACTTTCGCGACCGTGACGTCGCTAGCGTCGTCTGGTGCGTCTGGCAGCGCAGCTTCGTCCAACGGTACGGCGTCAATTACAAGCAGCGCAGAACCCGTTACAAATATCGGAGGAGGGAACAGGACTGTGACACCGACTGGTACCGAGACCGCTCCAGCACTGCCGTCAAACACCCAGCCGTGCAACAACTATCTGGAGTTCTGCAACCGCAAGTACTCCAACATTACCGAAGTAGCCGCGCACAACTCGCCCTACACGCGACAGAACAACATTGCGCGCAACCAAGAGTACGGCGTGACGCAACAACTGAATGATGGCATCCGCATGCTGCAGGGCTCAGCCCACTACGTCAATGGCACGCTCTATTACTGCCATTCTTCTTGTGACCTGCTCAACGCTGGCACCGTAGAGGACTACCTTCGCGAAGTTACCGAATGGGTAGCAGCACACCCCTTCGATGTCATCACCATTCTCTTCGGCAACTCCAACTGGGACGAAACAACCGATGACGGCAAGCCACTCGTGACATCTTCCAACTTCGCCGAACCGATTGAGAAGTCTGGTTTGCTCCAGTACGTCTACCAGCCACCCAAGACCGCCATGGAGCTCGACGACTGGCCAACGCTCGGTGAACTGATCCTCCACAACAACCGCGTAATCACATTCATCGACTATAATTTTGATACAGCTGCGGTACCGTACCTGCTCTGGGAGTTCTACAACATATGGGAAACGCCCTTCTCCCCCACCGACCCCAATTTCCCTTGTACGCTAGGCAGACCCGAGGGCATGTCCGAGGAGAAGATGAGGGATATCATGTACATGGCGAATCACAACTTGAACGCCGAGATCTCCTTTGCTGGGTTCAACCTACTAGTACCCAATGTAGCAGAGATCAACCAGACCAACGGGCTAGAAGGAGAAGGCAGTCTAGGCCTTATGGCCAACACGTGCACCAGTACGTGTTACCATGTTTAATGTCGAGTCTCTCAACTTGCATTTTACTAACACATCTCCTACAGGCAACTGGGGCCGCCCACCAAATTTCCTCCTTGTCGACTTCTACAATCAGGGCCCTGTCAACGGTTCCGTCTTCGAAGTCGCTGCCCGCGCAAACAACGTTACGTATAACCGCGAGTGCTGTGGCACTACATCTCTAGGAACTGTGCTGCTTCAGCCTAGTGCCACGTATTTTGGCTTTGTGGTTGCCATTGTCGCTGCGTTGATTCTATGACCTTCTTCATCGGCTAGAGCAGTCTAATGGGGGATTTGTTTGGTAATGAGAAGAAGGACTTCATTGTATATAGGCATGGGCTAGGAGTTTAGCGGTCGAGTTCTTTTGTGTCTTCCTTGCATAATGATAGCGATCCTTTATAAATTGAACATACATTGACTTTCCTGTCATTCCCAAGCATATCGCCCTTGCCTCTATTGTACGTGGGCGCCTCACCAAATCACTTCAAACATCAACAGCTACGCAGCAGAGTCTGCACCCAGTTTCACAAGTCCCAACACATCGCCGTGCACTTTGCGCTTTCATTCTACATCATCTCCGAACGGGAGTTCTACAGAGGCTACAGCAACTTCACGAACCCGGAATGGCGTACTGCTTGCGAGATGTTCCTTTTCGAAAACGTCGACCATGATTTTCTGCTCTTTCGCGATGCAAGGGCTTACGTGAACCCTTGAACTTCTTGCTGAAGATACTACTTCCATGGCGAAAGGGAATTCACCAAGTTTTGACAATACATTTCAGCAACTCGGTCATGTTTCAGGTGCTCATGTGATGGCTATCAGGAACTGGGAGAGAGCGGTGGAGTTGAGATCAACGGTCTAGATATCCGTGCGAAATTCACAAAGTCCTCATGGTCTGTATGATACTTTGATGGTCTTAGGAAGCATGGCCCTGATAATGGTACATTGACAGTGCTTATATTTCATTATCAAGTCAACATGAATAAGGTACGAATAAACCACCCATACCAAATAATGTCCAAAAAATCAACAATCCCGTGGTATCTCCCTATAACTCCATATGCGCTATAAATACAACCCGTCTTGGGCAAAGTCGTCATATACTGCTCAATGAACTCGAGGAGCTTGGTGTGCGAGTCCGCACAGGTTCGATGGCCAAGCTATCACTCCGCGGTGCCAAACCCTCGGGCCAACTGCGCCTCTCTCGGTGCTCAACCGAAGGCAAGTGCTCATCTTCTTTGTTCAGACTCAGCCTTTTCTTGACTTTACTCCATGTCCTAAGCTTTTCGCTTGTCGAGCCTCGTCGTTTCTCTTCGGCCTCCGATTCTTTCCTGGTCTTTTCGTCGCGCACGGGATCGGAGAGCTTCCGGGACGTCGGAAGCGAGTTCAGGTATATGGGATACAATGCACCAGCGGCGTAAGCTGCCGTGATGACGCAGAAAGCGTATTGTGCGTTGTTAATCTTGAGTGCAGCGTACATTATCGGCGGGATGACGGCGCCTCCGCCGATAGCTGCCGTCAGAAGTACGGAGGCATCTTTGGTGTGCTTGCCCATGCCCCGTATCCCCTGTGCGAAAATCTGTGGGAATATCGGACCTTCAAAGAACATGACGATTACAATGACTGCTGCACCAGCAGTGCCTGAAACATGCATAGCTGCGGCTGCGGAGGCGATGGCGCCTAAGTAGAATATCAGGAGGCTGAAGCGCGGTTTTACCCATATGTCGATGAAAGCGGCCAGGAATCGAGAGACTGCAAACGCTGTGTGTCCATAGGCTTGCTGTGACACAAAATCTACAGAAGGCGCGACGTGGCTAACGTATTCACGAAATGAGGTAGAAGTGGCCTCTTGGCCACCAACGTAGCAGAACTGCGACACAACCGCCATACCCAGGCCGATCCATAGAACTTTAACAGGTTTGGATCCTACGGTGATGGTAGCCTCGCGGGCAAAGGGCACAGTACGTTGACTGGCAAGCTCCAGTTCTTCGTCGGTAGCTTCGGGAAGCGGTACGTAAAAGTATACGATCGCAAGGACAATATTGAAGAAGGATATGCCGAGGTACGTCCACTGCACGTCTATCAAGCTCGCAGCGTTGGCAGGGAAGAGCACTTTCTTCGCCAAAAGCGGGGAAACAATAGTGCCAACAGCCTGAATAGCTTGCGATAGGTTCAATCGCACTTCGGCATACTCGGGCGGTCCGCAGAGGGCTATGAAGGGATTCGCGCCCAGCTCCAGTGTCGATAGTCCTGCACCAGTGATGAAATTTGAGACCAGAAACGCTGGAAAGGAGTTGAGAACAGCAGAAGGCCAGAAGACGAGGGCTCCGCAAGCATAGACCGAGAGACCGACCATGTAGCATGCTTTGAAACCCCAGGCCTTGAAGACGATGCGTCCAAAGGTCAAGGGCCCGACCATGTAGCCAACATAGTAGGCGCTGTGTTGTCCAACCGTCTCCCACTCGCTTGTGCGGGCTACCTCTTGAAATCGCGAATTGAGCACGTCCAAGAAGCCATAGGCAAAGCCCCAAATGAAGAAAAGTATGGTCACCATTATGACCGGGTACACGCTCTCGCGGTTGCTCCGCAAGGTAATGTTCTTTTTCTGCCCTGTATTGACGAAGTCGAAGAAAGTCGGTTGCCGCTGCGTGCGTGTGGTCGTAGCGTAGGTAACGGTCGTGTTGGATGGCCGGAGTTGGGGTAGTTCGGTCATGTCAGTTGTAGTTAAAAAATCCATCATGCCCATGGGCTCGTCAGCACCGCTTCTACGAGCAAGAGGAGGTTTGCTAAGTGGGGACGCCGGAGGGGTTGACGGATCCGAGCGCTGCCGAGAATCGAGATTGTCGGGGTGGAGTACAGCTTCATCGCTCGTGTGTGTCGTGTTATCGCGCATGGTATGGTCGATGATCCAGCTAGGGAGGAATCTTCTGACCAGCGGCTTCAGTGCGGGAACGCATCCACACATGATACCCAGATTGATCTCGACGGTGCTCCACATGAAAGATAGAGATGAGAACCATGCAAAATCGCCGGTGTTCCTCTGCTCATTGCCAGATTCAGACGACTGTCGTTGAGCGGCTTCAAGAGTATCGCGCTGAGCATTTTGCAGGTATGCGATACGAATGACATCGACGACTGCAACAAATATACCGAAACCGAATGTGATGACCAGTATTACCTTTTGCTTTCTCGGTAGCCGCATACTAGTGAGTATCGGCATGGGGAGGAACAAAATGGCTATGTCGGTGATGATGTTGAGCGGTGCTGAGGAAAGATATATCGTGACGATGTTGGTGCAGCGAGCCGTGTCGGGAACGGGGGAAGCCCAAGCGGCGTCGACAGGACGACATTGAAGGAGGTTCAGGATAGTCAAAGCAAGTCCACCGACATTGACGACGACAAGGGTCGCGATGGTGGCCCATCGGAATACTTTATGAGTCTTGGACAGCGTCAGGTAGAAGAGGAGGATTGAGGTCTTGGTGGCCATCAAAGCTGGGTTCTATGGGGTCTTAGCGCTAGCGACGTATGTATACGGCGTCATGTACGTACGTAGAGTACCGAAAAGACAAAGGACGACTTCTTCATGGGCTCCTGCCACTGAGGGGGTATGTTCTCCTGCTTCCGTCCCAAGCCTTTCGTGGTGCCATAACATATAGAGAAGGATGCGCCAAACGCGAGAACCCAGGCGAGGAGCATTGTGTAGTCGTCCCATCCCGGCTTTCTGACGACGAGAAATCTGGAGATCAGACGGAAGCCAACGAAGACGGAGCATATGGCAAGCGTCGCAGCCGAAACTCCCAGCACCACGGGTCCTCTGGTAGGGAAGTCGCCATTGCGGTAGTCAAAATCCGCCATTTCGTGCGCCGCGCTACAACGGATGTGCCAATGCCATAGAGAAGGACAGGGCGAATCTGTACAGAGAGTCGTTGGTTCTATCGCGGTCGCGGTCGTCTCGGAGTCTGATATTCAGGCCACGGCATTATCTGGCGCCAGCCTCGTCGACACGTCACGGTATTGGGGCGATGGGTGTAGTCTGGGGAAGAAGCGATGGATGGCGAGCAGACGAGGGATTGCGTAGGTGACGGCTGGGTTGAGTCGAACAGTGTGCAGGGCCACGCGAGTCGATGCGGTGAAGGGCCTACCGACGCCAGGAAAGGCGGACAGTTCAGCAGCGGGAAGCGAAGTGGAGTGTGCATTGCTGAATGCGCGACTTCTAAACGTATTAGTATTAGACGACGCTGGGTCGGCGTCGGAATCCTTGAATCGTCATTGGGAGGAGCATCTGTCGACCGTGTGGGGAGAGAAACGCCATTTCGTCACAGCGGCTGCCCCGGTCGAATCTCACCGAAATGCCGGCTCTGCCCTGCGACTTGGGGGGACGCCATTTTGGCCGGTCACGGAGCGCTTGTCGAGCCTCGCTCGGCTCATGTGCACTCGGGGCCCGAAATCTCAGAGGTTTCACTCCAGGTGAGCAGGCACTGGATGCTGCGGGGTGTGAATGTATTGGGGCGCGACAGGTGGCACATGCAACAACGGCCGCCATCATTTCGAGGAAGTGTGCTACACGCAAGCATGCGGCCAGGGCATCAGTTCAGCAAGCTAGGGGGACGCCAATGTGCACATTGACTCGAGCAGCCAGCCGTGACCATGTTTCCCCAGACGCCGTCTGCTGCTCTCGACACCCTACCCTACCCCGTGTATGCAGGCTGCGAGCAGGACAAGCCTTCAGGCGATCACTGCACTTAGCGATTTCATGCCATATTGCGGGGAACTCCCATGCACACGTGTCAGCCTGATTTCGACCGGCCTGCAACTGGCGAGCGCTGAACCGTTGGTGCGGATATGGGGAATATGTGCGCAGACCCACAGAGACGCAGTAGAGCCTCATTATTGGACTTTGATCGCCTTCGCTTGGCCTTGTCAAAGTATCTTGAATCGCGACGACAATGGGTCGAAGTCTGGCTCACTTCACTCTCGGCAAACTTTCTACGTAGATACGTAACAGGCCAGTGGCACAACACGAGGCGGCACCCGTCTGTGCCCACCCCTCGTCAAAAAACACAGACCTGTCGACCATGGTTCATATGCAACTCCACCATTGTGCGACCAAGAGCTAACGGCGAACACACATTGCGGGATTTTGGAGAGTGTCCATGGGTAACTCCGGACCTCGGGAACGGTATAGACGCACGTGACCCGGCTTACCGAGGAAGCCATTCATAGACGCGTACATTCATGCTTGTCCTGTTAGGTACTCTACCATACAATGCAGTCACATTTGACTTGTGTGTGCGGTACATTGACGTTACAGCAAAGTCCACAAATGGTTAGAAAGCGAGCAACTCGAGTTGCGACATGCACATGGTAGCGGCCCGGACACAGTAAGCGCGCTTCGGCGCCTGTCGGCCCGCGAACTGTTAGCGCCTAATTTTCACTTTTCTTCCTCGCAAGCTGCTGATGCGAAGACTCTACATCAAACAACACTCTTCACTCTCAACGAAACCACACGTACGCGGTTGCAACACGCAGCTTTATGTCAGCTCCCGTGTATCGCCAGGTCCATATTTTTTTGTTCCCAAGGGACAAGTATAGAGTAGTAGATGGCTCTTTCGAAGACTCGGTGATGCGCTACTCTCCACCATCACGAGTTCAATTTGTAGCCTAGAAGAAGCCAAAGGATCTGCCAAGATCATCCCACTCGTGTTGCAGTGTCTGAGCGAAAGCCACGACGACTTTGCGTCTTTTGTTGGGAGACATACCTGTCTACTATCACCCCATGTGCAATGTGCATGCAATTTCAGCTCAACGTGAACTCATGTCTAATGTACATGATGAGATGGGATACACAACGCCGTCACAATTCCTTCTTCTCTGCCGGCCTCTGGTTTGCACTGAACGCCATAGCCTCCTGCTTCTCGCGTTGCTTCTCTGCAGCCACAGGTGTCGGTCTGCGCATGACAAGTACCCAAGTCGCGGCTACTGCCTCTGCTGCCAGTGCAATCATACTGGCACATGCAATACCCCATATGTTTATGCTCACGCTGCCCAGGGGCGCGCGCGGGAAACTCAGTATCCACTCGACGTAGTAGGGCACCCAACCGGCGGGTATCCAGAACATGGGCGACTTGGAGAACCAGAATTGGAGCACGAAACGAAGGCCTTGCGTGCCGAGCCAGCGGAGCGTCGAGACGGCCGAAGTGAACGTGGACCGATGCGAGCGCAAGGAGCCATCTACAGAAATGGGCGTTAGCGGTCGCAGCTTACGTAGCCATGGAAGGCATGTGCACAGGGGAATGCACACCCAGCTTCTGAAACTCAGCCATAGCCTTGTTGTGTTGCCTGTCAAGCTTCGCCCACTTGGAGAAGTTGTCCTGAGGCGACGTGTTGCCCAGCTCGCGCTTCAAGCGAACAATGTCCTTTTTGAGAACCTGACATCTCTGCGCAGAGCCGGATGTAGGAGTCGGTAGCTTATTGTAGAGAACCCATAGCTGTCATGTGTCAGTCTGAGGCTCCTGCACATTTGCGTCCCGATGCGGGGCTTACCAGCTCGTTGACCGTGGTTGCGCCCACTGTATTGATGACGTGGAGCAACAACTGCAGGGTGAAGACTACGAGGAGCAGAGACGGCATGTTCGGGGACGGTGGACCAGTGTCGCGATGTGGCGTGTTCTCATTGCATGGTGTGGAAGCGTTCAAACGCTATGTCATAGCGGTGATTTTGGGAGCTGCAAGCTAAGGCAGTGGGGTCGTGCGCAGGTTCCCGCTGCAACCATTGCACCTTCACATACGTCTGATCAGCTTTTGCTCTTAGTCTGTAACGTCGATGCGATTGAATCTCCGACATGGCGACCAAAGACGTTCAGCGTGACGAGCTTCAGAAGCTGGCTTACGAGTCGTTGATCAAGTATTTTCAGGAGCACGTGGATGAAGCCGTCGAGATCGAGATTCTGCCTCCGCTTATACAGCCACTGGATGGTATCACAATGCAAGACGGATCGAGCCTTGGAGTACCGAAAAGGATACTCGCGCTAGCTTATCTGGAAGCCCGCCAACGATTCTTCATGAGCAACCAGACTCAGGATGCATCTTCTATTGCACACACATTGCAAGCGACAACGGTTATGCTTCTATTCGATCCGGAGCATCTTACTGCAGCAAACTACCGAAAGCACACCTTGTCCCAGCTAAAAGATGATCACGGTCTTCAAATCGGGACCCCATATCATAGAGCGCTACGACAAGAGCTTTGCTTTCTGAACAGCATTCTTACATCCCCGCTTCAACGTCAATCCAAATCACCAACTCTGTGGTACCACCGCTGCAGTGTCGTAGACTCTTTAAGGCTCATCGAACTGGAAGATGCGCCGCAAGAGCACATGGCAGAATTTTGGCATAGCGAACTTGCTGCTGTCTGCAAGTCCGGACAGCAACATCCTAAGAATTACCATGCATGGCAGTATGCTCGTAGGCTTGTACAAAATATTGGGAGTCGTGAAGTGATCGACCAAGTCGCTCGTCGCGTCAAGGACTGGTGCTGTAGGCACCCAAGCGACATTTCCGGTTGGTCTTTCCTGCTGTATCTGATACCTACCATAGCTACACCATTACAACGGGAGCTAGTGGGAGATGTAGTCGAGTACGCGATCAATCTCGACTCTGAACAAGAGTCACTATGGATGTTTATACGTACAGTTTTGGCGATGCGTAACATAGAGCTTTCGGCGTCGTACCAATTGCTCCAAGTCTATAGGGAGGACCTGAAGGGTACCAATAGGCGCCCAGTAGCACTAGAACGCGTGTGCAACGCTATTGTTTGGGTTAGAGCTCACCGAAAACCTGGTGCATGAACGAGATGCCTCATCCTTGAGCAACAATCGCATTTCCCTCTACCCGAATCTATAACTACATCCATCCTTACTTTTCACAACCTGAGATCCATGTGCATACCAACACCAACTGTTTGAGATGTATGGAAAGTCTAAACACGCTACCGACTAATACTTGAAATGGCAGAAAACCACAGCATCGCCTGATTGCTGCGGCCTTCCACCAAAACCAATCTCAAGGGTTCTTGCCTGCCTTCCCTTTCTGGCGTCTACCAGGTTGCTTCTTTGTACCAGTTGTACATGTCATCGATGGAGTAATGGTAAGGGTATTCGTCATCACCAGGTTCAAAGACTTCGTCATCTGTACGATCTGCCCTCTTGACTAGTCCGCTAGTGGGTGTTTCTACGGGGTTGGCGGCTCCAGGGCTAGAGTTGGGCGTTGGTCGTGGACTTGCTCGGTTGCGATATCTTTGTAAATGGTCGTTACCAATTCCTTCGGGCCAATATTCTCCCGTTGCAATAATCTTGGGGGGCTTGCTTCTCTCTTCCGGAGATAGTGTCTCGGGGTCAAGATTGGGTACTTGGAGATAAGTGATCTACAGGAATTGTCAACCTAGTTCCTTCCGAGGAAGTCCCCGAGGGGCGGGTGTGAACTGACTTTCGTGATTTTCTTGTCGGCGGATCGAGCTTCATCGATCAGTGTTGGAAACTCAACCTGCCACCAGATTCCATCCTCCGGAACTTCTTCTCTTTTTGCAAAGTCTGCATTGGTCATCACGTAAACCTCACCACTGCACTCCATTGCCATGGCCTTCGACATTGACTTGAAATATAGTCGTTGACAACCATCCACACGGTTGTCATAGTCGTCGTCCATGTAGTCTTCGTAGATACATCGGGCTTCCGGAGTCTTGTCCAAGTCATTCTTGTTTGGGTAGTACTTGGGAGGGTGTAATTCCTGTGAGCATACTTAGCGTTCCGGAGCAATGATTGGCTTAGAGAGATGTACCCAGATGGTCTGATATTTGCGCGGCCCTTCAGTGGCACCCGTCAAAAGTACCTCCTTCAGAACAAAATCAGCCAACCTCTCTGCTGCACCCGTAAGCTTCGAGGTGTAGAAAAGACATGGAACCCTGCACTCGTTCGCCTCAGGCTTTCGGTTTGCGATAAATTTCTAAAGACCTTAGTACCTACAATTGAAATTTCCAATACGATTGACTACTCACGTCAACGGTAACATCTTGCATTCTCCAGCAATTACCAATATCTCCAAACAGCTTCCCACGGCACTGCTCATCGGGTACCCCGAATTGGGGCCCTAGCGGATTGGAAAAGATAGCCGCTTCGATAGCTCTTTTTGCTAGTGGCCATGGTGTGAAGCCGGGCTTGTCTTGGACTGGGAAAGAGGCGGACAGTTGAATGTAACACAAGTACAAGAGACACTGCGAAATCAAGTTCATAGTTGATCGTGTTGGTAGAACTTAGACAGAAGTAGTAGTTGGCTCTAAGGAAAGAGCAAAGCAATTTACAATTCAGACACTGTGTGTTTGCCAAATACTTATAGCAGAGATGAGAGATGATATATTTGGTGCTGAGAGACACTGAGATTTTACTCGCTATGTGCAGCCGTACCAACACCAGGGTCGGTGGTCACGGTTTCAGGTTCTGCAAAAATGTCATCCGAAACAGAGACAGACATGTGCAATGTGGCGTCTTCACCTAGCTGAAGATGTTCTTACAGACCCTACCAAGACTAATAGCAAGCTCCAACACTACCTAGGCGATACGATATTTACAGATGCTTCTCACAATTCATGAAACATGGGTCGAAATCGCTCTTTCGTTCTTCACAACTGCTGCGCCTCTTTCGGGCGTCGGACAACAACGCAGACAAATTAATGGCGCCTTGATTTTGCCTAGGCTGATTCTTGGTCCACGCCGCCCTTTGCATTGTAAAGAACGTCAGGCCAATCTACAGAGGGCGAATAAGGGCCAGTTACTGTATATCACTAACTACATATAGCCTAGCGTCACCGTGCCCCTTCAGCCACCCTCAGACAGCTTCGGGGCTTAATACTCGCCCGCACACCTCTCGCAATGATCAGTTGGACTCATACACCTGTCCTCTCATAGCATACAGGGCTTGCTCTCCACTTGTCTCCCCCTGGCTACCGCTTCCCATCTCACACCATCTGACCTTGTCTCGCATCGCATTTCATAGATACCAATACCTCTTAGAGCCCTGCCGCTGGTAGCGGTAGCGATGCCAGCCAACCTCTTCTGCTTCAAGGAAGCGCTCGATGCGCGATTAAATGGCGAGATCGCACTGGAAGAATGTTTGAGGCATGTTGTGGCCCATTATAAGGGCATGATACCCACTGTAGACACTGCAGATAAGGGACCATGGATCCCAGAAGGCTTTGAGTGCGAAGTGAGGGATTTGGTCCTCGATAAGAACTATCAGCCGCTTACCGACGATAGTAAGTGTAATCCAAATGCGAGATTATCGGTTCTGGGCCGCACTGCTTACGATACCTTCCAGATACGGCTACTATCTATTCAATCTTCTCGAATGGATTTCAAGGCGACGTCCATGCCGTCCGGAACCTTCTTGGATCTTCCAAAATAGGTCCAGAATACTACCTCCGCCCTCTCATGAGGATTTCGGTGGAAACAGGCGACTCCCAGCTTCTCCGTCTTTGTTTCGAGACCGGCTTCTCGCCTACCGATCTTGACTCCTCGTCTCTTCTATATTGGCGTGTCAGAAATAACCCAACTACGGCATGGCTCGACGTCCTGTTCGAATTCGATTTTCTCCAGTGGCGCACTGATCCACAGAAGCTGAACCAATATCAGACCTGGAATTATGTGCTTCGTATGGGACCTGACTGCGCTCGCTGGTGGATAGAACGCGGAGGCCGTAAGCCAACGTGTCGAGGGCTTTTTTCGGCACCTCAGAAACAGCCATGGCCGGGAGCCGCAACGTTCCGAGTTCTGTTGGACCAATTCGGAATTGACTGGTTCAGAGACTCGGGGACACTACAGCTGGCGGTTAGGAACCACGACATGGAGACTGTGAAGATGCTGCTAGAAGCGGGAGCGGATATCAACGAAGAGGTCAATGACTGGAATACGGATATCCGTGAGCGACGAGCGGCTCCATTACCGGCGCTGAAAGAGGCCATATATGCCAAATCCGAAACGACAATTCGATATCTGGTGGAGAATGGGGCAAGACTTTCGCCCCGGTATGTAGCAGATCCGTACAACAATATGCCAGAGGAATTCAAGCCCTTCAGAGACCTGGTTGTTGAGCTGGGTGCAGTCAGAAAGTAGGCAGGATATGTTCCTAGGCGTTTTCTAGGTTTTATTGCACTTATTTCGTACCTAGCTAGATCGTGTATGTCAGCGTATCAAGCTACTTCTTGTGACTACTTGTAGCATGACACCCGCATAGCTAGATCGCCATCTCATCGATCAATTTGACAGTATGGATTCCGCCGAAACATAAGCTTATGCTTAAAACAGATTGGATGCATTGTCCAGTGCTTTCATTGATTTGCGTTCATTTGCCATCGACGATGGACCTAGAGTGGTCAGTCCGTGTGGTGAGCCACCCTCAATAATGCTGCTATGAGCTCGAGCAGAAGTCAGCCATAAGTTTTGTATAGCGGCACGGAAGCGCCTCCTGCGTGCACAGAGATCCCACAGGAAGCCGAAACACGATGTTCCAAACAATCTAATGTAAGAGTAAGTTGGGGGCGTAAGAGTGGCACGGATTCGGTCCACAGTTGTGTGAAGTACCGCCATGGGCTAAACGCTTGAGGTGAAGGCGGCACAACCTCTTCGGACACTCATCCTCAGTCTAAGAACCGGGACATGTGGATACCAGTGACTGACAGGCAGGCTTTCAGGCGCATGCTATATTTGACTCCGTGCCAAATATAACAGCATACGCGCTACGCGTCGCGCGACGTTATGTGACACTTTAGTCGCTGGGACTACATAAGTACCTTGAAACCACTCAGAATTCATCACAAATCGAATCTGCTTTTGATAGGTATCAAACCAAAACAGCACCTCGTTCTTACTGAAACCACTATCTCAACTGAAGAGTACTCTTATATCTCTATTTGTATTCACTCACCGCGAGAATGAAGTCCTTTCTCCTCCTCCTCCTCCACTACGTGGCTACTCTCGCCAATGCTTACCGTCTTCACCACTAGCAAGTAGTTCCCTTGCACGAACGATATGTAAAACAAATACTGACTTTTGACGTTAACGTATAGTCAATCTGGGGGCTGCCGTGGCGCCAATCTCGGCTGGCGAGATGTCGATGCCAGTACTGGCTGTAATCGAGACAACGCTGGGGTGGCTGCAGCCGTCGTCATCAGACACAACGAAACCGAAGAAGCTGGAGGTGCAGGCGGCAAGGACTTTGGCTCTGTCGTCGTCCTCTTCAATGGCGACGACTGCAAGCCATCGGATATCTTAGCGTACGGTGACGATGGCTGCCTCGAGGGGAATTATGGAAGCTATGAGGTTTGGGATCTGTGGTCGGTCGATGGGATGGAAGCTCCGGGTTTGAAGTGAATGGGTCTTCGCAGTGTTCTGTTTGATAGCGCTTCAGAAGGAGTCCTTTATCGTGAAAAGTTCATTCGCCGTCCTGTAACGATGCGTTCAGACTATACCTAGATATGCAGCCAGTCCCGTA
>JAESFQ010000505.1_pt1 | contig 14343 bp, 13 predicted proteins | sample 9269431 | NCBI WGS metagenome assembly JAESFQ01 (sample SAMN14502588, study PRJNA617103) | algae metagenome | isolation source: Plectolyngbya sp. WJT66-NPBG17 and co-occurring heterotrophs from well... | place: USA: Mojave Desert, Joshua Tree National Park, California | collected 2006-08-06
TGTGCTTCCAAGAGCAAAGACTGATGCGACAACGACGATAACATCATCTATCAACGAGAGATGGCGAAGGCGTTCAGACCTGTATCGAGCGACAACTCTTGCTACAGTGCATATGACCTGTAGTACTGAGTCAGTATTGGAGTGGGTAGAAGGAAGGACTCTGTACCAATATGCAAGCAAGAAACCATGCTACCATTACCAGAACAGTTCCATGATTCTGAGCAGAAATGAGTGCATTCTCATGCTGGGCTTGTTTGTCGCACATGGTGACTTGCGCAGTTCGGAGATTGCATTGAGATGAGCTTGGATAGATCTTTATCGAAATAGGATATTCACAGCCACGAAAGTATCAAGAAGGCCAGATGTCGTCGAACTTCGGGCAAGTGCTGCATACGGTGTTTGTAATGCTCCCCTACAGTCCGAGTCACCAAGACTACGCGTCTTTGCATCAGATGCGAATGATTGCCTTTTTTTTCCACGACAGAGAGGACGAGGGGTTCGTATAGTTTCGGCTAGAGAAGCGGAAATGGAGACGGAAGGGAGTCGGGTCGCGGGCAGCAGCGAATCGTAGGAAAAGACGACTGAGAGTTGACAAGTTTGACGCAGATCGGTTACACGCGTGCCTGTTTCCAGGCTAGACAGTTGTCGTCGAGCTGAGCCCAGGTCCGTATTGTTGGGATGATCGATGGCGCCACAGTGATACGAGGACGTCGTACATAGCGGAGCGCCGCTATCCCGTGTATAGTGGGAGCTGAGGTTAGATGATAGCGTTTCAGGACAGGTTTGAGGTGATGGAAAATAAATACTCCATCATGTACCTTGACACGCCTGAGGCAATTACATCTATGACATGTTCGATTCACATAGACTTTGTAGGAGACGAAATGAGATTATGCTGTCGCGCAGCGCATTATCGACGATCAGGATGGCAATTGTCATTGCGAGTGACAGCCAATGGAACGGTGTTGGGAAACAGGCCGCACCTAGCGAAGTCCGACATATTTGAATCTTATCGGAGTGGTTGCAACAAGGTTGGCTTACCCACACATCGAAACATGACCGGATGGCACGACTGCAATACAACAGGCAGTTTCTCAACTGATGCGGAGTCTGCATCCTTGTTCGTGGCGTCGACTTGTCGTCGAGTATGGCGGCTTTTCGGACTTCATCCTGGTGACGGAGGTCAACGCGTTACTTTGAGCCCCCGAGACTCTTGGGCGACAACAAGGAATTTGTTATTTTGAAGTACAGGGCATATGATCTGGCCTTGTGGATGCCCACCTAGTGTGGACAAGAAGGGTGGTGGGTAAGCAGCAATGGCTAGATGACGCCCCTTCTCGGGAGGACCGCATCCGTGAAGACCGTTGTACAATCGCAACTGCGTGAGGATTCGGGAGTTTTGTGCGGCTTCAGAAGTCAGAGCCGAACGAGACGTTGTGTTACGAAGGCGGAGTTGTACATCTGCAAAGGTCGCACGGGCTAGCCGGGAGATTGGCCTCGGCACGTGTGCTGCATCACTATCGATAAGAACTTTTCCGCAAGAGCACGAGTTCCAGCCCTATGCCACGGTGCTCTCTCACCTTGTCCTATACATAGCACAGCCATGGTATGTTCTCCCGATAAGCCCCATATGATTCAGAAATGCTTATTCCAGTCTTCAGGCACCAATAAAGAAGCGCACAACAGCGCGCGCAAAGTCGGCTCGCGCAGCCCGTCCCACCACTGCGACTCTCCCAAAGCCCGATGGCATCTCCTCGTTCCCGTCCTCCAAGCGCGACAAGCAGAAGATCAAGCACTCTTCCTTCGTATCCAAGATTGAAAAGTCTTCCGCCAAGACCCAAAAACGGCGACGACCCAATAACAAGCTGATCGCAAACCTCGAGTCGCTTGCCGACGCACTACCAGATGATGGCGGGCTCGAAACAAGTCAGGCGCGGATTGTACAGCCCAAGCAGCAACTCGAGAGCATGAAAAGGACAAAGGGTGCGAAAAAGAGAAAGGAGAAGTTAGAGAAGTTGGAGAAGGAGAGGTTCAATGCGAATCTAGCACAGCTAGTAGGCGGAAGTGTGAACGCAGCCCAGGGCGCAGATGCAGTGAAGGACCGCTGGGCAGCACTAAAGAGCCACGTGCAGAGCAATATGGAAACCAAGCCCGAGTTCGCCCAGCAATGAAGCCAAGCCGTCTGAGACATGAGAACCAACCATTATAAACGGTCACGCAAGCGATCCTGCAGGCGAGGATCACCTGAGACATTCCCGCTTACCGACAGGAGAAAGGCTGGCTGGAGATAGCAAGTCTTCCAGGTAGACTGGCGCGGCGCAAGCTTGATCTTGCTCTTCCGTAGTAAAGATAACTTACCGCACCAACATCGCAAGCCCGAACTAGCATCACGGAGTGTTTAAACCAGTCGATATCGCATGAGTAAGCATGGGGCGAACGGATAACGCCTAGCCTCGCGCTGCATAATACATAGCGGAAACTGTCCGTAGGATTACAACCGCTTGGCCGTCGACTACCGCATACCTCACTTTTCTCCTGCAACCTTCATACCAGTAGACAGAAATAAAAGCATATTCTGAACAAACATATAGCAGACCATGAACCACCTCCTGCCCCTTCTCCCACGCAACCCTCTCCACCCCCGCCGTAGCGCCCCTCGACCTCCCAATAAAAGTCCCAACCATAGTCCCCAACCCCATACAAGCGAAAACAACAAGATCCTAGGAAGGGCAAGGGCTAGCAAAAGATTCGTCGTCGACATCAACGAGTAAAGGTTTCCAACATATCAAAGTCTAAACTCTGGTCTTGATCTAGCTCCGATGCCAACACCGAGACGCGTGTGTTTATAATAACCTCGGTGCTGGGTTACGAACGATATCTTTCCTCCATCACCCTGAGACTAAGCGTCCAGCGTCTTAGTGCCGATGGTCGTTGGGAAGCTCGAAAAGTTACTCATCACTAAGCATCATAGATGGCTTCGTGTCTCGGTATGTCCCGGCGCAGAAGACGCTATGTGGAAGTTTCCTGTATACGCCAAGCACCGATCTAACGCAGGCGTTTGCTCCGGGGGAGTCCAGTGTTCCGAGATGGAGTGTAAGACGGGATAATTGCCAAGATTTTCGCTGCATGTATCCTAATCCGAGAGATAGTTTATTGCGGTAAACTTTTCCGTCGGCGAAGAGAACGTTGAACCAAATATAGATCATGGCATGTTGGGATGTGATTCAAATCAGCGTATGATACCTATGATTTGCAGCTCTAGCGCAGCCAGTTACCGACGCCTACATGCGAATACCAACAACGAAAGTGCTACGGCGAAATGCTGGTAGCAAAGGGGTATCGAAGACACAAAAAGCGAACGAGAGCGGGGCCATCCGCGCGATGCCCGCACCGCTGTCTTCCCCCTTGAACGCGAACAAAAGCGAGTCATCCATACATACTCTTAAACAACGGTGAAGGTGCGCTGCGGATAGTTATCCAACTGCGTCATATCTTGAACTTCAGGAAACCAATGTTCAAACAATGCCTCAGCGTCCTCGCTCATCTCCTCCTCTGTGCCTTCAGGTGTACACTCGTAGCATTCGAGACGGCCCACGCGGCGGTACGTGTTGTTGCCCGGCGAGGACTTGAGTACGATTCCAACGATGGAGGAGCGGAATGTCATGCTGACAAGAACGCAGACGAGGGTTTCGCCGTCTTGCAGCGCGTCTTCGCCTCGGGGTGGTACGACATCTGGTGTAAAGTCGACTGTCATGCCGTTTTTCGCTAGGAGGTAGGAAGTAGGTTGTGCGTCTGGTGATGTGGATGCAGAGGTATGGAAGACGACCTCGGTGGCCATGGCTCCTGATAGTTCAAGAGGCTCGCCCATGATAGGTGACCAGGCACTAGCGCGCTTCCCTTTGGGACCAAAGGATGCCTTGCATGCGAGATCCATTGCGCTTGAGTTGTCGAAGAAGATTGGTGAGCCTTCGACTGAAGCCCAAGACCAACTCGGCACGTTTTGTCCTTGGGCTAGTTTTGGTCGTCGACATCGCAAGCTATCGTTGGGATACCAGAGCAGTCCGAGAGTGCTGCAGGTCCATTGTCCTGCTATGTATCCAGACTGTAGAGTTGGAGAAAGCGTCTTTGCGATGCTTGCTATTGCTATCAGGCGGTCGCTATCATACGTGAGATGCCGTGCGGTGTATTCGGTTATGATGTATGACCATAATTGGAGCGTCTCTTCACGTCTGCGTAAGAGGTCCTGCTGAGCGCCGTTGGTGAGGTTTGTGGAGGCCAGTTGATTTGTCATGCTATCCATCCGGGTATGGCCCATGTTACCATTACCGTTAGCTTGCTGTGGCCTATTCAGTGTTTCGGCTATGACTCTGCCAAATTCCTGCTTGACCTGGTCGTTCGGTCGCGAATCGTAGGTGCTTTCGCTGATGCGCCCACATTCACATTGATAACCTTCTCGACATTCCAATATCATCTCACTCTTGGTAAAGTGTAGTACCCTCGGCGAAAGTAGGCGTTCGGTATACGGCCAAGCGCGGATCAAGAGAGGCGTGTGTAGGTTTGCCTCTTCAGACATGTTGAAAGGTAACTCCCACTCGTTCATATGAGCGTTTCCGTCAAAAGGCGCTTTGAAACTGTAATGGCTCGGCTGCTCCCTCACGTTGATCTTATGCAAGGAGCCTTTGTTGTCTGTTGCCTGTATCTTGAATGGTTGTGTCTTGGGAGGGAAGAGGGGTTGGGTACTACTGTCGGATGCAGAAGTTGCCGCAATGGTCAGGAAAGCGTTGCCGAAGATCTCGTCCATGTTGAGCGAGTCTTCAAGCTTCTCCTGGACGTCATCTTGTATTAGGCACAGACTATCGATGAACAGCCAGCGGAAGCCAAGCGCTCGTGTGAGGAAGACTGCTTCTTGGTATGCTCTTGGCAGGGTTGACCATGGAATGCTCTTCTTGTGCGACTGCAGTGTTGCCAAAGTTGTCTTCGGAATACCTTTGGCCAGTCCCCAGACATGACTCAAGGCGATATATTCGCCATACTCGTATCTTCTCTCCTCTTGGATGTATGCACTTTCGTGCAATCGCATGCTTTTGGAGTCGTCGCCCGACAATAAGTCTAGCACGCGCTTCGGTAGCGTGGTGAGTTTACCTCGGCGACTGCATGTAGTATGGTTTTCTAGGCAGGTCTTAATCAAGCCCCGCACTGTTGCTAGACCGGTACTCTGCAGTGGATTCTCTGTCATATGTCTTCCTCGCCCAATGGCAGAGAAAGGAGACTGGCCATCTGCGGTGTTGTCAGTCCACGCGTTCCTGCAGAGCGAGCGAGCTAACAGCAGGCGACCGTTCCACCACCGCGACCATGATAACAGAATGGAAGCACGTCGGAAAAAATTTGGCGCATACCTCCATCGGTGAAGAACTCGAGCTTGAGATCTGCATGGCCTGCCGCATGTTCGTGGTCGTGACAATCGTCCTGGTCGTCATCGTCTTTCCACCGAAGCTCGACCGAAAGATGGTCTTGAGGAGGTTTTTCCGGCTTTGGCTTGAAAGTCTCCGCCCTGACTCTAATGTTGTCTTCGTTAATGGTGGCGAATCGGTCGTGGTGTAGAAGGACGCCATTGAGGAGAAGCGCGCACGCGCGACAGGCATTTGATCTCGACCTCAGATTTGGCAGCGTTGTGTCGACCCAAACGAGCGAATCTGATCCATTCTCTTGCGCGCTGTCCACTCCATAAAGGTGCTTCTGAAGGCTTTTACATGTTGCGCAAACAGACACCATGGCGTCGTGAAGTGCTCGGAACTGGGTGATGGAAGTGACGACGGTGCGGGGTTGAAGTTCGTGCCTGTTCGTGCCGCGGGGCGGGAAGGCAGGTAGGGGATGATGGCACACTGGCCAGGTGTACGTTAATGGAAACCCCCTTTAACAAGATGTACTAGCGAAACTTCTGGAAATCGAAGCCAGTATTAGCAGCTGACGTTTGCATATGGCTTCCAGACCAGCCGACGACCTAAGGTGGAAAGTCAGCTTTGAACCAAATCAAATGGTGGAGGTGCCACTAATGCTACGAACCTCTCCCGCTCTTGTGGAGACGCCCAGCTCCCAGAGCACAAGGATGTCTCGTTACACAACGCGGAGGCTACGGCTATCATTTGCAGGAAGATAAGTATTCGGCGACATGTTGCCGCCTCAACTGGCCCCTCGTTCGGAGGGCCGCTGCACAGATCATGGGGCACCACGTATTGCTAATGCGATCCAAGTTGGTTCACGCTGGCATTTATCCTGCGCCCGTCGAATCTTGTTTTGGGACAGATCGCGATGAATGCCCAGGTGCCGAGCATTCGGGGCATCTCCCGTGAACACGACCCTCGCGCCCGCATCTCCGGGTCAACCTGCTTCAGCCTAGTCGCTCAGTCATTCGCTGACTTGAAGCTGTTGTATCGAATTCCTAGCCCTACTAGGAGAATTTACCTAGGTAGGATGAAACACGAGCTGATACTTCGCTCGCCCCTGTGCTGCATCTGATGCAAGTGAGCCCTGGAGATCTAGATGCTCACCTGATACCATCTGGGCAGCCACGAGCATGTCGTCACAGCTAAGCCATAGACATCAGCAGAGGACCGTATTGCTACGCACCGACACCCTAGGAGGTACCGGTCGCATAAGCCGCTTCAAACAGCCAATCGTTTGTACGAAAATTTGCTACCTTGCGTTCCTGTTTCCAAATCCGGCACATACATCGCATGTCCACTCAATACACCACTCGACCATCAGCATGTCAGATTCATCAGTCGACATCTGAGATTTGTAGCTGTGGTTGTGATGACAGATTGGTTGTGAGAGGAAGGTTACACGCTGACATCTGCTCAGAAGGTTAGAAGCAGGACTGCATTCGCGCAAGGGCTCATGCATCAGCGATCCAAAGTCCAATGAACTGGTGAATTCGGAGTTTCCCGCTGCATTGTCATCCTTTGGGCGTCGAGAGGACGATCAGGCTGGGGTCCAGGGAGTTACGTCACCTCTATTGAGGGACTGTCTGAAATACAAATTTCCATGATTCTGCCTTGCCGTTTTTGTGGTCCGAGAATCCGAACCAACAATATGTAATAGGGATAACGCGCTGCCTTGAGAGCTAGCCCCCTGGTTCCAATTGTCGCTCAAGGTTGTTCGCTCATGCATGCTCAAGACAAAGCCAAAATGTCGAGAAGCGGCTGCCCAGGCGCGTTGAGGCTTTCGCGTCTGGTTAGGCTTGTCACAAATTGCCGAGTACGATGTTGCAGTATCCTGTAGCGAATCGATTACATGCTCCATCTCGCATATGTCACTGTCACCTAGCCAATTGCATCTCTGTTTCAGGAAACATAGGGCTCATCGATCGGTGGCGCTTAAGCTTGTTGACCACATCTCCCAAATACTACTCTTGCAAGCTGCGTACGTTTGTCACGATGACCACGAGACTGCGTACCAAGCTTTGGGTGAAGGGGTCGGTGCACGTGCCCTAGCTGTCAGAATTGGGATTAGCGTTGCTATCCTTGCATCTTGGTAGCGACGACCCCGCCCCACATCGGGCCGCCACATCCATCCCAGAGAGTCACGATGTGGGCATAGCTTCCGGCAACACCAACATGATTCCGGTGATCAGCGCTTTGCGCAAGCAAATTGCGACATGCGAAGCCACACTCCAAGATCTACGTCAACAGCTAGCAGAAGCGGAGCACAATCAACGCCAACCGGCCAAGGTTGTGCCTCAGAAAAGGCCGCTAGCGACGGATCCGAGCAACCCCTTGGATCATGACATGAATTTCGGAGTGCCTGATCAGTTCCGTGAGGAGATCTTTGCTATTCTGGACCAAGAGCAGGAGACGTCACCAGACACTGTAGCTGAGGATGTCCCAAAATGGCCTCTTGAGACAAATGAGTACAAGAGATATGGGAGGCAGTTGATTATGCCAGAGATCGGCCTACAGGGTGAGTCCGGTCCCAAAGATAAGCCTTGGTATTCTGCTGAGATCCCTCTCTTCAGGTCAGCTTCGTCTAAGAGATGCCCGTGTGCTCATTGTAGGCGTGGGTGGTCTCGGCTGCCCAGCTGCTGCATATCTAGTCGGAGCAGGCGTCGGTACCGTTGGACTAGTTGATGGCGATGTGGTCGAAGAGTCGAATCTACACCGGCAGATTCTACATTCCACTGCGAGAGTCGGAATGACTAAAGTTGAGAGCGCAATGGTAGCGTTGAAGTCGTGCGTCTACAATGCATTTGATACACTGGGGAATTGGCTAACTCATGAAATTAGGCTCAATCCCAATGTCAGACTCATTTCTCATGCCCATAGACTCACTCCAGAGGTTGCCTACTCCACATTTATTCAGTACGATCTGGTCCTAGATTGCACAGATACTCCTGCGTCACGCTATCTGATATCCGATACCTGTGTTCTGCTAGGCAAGACCCTCGTCTCAGCATCGGCCCTTCGCATCGACGGCCAGATGATGGTCTTAAACAACCCACCATTACCGGCAGGCGATCCCAACGGAGGCCCCTGCTATCGTTGCGTCTTTCCAAAACCACCGCCACCTGAATCCGTCGTATCATGCGGCGACGGCGGTATTCTAGGACCTGTCGTCGGTGTGATGGGCGTCTTGCAAGCACTAGAGGCGATTAAAGTTCTGACACACAAGCCTACCACTACGCCTGCAGATCCGCCGAGCCTTCTTCTATTCTCAGCTTACTCGAATCCCATGTTCCGCTCCATACGTCTGAGGAGTCGAAAGGCCAAGTGCGCTGCCTGTTCGGCACACGCAACTATCAGTATAGAAGCACTGGAGTCCGGAAGTCTAGACTACGTCCAATTCTGCGGCAGTCTACTCCCAGATACCAATCCGCTGGCCCCAGAAGAACGCATATCCGCAAAGAACTATGCGCAACTACGATCAGGCGTCAATCCATTCACCGGCACAGTGTCAAGGAAAGAAAGCCATTTCCTAGTGGACGTCCGCGAAAGAGTACAGTTTGAGCTGTGTAACATTGATGGCAGTATAAACGTGCCCTTCTCCACAGTCTCAGCTACCCGGGGACCCGATTTCGGCGTTGAAGAAGAGGACTGGATCAAGATGTTGCGACAGTCCGAGAAGCCTATTTTCGTCGTGTGTCGCTTAGGCAACGACTCGCAAGTCACGGTCAAGAAGATGAAAGAGCTAGGACTTGATGCAGGAGGAAAGAGATATATAGGTGATATCAAAGGAGGGTTACAAGCGTGGAGAAAGACCGTTGACGCCGAGTTTCCCGATTATTAGACTCGCACTGTAGACCTCTTCTCATATCTAGGTAAATAGCGTGTTAATCCACTTTTACCAACTTCACTCTCCAACCAAGTAATTCGACACTTACAACCTTCCCAGAGTCCGCATCCATATGAAACACAAACGTATCAAGCGGCTCTCTCACATAGCGAGCAAAATCGCCCAGATTCCAACTCATACATTCCAGCTCGGCCCACAACTTCTTCGCAGGCGTAATCTGATCCAATATCATCCTCCAGTTCTCGCTGTCTGTGCTCAAGGAATCCGGATCAGTCGGGTACAAGCGTGCGCTAAAGTTATCAAGAGGAATCTTTTGCTTCGCGGCCAAAGTTCCAATGACGGGGACGTTATTGACGCTTAGCGAATCGACGGAAAGCCCCGGACCGGAAGTCGAAGACAAAACAAGCGTGTCGTTCGAAGTAGGCGTTGAAAGTATATACGTCCCAGCGTACTTTGACTCGGCCTGCGCGCGTGCCAATCGATCAGCATACGGAACCAGCGCCGTGACGATAGTATTGAGCAAGTCGATCGACGAATACGACGTCTCGCCTCCCGCGGCATTAATCGTAATCGAGATATCGTACTCCGGGATCAAAACGAGATAAGAGCCATATCCCGGTACACCGCCCGCCTTTGTATACACATCGATTGGACGGGGGAAGTCGAGCGGAAGATCCGTGATGCGGAATATTTCCCACGCTACACCGACGTACTGGTGCATTGAGCGGAGGAAAGTCGTAGGCTGCATCCACGCTCTCAGCTCTACTTTGCTGAGCAGTTCGCCATTCTTGAGTGCGTGGAGTAGGGCGAGCATTTCGTTGGGCGTCGACCAGAGGCCGCCTGTGGGGTTTAGATTGGCGAAATCGGGGACGAACCAGCTCTTGTCTTCGGGGCGACGGGGCAAAATGGCACTTCCGTCATCGGAGGGGACGGCGAAGGAGGATTTGGTCATGCCGACGGGGTCGAGGATTAGCGTCTGTATGACGTCTTCGTAGCTTTGGTTGTAGACTGCTTCGAGGGCTTTGCCGAGCAGAATGTAGCCGATGTTGCTGTACATGGCGCGCGACTCGGGCGAGTGTGGGATGTATGCTAGGTCGTTGAACTCATCCAGGATTTCTTGGTCGGTGCAGACGCGGCCGCCCGGGATGGGATCGCAGCCTGGAAGCGTGTTGTTCACTTTTGGTAGGCCTAGTGCGGTTGCGTTTTGACCGAATGCAATGTCCGTTGTGTAGCCCTAGTGATGCGTTAGTTCCAAGTATCCCAGAGAGACCGATGCTGAGTAGGGACTTACGAATCGACCGAGACCGGAGGTGTGGTCAGTCAATGATTTGACTGTAACATCGCCGTAGAACTCCTCGTTCAAACCGGGGACGTATTTAGTAATCGAATCATCCAGATCGATCTTGTCTTTGCTCAACTCCAGAGCAAGCGCAGTAATCAACTTGGTGGCACTGGCGATGCGGATCTTGGTATCGAAGAGCGATTGATTGACTTCACGGCCAGGGGCGGTGTGCTCATACTGGAAGACGGTGGTGTTGCCGATGGAGGCCTGGATTGCGAAGGAAGTGTTTTGTACGAAAGTGAAGTTGTTGAATACAGCGTCTGGTATGCTGAAGTTGGAGGTGTGTGAAGCATATGACGGTGGTGGGAGTATTGGGCCTGGTGGTGGACACAGGGAGAGTGTAGTAGGGACGAGCAGTGAAAGCACTACGGCGACAGGAACATTAGTCTTTGGCATGATGGCAGTATAATAGGATATGCGAAGACGCGACGGTGATGTGATAGCCTCGAGCTCTTCGTAGGCGTGAAAGAAAAGATGGTGAGCGTTGGAAGCATACGACTGGTCTTTCTTATATGATGAAGTGTGAGCCAGGCCGCCTGACTAGGACAAGCACTGCCTACTCCACAGCCGTGATGCTCTTTTCATCCGGGCTGACGTCGACTCTGGTGCAGATCTGCGCAGGGTGGTTTTGGGTCCAACGGCTCTTTACGCCCTGTGGAGATTGCGTAACCTTTTCTAATCATCCTGAATTCCTATTAACCTTGAATTACGTTGTTGGAGTGATGCTAAAGTCGTTTTGGTAGTAGTAACAGAACTCTAGAGCAGAAACCCCCATGTGCACCACGAAGATGTCGCGTCAATACCACCATCGCACACAACAATCTCATACTTCTGCTCCGCAATTTGCGAATCTTGAAGCTGTGTCCCTGGACGTTGGAAAACGGGGCAGGGCTGTCCAAGCGGCTGTGCGATCCTTAAACCAGCTTTACCGTACTTAGTGGTGGCGCTCGCAACCTGATTGGCTGGCTCGTATACTCTGATGTATGTTTAAACGAACGGGTGTACGAGCGAATCAGAAAGGTGAAGGGCCTGAGCCGCAGTCCAAAACAGTAGATCTCTCGGCAAGTTCCCTAAGTGCTAGAAGCTTAATGCGTTGTAAGGTCAGTGCAGATGTGGCAGATCCGCGTTTCGCGTACAATGGTGTACTATGCTGGTTGCACATCCTCTGTGGTGCGACCTAACATCATGATGTCTGGAAGATCTTCGTATAGCATCAGATAAGGGTTTTGATGCGAAACGTAATTGATCAGTTATTGAGAGCGTACGCAGCGGTTGTTAGATCTCACAGTTTTGCTCCTCGCCCAGCACACAGGCTACAGATCGACCAGTTGGTGGCGCGGGTGTCGATCGAGAATATTGCATAATAGCCTTGCTGTACGAGGAACGTATACATCCACCGCGGAAAGCATGGAGGCCTGATTCAACACTGCGACTTGGTGGATTGTGGGGGCTCTTTGCAGATGATGCTAGTAAGCAACGCTGGAGCTCCAGCTGTTGATTTCAATTTCTTGTCGCTATCGCCCGATAGTCCCCCGTTCCCGTCTCCCCTTGATCGCGATGCGAATACTGGAAACCAAAACTTGGTAGTCGGTTGCTGGATGGTTCCGCGCCTTTATACGTTCGTGGCCGACTCAAGTACGGTATTTGGGAACGACACCATCACCACTGCGCCATGTTTCCAACGGGTTGGTAAAGACGTGCCTCGTGGAACTTCAGTCATTGCTTGAGTCCCATAGTGAAGACTGATCTGGCGTGAACATAGAAGGTAGAAATCTCTCGTCGTCGCAAAGTAGAATCATCGTTACAGAGAGGTGGTATCGTTGCTCAACCCGAGTCTATCCATGGTCCTGGGAATCATATGCTAATGGTAAAGAAAACCTGGCCCGTAGTTGTGGCAAGCCACAAAAGCAACGCCTTTAATAAATCCGACACCCAGAAGCCCGAAACAAATAGAGATGGGAGATCATTGTAGTAAACGCCACGTAAAGCCGCCATCAAATCGCGATTTTCGATCTGGAATGAAGAAGAGCATCGAGAGACAGACTACAGCAAAAAGCCGATTTCAGCTGGAGCCTGTACTGCTGTGCATTGGCATAGCTGGTGTGTGCATCATGCCGCTTCCACTTGGCATACTGGGAGGACCTTGCTGTTTTTTCTTTTCCTTCTTCGCCCAGCGCACTGCTGCAGTTAGCATATCAAGCCTTTTTACTTTATGATTTAAGAACTTACGTCCGCACGCATTGCATAGCGTCTTGGGCCCGTTTGGGCCCTTGCGCCATTCAGGCGAATCCAAGGTGCCGCAGTCTGTGCATACATATTCATCGGCAATCTTCAGCTTCTTCTTCTTGTCGGATGAACTCCTGCCATCGCGGTCTAGCGATATCTGTATGCCTGCGTCGCCACGGATGAGGTTGGGGCTTGCGTCACCGGTACTTATACCCTGCGAGCGCTCGCCGTCCCTATACCGAAGGCCGGTCAACATCTCGATTGTCTCAAGATGATTTGCACCCTCATATCGCATCATTTTATCGTTGATACTATCGGGTTTGCTTGCGGCGAGGGCTTCGTCGAGGTTTTGACGGGTGAGGGCGGTGTTGGATATGACTGGCTTGGCTGGCGGAGGCATTTGCGCATAGGAAGCGGCATCGGCCTGGCTCATGTTCTGCGTGACATGGGATTCTGAAGGGGTCATCGATGTAGTGGCACCCTCTGTCTTCTTTGCCCAGTCGTCTTGCTCGTCCTGTTCCTCCCGCTTGAGCTCGGCTATGCGCTTCATCAGGCGCTCGTTCTCAATCTTGTGTTCGAGGAAGGAGTCGAGCAGGGCGGCGTTCTTGGTCGGGTAAGGGCGCGCCATCATGAAGAAGCCGCGACAGTTGATGGAATTGGGCGGCGCGAACGTGTTCTGGTCGCTGCTGAGGTGCGGGTGGCCGTGGGACTCGAAGATGATCCATGAGTCGTCCGTCTTGCGGAAGCGATAGAAGAAGCGTAGCGGGTTGCCGGAAGCGATGGACTCGTTGAACTCTTTGACGAAGATACCAATGTCGTCCGGGTGGATGAACTCGTTGATGAAGCGGCCCATGACTTGCGAGGGCTCCCATCCCGTGAGGGCTTTGCACGACGGGGAGACATACAGAACTCTGCCGTCGGGCGTCAGTATGTGCAAAAGGTCGCGCAGCTCTTCCAGCACACGCTGCGACCAGTTCCGCCGCTTGGTGAACTCGGTCAATGTGCTGCCCGAGGGGTTCATATTTGGCGCGCCGAAACCAGTCGGTAGAGGCCCAGCGCCTGCGCCTGTCATTTGCATGTCGCCCATGGTGCTGCTGGCTGGTACACTCGCAGCCTGCATGTGTGGATCCGCGAAGGAGAATGCGCCGCTCTGGCCGCCCTCGGCTCCATCGAGAGACGCCATATCCAGATCCATCGACTGCATCCCATCGTCCATGGGCAGCCCATTAAAATCCGGGCCTTGGGGGTGGATAGGGAGTCCCGCCATCATCTACAATCATAAGACGGTTGTTCAAATTCACTCAGGGCGGAGGGGCGAGTCAGCGTACCTCAGCGCCGCCGTTTTGGTATTGCGCCATGGCTTCGCAAATGGCCGACAGCTAGATGTGGCATGCGGTGTCGTGCAACAAAGCCGCAGTTGATAGGCGCGGGCGGCTTCCCCGGAGGCGTGATGGGATTTCAATGTCTTTTTGCATGTACATCCGCAC
>JAESFQ010000506.1_pt1 | contig 14343 bp, 15 predicted proteins | sample 9269431 | NCBI WGS metagenome assembly JAESFQ01 (sample SAMN14502588, study PRJNA617103) | algae metagenome | isolation source: Plectolyngbya sp. WJT66-NPBG17 and co-occurring heterotrophs from well... | place: USA: Mojave Desert, Joshua Tree National Park, California | collected 2006-08-06
GTAAGTGAACTTGGTCACTAAGCGCAATGAGTCGAATGTTTGTTCCAAAAGCGAGATGACGTCTTGACGAAGTTGCGGATACTGCAGCATCTCCTCTACGAGATCAAGTCTGTCGTTGATTGTTGACAACGACATAGATGGTGCAGCTTGATCATATTAGCCATTTACCAGTTCCACCAGAGAACCTCTACTCACACAAACGCTGCGTAAGCAGTCGTGTACCACTCTTAGTGACCGTATTCTTCAGCGCGTGTAACAAACTCCCTTCGTAGGTGCCCTCACGAATAGTACTCCGGATCTCCAACGCTCTGAGACTATTCTTGTCGATGCTCATATGCTCTTCAGCTTGATGTCTTACTGGGGCGCGAAGTCGAGTTCTGGAACCAAGCAATTGGTGTTTGACATAATGCAGCAGTGAGCCTCCTGCTGCGACTTCGCCGGGCGTAAAGTTGGCCGTGTCGAAGTCTTCTACGACATCTTCCAGCATCGGTACCCAGTCTTTGATGGTGAGTGGTTCTTCTGAAGGCTCCTGGAATGTGATGATGTGCCCGTCTTCTTGCATGATGGAAACGATGCGCGAGTGGTCTTGCTCTTGGAAGATGCTGTCCAGTACTATTTCTCGTGGCTTGATACGGGCCACCGCTGAGGGCAACGATGCAATGTCCGTACTTTGGGTGATAAAGTCGCCACTAGAGAGATCGATCCAGGCCAGACCAACCTCGGTTCGCGGTAGATTGAGAACAGAAGAGACACTTGAGCTGCCAGGACTTTGCTTGACGGCCTTTTCTTGCGTGAGTACTTCAGGGTTTACGTGAATGCTGAGGAGATAGTTGTTTTCCCATGGGTCCATGAAGTGTTCATCGATGAGTGTTCCTGGCGTTACAATGCGTGACACCTTCCTCGTATACTGCGGATCGCCCTTTGCTCTTGTTGGTGCATCGTTAAGGTATTCGTCACTAATGGCAACATGTTTGTTGAGATCTTGGACGAGTATTTTCAGGTATCGGTCAAGCTGATATGCAGGAAATCCTGCCTGACAGTGTCAGTATCGGGTATGTTGATTGACTGACGCTACTGACCATGGAAACGGAGGGCTTCTTGCTGCCTTTCGAGGCCTTTCTCTTGGACTTTTTGATGTTCAGCAGAGGCGCAAACTCGTCTGCGTGCTCGAAGTACAGCTACACATGACCTTAGCATTAGAAAGACGCTTCACTTGCGTGCGCACCTCGTAGAAGCCGCCCACACGTGTGACTAGCACGCAATGACTGAACTTGAGCATGTTGTTGCGCACTTGCTGCAACAGCGGAGGGTATTCCGGTTCTGCATCATCTTGAGGTGGCAGCGCCTCGGCCTCCAAAGGTCCCTGTTGGAGTTCGTCGAGAGATACTGCAGACTTCCTCTTCGCGCCACGACATTGCGATGATGAAAAGCATCGTCGATCAACAGCTTGTGTTGCACGTGCTTTCGCGATGGGTCGCGTCGAGCTGACGAATGGAACGCTTGAAGCTATGCTACAGACTCTTCTGCTTCGTTGAGGTAAAATGCTTCGGTACAACAGCTCATGACGCGTCAAACATGGGGCATGTTTGAAGAGCATCCTCGGATCAAGTTGGCGTCAGAGGGGAGTGGGGATAGCGCGGTGGTAGCTAGGTAGAGATGCAGGAACGCGTCTCGATGCGGTTAGCTCTGAAGCCGCACGCGGGGTATCCGGAACTCTACAAAGTTACGACGCCAATGACATAAACACCTGCATCACTCACAGCAAAAATGGCACCCCAATTCGAGCCCATGAAGAATGACCTGATACTGCGCACGGCGAGAGGTCAATATCCCCTCTCTGGTATGACCAGATACAATTCGAATTGACGATGTGCAGGCGAAAAAGTCGAGCGCCCACCGATATGGGTAATGCGACAAGGTAATCCTACTTAATAGCAACACGTACATGATTCTTACGATGTATAGCCGGACGCTATCTGCCGGAATATCATGAGGCAAAAGGCAAGAACGACTTCTTCGAATGCTGCCGCAGCCCCGAAATTGCATCGACCCTCACCCTCCAGCCCATTGAGCGCTACGCAGGCCTCATTGACGCGGCCATCATCTTTTCCGACATCCTCGTTATACCGCAAGCCATGGGTATGGAGGTTATAATGGTAGACAAGAAGGGCCCTCATTTCCCCGACCCGCTGCAAACGCCAGAGGACAAGCAGTACAAGGAGGTTCTCGAGAGAGAGGTGCATGTAGCGGAGTCGTTAGACTATGTCTACAAGGCCATCACTCTGACAAGGCAGAAGCTGGCAGGAAGAGTACCGTTGATTGGCTTCTGTGGTGCGCCCTGGACACTGTTATGCTACATGGTCGAGGGAGGGGGCAGCAAGATGTTCATCCAAACCAAGACGTGGATCTACAAGTACCCTGAGGAGAGCAAGGCACTGCTGCAGAAGATTGCCGAGCTCTGCGTGGAGTATTTGGCTCTCCAAGTTCAGGCTGGAGCACAGGTATGGCTTGTGAATGGAGATTGAAGAATGGTGCTGACTGCTCTAGATAATCCAAGTTTTCGATTCGTGGGCAGGCGAGCTATCGCCATCATGCTTCAAGACCTTCGCTCTGCCTTACCTCGCCTACATCGCCGACAACCTCCCCGCGCGTCTGCAATCCAAGGGCCTTGAGCCTGTCCCAATGACCGTCTTCGCGAAGGGAGCTTGGTACGCCTTGTCGGATCTTTGCGACACCAAATACAATACCATTGGCCTTGACTGGCTACATGCGCCGGCGGAGGCCTACAAGGTTGCCCAGGCAAAGGGCAAGGTGCTGCAGGGTAATGCAGACCCGGGCGTTCTGTACGGTACCAGGGAGTCCATCACGAAAGTGGTGGAGGAGATGGTGGCTGGATTTGGTGGCGGCAAGCAGGGCTGGATTGCCAACCTTGGTCACGGTGAGTCGAACTATGCTCTGTTTGGGATTCTTGCGATACTAACATGTCACAGGCATCACACCATTCGTCAAGCCGGATGACCTGAAGTTTTACTTTGAAGAGATCCACAGATTGACCAAGGATTGAGATGGTTGAGGTGTCGTTGCGGACATGGAGGATTGTTGCTCAGTCACCTTGATGGCGCACTGACGTAGTATTAATATCGTCAACCCCAATGCCATCCTATCTCATACACACTCTCGCTATTAGTCACACGCGCAGTTTACCAAATCTCAGTGCCGACGCCAGTATGTTGGATCACAAGCCTGGTCTCATCCGATACAACCCAACAACGTCTGATAATGATTGATGACATCATGTCCGAACTGCATGGGCAACTTCTCGGATAGAAGGCTGAGGCATCCCTTCCGATGCTTTGACTAGTAATCAAACTCTAGCCGTGTCTGCGCGATGGCGCAAGAGACCAGGGCTGAAGGCAAAAACTCAGGGTAAAACTCAGGGTCTCCATTCCGGCTGCCGGATCGGAGCTCGGCCAATGGTGGGCGACAAGGACCCTGCCCGATCGCCCTGCGGCTGATTGGCTCGGCCAAAAGCGGTCATAGCGGACGCTCGTCGAAGCTTCCTAGGAAATGCGCATGCGGAGATACATGTTGGACTGGATTTGACGGCGCTCTGGGAGGAAACTGTGGGATTTTAAAGCCTTTTCTGATAGTGTGGATACAACTACGTAGTTTGGGCAGGCAGACGCTGGCTTTCAGGCATTCTCGGGCTGTGGAGGCAGCGTGGAATGGCGTGGAATGGTTTGGAATCTTCTCTCGCTCGGCGCAGCCGGTGCATTTGCAACAATCCCGGTTACTACTTTTAAGTCGTCAAGTCCACAAGCGTCGCCTTCTGCTCGCAACCAATATACACAGTCCACACACCCACTGCCTTTGGAGTCAGCTCTCACCTCTTTGCCCGCTACCACACTCCTGCGGCGACTTCTCGGTAAGCCTTCTTCTGTTCCTGTTGTCAGTGTTTCTACCACTTACCCGCGCCTTCTTTACTTGCAAGGCTGACTTGCTTCTGGGCGACTACGGCGAAATTTGGCCCCAAGGCTCGACGCTGACTTGTATAAAGATCTCTGCAACACCGCGACTCGCCCTCTCCACAAATCACCCATACATTTGGCTCCATTGCCCCTCCACTCGACTTTTACGACCCCGCTAGCCCCTCGTCTACGTCTCCGCCGCACACTCAACAACCGCGACAATGGTCAAAGACACAAAGTTCTACGACATCCTAGGGGTAAGCACAGCCCTATACGCAAATAGCAGAATGTACAGAGTCTAACAACAGATCAGGTAACGCCAGACTGCTCCGAGTCGCAACTAAAGACTGCGTATAAGAAGGGAGCGCTCAAGTGGCATCCCGATAAGAACGCCCACAACCCCGAGGCCGCCGACAAGTTCAAGGACCTCTCTCACGCATACGAAGTTCTCTCAGACCCACAGAAGCGCCAAGTGTACGACCAATATGGCGAGGAAGGACTCGAGCAAGGCGGCATGGGAGGAGGTGGCGGCATGGCGGCCGAAGACCTGTTTGCACAGTTCTTCGGCGGCGGCGGCGGCCCCTTTGGCGGCATGTTTGGCGGCGGTATGGGCGGAGGACGCGAACAAGGACCCAAGAAGGCACGAACAATCTCGCACGTCCACAAGGTATCGCTCGAGGATGTCTACCGCGGTAAAGTCTCCAAGCTCGCCCTCCAGAAATCCGTCATCTGCCCCAAGTGCCATGGCGTCGGCGGCAAGGAGGGCGCCGTTAAGAAGTGTGCTGGCTGCGACGGTCGCGGTATGAAGCACATGATGCGCCAGATGGGTCCCATGATTCAGCGCTTCCAAACCGTCTGCCCAGACTGCCAGGGCGAAGGAGAAATCATCCGCGACAAGGACCGCTGCAAGCAGTGCAACGGCAAGAAGACGATAATCGAGCGTAAAGTCCTACACGTCCACGTCGACCGTGGTGTCAAGTCGGGTCACAAGATTGAGTTCCGAGGCGAGGGCGACCAGCTCCCTGGCGTAGAACCAGGCGACGTTGTTTTCGAAATCGAACAGAAACCCCACGCACGCTTCCAACGCAAGGACGACGACCTTTTCTACCACGCCGAAATCGACCTGCTGACTGCGCTGGCCGGCGGCCAGATCCACATTGAGCACCTGGATGAGCGCTGGTTAACCGTCGACATCATCCCTGGCGAATGCATTGCGCCCGGCCAAGTCAAGGTCATCCGCGGCCAAGGTATGCCTTCGTACCGCCACCACGACTTTGGCAACTTGTACATTCAATTCGACGTCAAGTTCCCCGAGCGCCTCGGCAACAACGAGGACGGCGGGCCCATGAGCCCCGAGCAGATTCGCGCTCTCGAGAGTGTCCTACCACCCCGCAAGGTCCCTGACGCTCTGCCGCCGCCTGATGCCATGACCGAGGACTATACCCTCGAGGACGTCGATCCGAGTGGTGAGCAGAACCGCGCGAGAGGCATGGGTGGCATGGACGATGAGGACGACGATATGCATCCCGGCGCTGAGCGCGTACAGTGTGCGTCTCAGTAAGCCAAGCACATCCGCTGGTCTTATGAAGAGGAAGTGGTATGATTTTTACGAGCATGAATGCAAGAGTACGAGGTATGACGGGGGGGAAGCGGCGTGGTGGAGTTTTTATTGCATTGGAGGTTTTCGACATTGTTAGCTTTGCGGCTGCTGCTGCTGCTTGCATGCACGACAAGGCTTCTGCGATACCAAGGAGAGGGTTTTTTTCTTCCTCTTCTTTTCTGCAAGGCATCATTACCCTTTTTTCTGCTTCTTTTGCTTGTTTGTCAGTTCAAACGGCGTTCTCTTAGACAGGGGAGCCCGAACAACGGCATATCTTGGTAACTGGGGGAATTTCAAGTTTGGTAGTTTCTTTGTGATGAAAACGATCATGTTCTTCTAATGCTCTCTTTCTTGACCTCGACTTTTGCTTGCATTGCACACGTCGTTCCTAATTTATCCATTTCGTACGGCAAATCTAATGGTGTTGTCGTCACAACGACCCTGTCAACGCGACTCATATTTTGACCTTTCCTTTCATCGACCCCGTCCACCAAAAACACCCCAACCACACAGAACCTCCCTCTCCCCCCAAAACAGCCAACTCCCCTCATCGCCCTCTCCATACTTGCCCAGTCCCTCTCTACGGCCCCTCTCCCCCAGCTCCCCCCATCTCATGAGCAAATTCCCATCTAGCATTCCTCTTGCTCCCGTCCCCGCATCCCAGCCACCATCTACTGACGCCTCTCCTCCCGTACGGAAAGCACGAGGGTTCAGTGAGCACGGCGAGTCTAGCGTATTGGCGAGGTAGGCGGTCAGATTGGATAGGCGGCGGTACGAGTCTTCTGTGAGCGGGGTGATGAGGGCGAGGGTGCCGGATTGGGTTGTGTGGAGGATTTGGTGGAGGGGCGGTTGCGTCGATGGAGGAGAAGGAGTAGCGGTGTCCATGTCGTCGTTATCGTTGCTTGTAAAGGTATCGGTTGTTGATGGGAGGGAGAGGTGTGATTGGACAAGGTGGAGGGATGTGGGGAAGTGGCCGGTGTGGAACGTGGATTTGTGCAGGAGGCGGGATCCGGCTTCAGATTTTGGATCTTTGAAAGTGAGTTAGTAGGCGTACTTGGAACAGGTAGGTTCAAAGATAGGAATGGGAAACGTACTATCAGGATCGAATTGTAGGACTTGCAGATTCATGTCTGCGTCTGCGACGATGAGATGGAGTTGTTCGTCAAAGGGCAGGAATTCCACTGCCATGGTCTCTAGATTGTGCTTGGAGCGTGCAAAGAGGGACATTTTGTAGGGTTCTTCCTATTTTGCGTTGTTAGCTGCGGATCGGATGTGCCTTCTTTCGTCGGGATCATGAAAAGACTTACTGTGTACCCCGTGAACCAAACACCTCGATACGCATCAGCCATGGCCAGCATACCCGTTCCAGGCAGATTCTTCAAGTCGCTAACGTAGCATTGCATGTCCATGAATGCGACCGGGAGTAGGGTACCGTCTTCTTTGAGACCTCGCACCATGCACTTTTGTCCTTGGGCCATGATCATGAAGCCTTGTGTGCCTAGTCCTGAGACTGCGGATACGGCGCCTTTGACTTCTTCTTTTACGATCAGTTTAAGTCGCTTGTTCGTTTCTGGGCGATCGGGTTCAGGCACTACAGTGATGACTTCGAAGATGCGGATACAGCCCTTAGTAGCGAGATCTTCGCCATGGACGATCGAGGTGCCGACAGCAACAAGATCCTTGCGTTGATGCGTCGTTTCGCTGACTTCGAGATTAAGCGTTTCGACACACAGGACTACTTCCTGAGGATCGAGGATGTGTGTGTCGATGATAGTCCAAGATTTTTCGTGTAACAGTTTGAGAACACCACGCTCAATGTTGGGCTTGAAGCTCATGTCCTCTTTCGGTAGTTCGTAATGGTACGTTTCACTCGGGTCCAGCTGATACTCTTCGAACTGACCTGTGCCCACAATGTATAAACCAGCTGGGTGGTAGGCAAGGGCGTGTACTTCTGCGTCCATGGGCATGCGCCGTGTTGCCCAGCCAAGGTGGCCGTAGTGTGTTTGAGGCGGGAGTTGGGAAATGCGCAGCGTATCCGTGGAGTCTAAATAGGCAAATCCGCGCTGACAATTGGATGTGTGGAACGATGTAAGACTTTTGACAGGCATGCCGCTAAGTCCGATAACGCGTGGTGCACTCGATGACTCCTTGAAGATGAAGGCCGGGGTTGTCCCTCGCTGGAAGACAGTACTGTAGCCGCAAATGTTGTCAACCGCTAACAGCGTACTCTCAAACCCGGGATCTTCAGAGCCAGTATCTTCGATATACCTTGGTACGTGCTGTTGGGAAAGCTTGACCCATCGCAAGTTCTGAGTCCAGAGCTCTGAAGCAGATCGTGACGGAGAATGGAAAGCCTTGTAGAGAACCAGGTTGTCGTTCGATGTGCGGATCTACCAGACTATCAGTTGCTGTGAGATGTGAATCTAGGTAGAGTCTTACAATAAGATGAGGCGACTTGGTGGTTGCATCCCCCAAGTCAGCTGCCAGGATCTCAGTGATGGTAGCCTTGATGGCGCTACGCTTAGGTACATAGTCCATTGCTAATACTGGTGGCAAGAAGCTCAAAGCTTCAGCAACATAACACGGCTTTTCTATGTCCGACATAGCGAACACGCGAAGACCTCCTTCTGGTGTCAGTAGAAAGGCAAAGACTTCGGTGAAGCTAGTTGACTTGAACAGACTGGCTGAGAGCCATGAAGTTCCCGACAAACCCGTAGCTTCAACATCTTCAAGTTCACCGTCACCAGTGGCTTTGAAGATTTTTACACTCGAGTCCTCGCGTAGAATAAGTAGGTACGGATCTGCGAAGCTAGCGTTGATGACGTTGAGCTCGTTTCCGCTCTCTTCATCTTCCATGGGAAGGATTTGGTCCATGTTCAGCTCTATTCAACCGTCTTAGTCCATAATCGCGAGTACCATGGGCGCGATCGACTTACCTGAGTCGTACGTCCGGACTTCGGTCCGCATCACCTGCACAACCTTTGTGCCAGCTGCCAATACACCCACGAAGAGAGTTGAGCCTTCTTCACGCTCAAAATCACCCTTGTCGGTTTCTGACAGTTCGTTACCGTTGACTTCGTACACGATGGTGCTTTCCGTGCCATCTTCGCCCGTCTTGGAGACTACCAGATACTGGTCATAGTCCACGTCGGTGGCCATGTTCGCTTCGGTGTCTTCACCAAACGCAGCGATAACATCTCCAGGGGCTTGTTTGCGAGCATGCACAGCCCATACGCCATGCGCTGATGGGAGCTCCTTGGTCGCGACACTGACGGGGTGGAGTTCACGGTCGAGCGCGGTAATGGCTCCAGCCGACCCTCTGCCCGTCGAAAGCATAATCTCACCCTTGTTCAGGGACTCGGTGTCTTTGCCAGGGTGGAGGACGGCATTTTTGATTGGTGCTATACTCGGCAACACATCGTGTATCCTAAAAGTGTACGTCCCTGGTGCTGTGGGCTCAGACACAGCTGCGGTAATCTTCTGGACTGCGGGTGCTGTATCGTTGTAGAGATCGTCCTCCATGTCATCCATATCCTCCTCGTCCGACATGTCTTCATCGTCATCTGAATCATCATTCAACTGTTTCCGTCGTAGCTGGGTGGACGTGCCCGTCCAGCCCAGCATTACTGACTCGCCGTCTTCACTTCCAATGAACAACCGCCCTCGACCAAGATTGCTGGTACACGAAGCGGCAGCTTTTATAACATGGCCGCCGTGGTCGTCTGAAACAGTCTGGATAGTCATTCCAGATACGGTACGGCCGTCGAGAGTGAAGGTGAGGATGAGGATGCGCCCGCTGTTGAGCACAATCATGACATCACCAGTGTCTTGTGACAAGAGCTCGACGTTGCATCCTTCCAAATGCAGGGCCAGGTCTGACTGGTCACTGAGCGGAAACGAGGTGCAAGCCTTGGCGAACTCATTCACGGCTACGCCGTTCGTCTTTCCTCCCTGGTCGACATGTATGATCTCATTTCCTCCAACCAAAAGAGCACCTCCAATTGGAGATGGTAGTGGCACAACTTTTGTGATGTCGTAGGGCAGTCCGGAGACTGAAAGGAGCGTAGTGGAGGCTTTTTGTTCAAGGTCGAGGGTAAAAACGGAGTAAGTGAGGATGTCTTTGCGGTGGGCGAGGAGAGACGGAGCGGTAGCTCGTGAGGCAGCGACTATGCCAAAGGTGGGCTCGCGGTACTCGTGCAGAAAGGCGAGGTGGACGGGGTGTGTGAGGGTAGGGTCGAGGTTGGTGAGTGGGAGGACAAAGGAGGAGGAATACGGCGTCTTGTGCTCGCCATTGGCACCGTTCGCCTGTTCAGCCTTGGTCTCCTTGGGACCTTCGGCGTCGGAGTCATAGTCATCTTCGACAAGATCACGCTGGCGAAAGGGCAGAATGGCGAGGTTGTGTGTGCCGAACTTGAGGGCGGCGCATCTGCTGCTGGGGTCTGCCGTCAGGAAGTTGTACGTATCTTTGAGATCAGCGGACCAAGGGGCAATGCCGGGCAAGTCTGGGTTCTCATAGTAGTGTATTGATATTGTATGGAGGTTGTACGTCTCCGGGTCCCACTCCACCAAACTGAGCTTTGCATCCCGAAACGCCACCAGCAGTGCCTCGCCCTTTGACTTTGTATTGAGAGCCTTTACGCGCGCAAGGGATATGACTGTGCCGGCGAGAGGGAATTCCCCTACCAGCACCAGCTTTGCCGTATTCTCAGTGCGCTGCAATGGCACATCTGCCGCCTCGGTGTCGAGATTCGCGGCTGCGTTCTCTGACTCGTCCCCCCCGCCCGGTGTCACCTCGGTGGTTGTCGACTTGAGTTCGAAAATCTGGAGCAGCGAGTTCTTTGCGACGACTAAGTTGTTTGACCTAGAGTGCAAGAAAGGAAGGTTGATGGCATGGCTGACGGCCGTCGGCGGGGCTATCTCAGTGTAGCACTGCATAGTAGGTGAAGAAGGTCTCGGCGACGCTTCTCATGGCAGTAGTTCTGAGTTGGCGTAATGTGATCAATGCCGCGATGAATATCGTTGGAGTCGCGTCAACATGGATTTGGACAGTGGATGCGCCAAGCAGACGCGTTGGAGCTCTGGCCGCATGCAGTGGGGCGGGCATCTCACGCTAGGTCGCTTCAGGTCTGGTGCTTGTCGCAGAGCAAGGTTCCAGGCCGCTAGACGTCATGGCCAAACATGGACGTACTCTACCTGGAATCCCCTCTTCTCAGCTCGCAGTGACAGCAACTGCGGTATCATCATGGCGCTGATACAGACTTCTCTCATCTGGGTCGCCTACGCCGTCGCCGTGGGAATCCTTTTTCTCATTGCGTCCACATTCGTCTATGTCTACCAAAAGCCGCGTGATCGCGCTGCCGCCGTTACCATCGTCTGCATCTTCACCACACTGGCGCTGCTTGCAACAGTTCTGCTCATTCCCGTCGATGTCGCTCTCGTCTCATCTACCTCGAAATCCAGTCTAGGCCGCAAGAAAGATTGGGCCACGCCCGAGAAGGTCGATAGCATTGTCTATACTCTGCGCATCGTATACTACACTCTCTACTCGCTCGACGCCCTTCTTTGTCTTCTGGTCATTCCCTTTACCTACTTCTGGTACGAGGAATACGATGAGGATGCGGCCGAGCATGGCGAACAGACGGCTGGCCAGCGCATCACAGGTGCTCTGAAATGGACTTTTGGCTTCCTCATCTTCGTAGTCGCCATCTTCCTTGTCGGCTTCTTTGTGCCCTTTGCAAAGCAGGCCAAGGACGACAAGCGACTTGATCTCGACTACTTCAAGCATCTGCTGTCAGAGAACCGTAAGCGACAACCCTCTCTTTGATAACGTCCGCTGTACTAATCCCACTAGATGGCGAACGCGCTCTATCCTTCGGCCTCGGCTTCCTCATCACCGTCGGAACCGTCCTTTTCGTGCTCTACACCGGCGCTGGAATGGCCCTCCTCCCTGTCGCCATGATCAAGTCCGCGCCTTCCATCTCAGCCCCCACCCTCGCCGCCAACACTGCGTCCCAGCTAGAGAGTAACCGCGAGCGTCAGAGACAACTCGAAGGTCGCAACGAAGGTAGTGAGAACGGACTAGACAGCAGGGACAGGCGTGAGCTTGAGGCTCTCGTCCGCGAAGAGCGCACCCTCATCCGCCGCGAACGTCTTGCTGCCGAGTCTAGCGGCGAGGACCGCCACTGGATCGTCAAGGCCTGGATCAAGACCGAGGCATTCTTCCGCCCGCTCAAGCTCATCGGTGGTCTCATCCTGATGGTCTTTGCTCTCGTTATCTTCGCCAGCATGCTCATTACCGGTATCGACAAGGCCAAGAACTCCATCTGCGGCGCTCACTGCGGCTACATCCTCGGCCACATCAACATCTTCCAGCCCCTGAACTGGATCCTCGTCAAGTCCGCCAAGGTCTTCCCCATTGACTATGTCCTGTTTCTGCTTCTCGTTCTCTTCTTCTTCTCCGCCTCTGTTGTCGGCATCGCGACTGCTGGCATCCGCTTCCTCTGGATCACCATCTTCAAGATCCGCAAGGGACATACTTCGCCTCAGGCACTCCTCATGGCTACCGTTTTGCTCACGCTCATTACCCTCGCTATCAACTACTCTGTCGCCATGGTCGTCGCTCCTCAATACGCTACCTGGGGCCCGCAAACCTACTGCGACATGAATACCAACAGCCTGGACGAGCAACCCGATTGCAGCGAGCACAAAGACCTCATCAAGTCCTGCAGCGAGCTCGCTACTAACCCTGCTGCTCAGCAAGTCTGCACTCCGTCCGTCCTCAGCACATTTATCAACCGCGTCACCATCAATTTCCCCTTCTTCGGTGTCGTCCTCTTCTGGGCTCAGTTCGCCTTCTTGGGTGTTTACCTCATCGTCTTCCTAACGACGCTCTTCAGGGCGCCTAGTCTGGATCAGGAACAGATTGATCGTGATCTTGAGGAAGAAGAGGAGGAGGGTTTGTTGGCTAGCACTGGACGTAGGTTCGGTGCTGCGTGGAGCGATGTTACTGGACGGGCTACGAAGCCGACGGGCTATGGTTCGACGGAGAGGGATGAGAGAATCCAGTAAGTGGCATCGTTCGATAACGAAGTTGGAAAATGGGAGTATGTTGTTTATCGGGTCGGGAGGGTAATGGTGCTTGGGTCACGTTGGGTGGTATATATGTCATTGGGCTTTTCCTTGTTTCGGTTCAGTTTGTTTCGGCTCGAAAATCTTTCTTTAGTTCAGTTTCTCCAATTTGTATGATACCTTGAGTCTTTTGCTGAACTTCAACATGTTTGCAAATTACATGATTGATGCTGGGTTAAAAGTCTGTTGCAGTCGTCTGCGTACATGTCTTACACTATCCATGTCGGGTGAATCAGTCATGTTGCCTAAGCAGGCTCACTTCGTCCCAAGCGCAAACTCTCTACTCTTGCTATGCGCATGTTGGATGGGTGATCCAAGGCGGAAGTCCATATGTCCGTTTGCAACGACGCGTCGTCAACGCGACTGGCCTGCTTTGGAGTTCACACTCACTTTGGTCACCTAGCAACTCATGTGCGTTTGTATCGAAGCTCATTTTACAAAATCCCTCACACCCCTCTACTTGTCCTTCACACTCTTCAGTCTTGCCTGGCACACACGTTCCTCGATTCTCGTCAACACTTCAAGGTCAACCCAGCATGGCGTCTCGCAAGCGCTCTGCGACGTCTCCTGTCGAGGGAGTGTCGAAGAGCAGGAGAAACCGCGATGATAGGGCTCAACGTAGGGCTGCGGCTCAGGATCTTCGTGAACAGGCTCGTCGCGATCAAGCTCGTCGCGATACGATGTGAGTTCTCCTTTGTTTTCCAGTTGAAGTCAACGACTGACGTACCATTGTAGTGCTAACGCTAACGCTATCAACTCTCCGCTTCTTCGACTTCCAGGCGAGATCAGGAACATGGTTTACGCCTACGTCTTCGACGGCGAATTATACAGTTTCATAGACTACAGTTTCGGAAGCGAGGATAACGGGGGCAAGCTCACTTCAGACAAATCCCTCAAGAAGAACAACATGGGTCTACTTCTGGTCTCTCGTCAGGTTCATGAGGAAACTGCTCTGCTTCCCTACAAAATGGGCGAGTTCCTTATCAGCATCGAGGCTCCCGACGAAACCGAAGGGTGGGAGTGCGTAAAGGCATTCCTGGAGGATAGATCGAAAGCGCAGATTAAGGCGATGAAAAGACTTGAGATCTGGGACAGCTCACTTTGGCGTGAGGATTATCGAATTCGTGCGAAGAAAGGCGGATGGTGGTTCGCGACTCTAGGTTGCCAGAGGGACTGATTGCCGACTCAACTGTCGTGTATTCAGTTGAGTCATATATCTGTCTATCAGACGGCGAATGCGGCAATGAGGACACTTACCGAGCTCTCTTCTGAGCGTCGACATCAGCAAGTCTGACATTTTAGCGGTCAATACAAAGCCTACCCAGTGAACCGTCACTCTCGATAACTTGACCGTGTGCGCGTACAGTGTACAAGTTGCAAACGCCCGATGGGCGGTGAGTCGAATGTCTCCCTTCACAGCACTGCGGTGAATCCCCTCATTGGCCGGCGCCGCGTTTTTCTCTTGCACCTGCGCGTGCACTCGGGGTCTTCACTGTGAATAACCCTGCGCCCGATGAGACGCGTGAACAGCGCGTATCGACGCGCTTTGTTGTTGTTGTTGTTGATCTCTAGTTCGCGCTTGAAATTTGTGACTCCCACCCACCACCACTGCGGCCACGTACTCGTGTCATAAGTAACTCTTCAACG
>JAESFQ010000507.1_pt1 | contig 14331 bp, 22 predicted proteins | sample 9269431 | NCBI WGS metagenome assembly JAESFQ01 (sample SAMN14502588, study PRJNA617103) | algae metagenome | isolation source: Plectolyngbya sp. WJT66-NPBG17 and co-occurring heterotrophs from well... | place: USA: Mojave Desert, Joshua Tree National Park, California | collected 2006-08-06
TATAATAGTAATAATGTCTTCCTAAGTTACTATCTTTACTAGATCTATTACTAGAATAAACGCGTTGTGTCTCTTAAGTGTTTGCAACGCACAAACGTCTTAGTATATTTGCGCCCTAAATGCTTCGTCTAGTTTGTTAATAACCTAATAATCGCAGTAGATGTAGTTTAGTAAGAGGGTGTCTATCACTAGGTTCTTAGTAGGTAGATCTGCGACGGTTATGTCGCAGCGAATTAGAGTACCATCGTTACTCTGTAAGACTTTAATTAGGCGAATTTAACGTAGTTCGAGGCTATTTAGAGAAAGCTGTAAGTAATCTAAAGAACCTTCTTTTAGCTCGTACGTTCTGAGGCTTGCAGAGTTTAGTGCAGTCTAGGCATTAAGTTTCTTAGAAAATCTCCGCATTTTAGGGGACTAAGTGTAAAGCGGTTCTACCTTCTAAGCAGCGGTATTTTGAGCAAGCTAATTGCGAGTATTAAGTAGACAAAATACAGAGTATGTAGTTAGAGTAAGTCCTGTTCTTATGTGCGGGGCTACTAAGCTAAGGTATCAGCCGCAAATGCACGATAGTCACGATCTAGACCAATAGCAGTCATCTCTCTAACTAAAGAACGTGCAGCCTTGTGTTAATAGAGCCTAAATGGTATATAAAGCCTCTAGGCGGGCTAGCAGGGCTATAGGTCCAATAGTGTCTCCGGTAATGCTTTCCGTCACAAGCTGCAATGAGCGCAGCTCACGCCCAATCGCGTCAAGCTCTCCGAGTGCACCGCGGACGTCTCGTGCGAAGGTACTAATCAAGTACACTGCCTCCGATATCGTGGCCACTAGTGCGACGTATGAGCTAGTGATTGACAGCGGGCCCATTTGCTGACTTGTCGCTAATGAGGAGTTGAATAGTATCGTGATAAATGCCCGGAATTTTCGGGTTCTCTGCTGCGACCAAGCAGAGAATAGAATGCGCGCATTAGGTGCGGGCTGAGCTAAGCTTCGTAGGCTACCTAACAAGCAACGCCACTATGTATGAGGTGGCAGAAATTCGACCAATTGTTGAGTTCTTTAGCCTTGCGGTACTTTATTTACTAATAGAAGCTAACACAAGACCTCTAATTAATTAAGCACGAGAAAGTGTACCTTAGCATTAATAGATACTTACTAGCTAATAATATGTAAATACATTTTAGAGTATAAATGTCTATTAGAATATATACCTAAGAAGCAGAGAGAAGAGTAACGTGTTCTACAAGCGAGTTGCCTACACGCCTAAGTTGCCTACCTATACTAAGATTCTACTAAAACTATAACTAGTAAGGCACGTTGTATAGGTAACGCGATAGAGAGAGAGTAGTAGAGAGGATAGCTAAGCTAAAAATAGAGAGTAGAAGCTGCGCTAACTTAAGGTTCAACTAGAATTCTATGCAGTCGCTTATAGGTAGGCTAATATAAAATATTTATATTTAAATTATACATATACAAGGCTAAAAGATTAGGACTAGAGTACTGTCAAGTTATAACTCTCCCTCTAACAGCTACTCTTAGTGACCACCGCTCGAGTTGGAGTTGTCTGCGCACGTCCAAGCCTTGGTGCCGCCATCCTTGTTGTACGAGTCGATGATGCCGACGATCGAACCATAAGTACCACCAATAAGGAGGAACGTGCCAGCCACAATGACGAAGATGGACCATGCCACCATGCCCTTCCACCTCCAGTCGCGGTTGGACCGGTGCCAGTTGTCGTACAGCCACATGCAGCCCATGGGCTGGAAGCTCATGAGGGTGCCCAGAAGTGCGCCCACGAGCGAGACGAGACCACCGAAGACAGGAATTGCGGACGCAATGATGTAGGCGGTCAGGGAGACGGCGGCGGTGAAGCCGAACCAGGTGACCCAGTGCTTAGTGGTGGGGTGGCTAAGGTGCTTTGTTCCGCGCAGGGTGCGGATGAAGAAGTACTTGGCGACGAGCTGTGTGAGGTCAGTACATTGTCCGCAAAGAGCAAAGAGAAGAGAGATGATCGAACTTACATGAGTGACCAGGACGACGGAGGCAAGCAGACCCGGAAGCGCGAGCCCGTAGCACACTTTCTTCATCAAGACACCTGCGGATCCCAGCGCAGGCGACGCGACGTACGATCCGCAGTAGTAATACACGACGACGCCGATGGCGATGTAGATCGAGGTCATGACGAACTGGCACAGCGACAGGGCCTTGAAGTAGTCCTTGTGGTTCTTCATCTCGGACACGACGTTGAAGTACGCAGGGATACCGCAGAACGCGAAGACGATGCTGGATAGAGCAGCCGCAGCCTCAGCGAAGGTGGGCGACTTGAAGAGCTCGAAGTCAGATTCCCAGGGGCCGAATTGAGGCGCCGCAGAGGGGCGATCCTGGATGCTGACTGAGACGGTGAGGGTGATGACTGTAGTGGTCAGGCCAGATTCCTTAGTGCAGAATTGCGGGAATACTCACTAGCTGACATGATACCAGCAAGACCAATCCATGCAATCCAAGAGAGCTTGCCCAAGGTCTTGATCGAAGCAAGTGCGAAGCCCACAAAGGCGGCCACAGCCACGAAGACAGCAGTACACGTGCCATGTTCAGACAACGAGTTCAATCCAATAGAAATACCCAGCATACCGGAGCCGGCGACGCACGTCCACACTATTCTCGTCAGTCCACATGCTCAACTCCGGGGTTCTGGAGAACCATGTTTCCATAAGGTAAGGACCCACACAAAGCGAACGCCAGACCAAGCACCTCGCGGCCTGCGCGCCCGAACAACTTCTGCCCCACATCCTCGATGCCGTACGTCTCGGGGTGACGCATCTTGAATATGCCGACCATGTAGCCAGACCACAGCGTGATCAACCCGATGGCAAGCAGCGAGATGATGCCCGGAATGAGGCCCAGGGCATCGAACGCAGCGGGTATAGACAGCACACCGAGACCGATCTGTGTCTTCATCATGATGATGGACGACCCCCACCAGCTGACCTACCGGGTGTCAATATGCGTTAGGTAGGAATCACAACATAGAAACATACACTGCGGTAGTTGGGTCCTCCCTCGACGACCTCACCAAAGACCGCATCGGTCTGACCCTGCGCGTTGGTGTCCTCGGCCTTAAGTTGGCTGCCGTACTCGACGTCGTCGCCCATCTTGTCGTTCGAGAAGCCCATATTGCTTTGATGTCTGATCCGGGGTATCAATGAGATGGCACGCGAGGATGAGTATCGCCTCGAAGGGCGACAGTACGGACTTTATGCAGAAATTGTCGGCCCGACCGACATCGGCTGGCACAGACCCAGGAATGATGTGGAGGTCGCCCACGGCGCGCGCATTGTTTCCCCAGGTATGTAGGTCGCCTCGCAGTGGTGGACACTGGTGGTTGATGCTCACGTTGGCGAATGAGCCTTAAGCCGCGAAAGCTCGAGACAAGTGGGTCTGGAGCCGCATTGAGCCGCAAAATTTTGGTGCAGGTACAGCGAGGTTTTGCCGGACTAGGCCCAACACGGTAAATCAACTCCATTTTTTGCATGGTCGATGTCGCCACTGTCAGGCGCTCAGGCGCCCGCGGATTGCAGGTTGAGCGCGTTCGAGAGCACTCTGGAGGAGGACAGGAGGTGTTGGCATGCCCATGTGGCGTGCGCAAGCTTCAGCACAAGACCACCCACCACAGCTGCGTGCGACGATAAGCACGAGAGCCAGGGGCCAAGCCGTTCGGACCAAGTGAAATAGACGCTTATCTTTTGTGGATTTCTGGGCTTACGTTGTGGGACGTGGGTCCGTTCAGATCCGTTCAACAATGCCTTCTGAGATAGCGAAATTACGGGAATACGTCATTCTTGTTGTGTTTTCAGATGAATTCTGTCAATATTGATGGCTTACGTGGATGCGTGTAGAGATAGCAGAGATAGGATGCGCATATGTAGGGTGTTGAAGACACGTGAAGATGGTGCATGAAGTGATAATCACAGTAGATTAGTAATATTGTTGATCTGTTACGACACGTTGCAATAGTATACAAGTACGCTTCAGAATGATGTAGTTCGGGAGTCAGGATCTTAAGCGCTTTCATGCGACACAGTATCGCTACATGGTGGTATCAAAATTGTAAACAATTCGAACGTAGTCGTGTGCTGGCACAGTACATGATATAGTATGCCGCAAGGCCGTAAGTCGTTACATGGTGGTATAAAGCGCTAGGAATCAATTGCGATGGGCTTAGAAGACGCGGAGAAAGTTGCGAAACATGAAGAATGCCGTCTGAGCGTATATGCTCGAAGCGAGTGTATCGGAGGGAGGAAGACTCCAGAGGGATGCAGGTGAAGAACAGACTTTCTCCACACTCAATTGCCTTCCTAAGTCAAAGGACAGGCAGCTACGCAGGCAGCTCCGTGAGCACAGCTTCTGGAAGCATGGTGAAGCATGGTGGACGCGTGGCGGACGCCTGGGCTGACCCAGTGCTGCGGTCGCGACCTGGGGAAGATTTGCTGTTATGTAAAGAGTCGGAGGATGCGGAGCTTCAGTCTGGGGACAGGTATTATCGTTAGGTAAAACGTGCAAGGTACGCATGGTAGCGCAGAGCCTCAATCTGGGGCAGGTGTTGTCGTTAGGTAAGACGTGTGGTAGCGTGCGAAGCCCCGGTGGACCCCAACATGACGAGGTCCCCAAGGCGCCACCACTATTCGGGCTCGCCGTGATACCTGCCCCCAATGCTCTTGCGGATCTTGTCTCTCCGCTTCTCCGCCGTGCGATCCTTCAGCCAGTCCTTGAACCCGCTGACCCCAATGTATTGCACCTGGTAGCCCTTTAACTCTGGGATCGCACGACCCTTACGCCAAGACTGGCGCCGACTCGTACCGAAGCGCTCAAAGGAGGCTGAGGAGCGGAGACTAAGCTGGTATCCACGATTGCGAATTCCGCTGCTGGGAGATCGGAGAGGCTTTGTGGAATCGAGCAGGATGCGGGGCGAGGATGTGTGTTGGCTTGTCTTTGGGGAGGAGGGGACGTGTAGAGGGAGTGTGACGTGGTGGCAGCGGCGGTTGGTGTCGTGTCTTTCGACGCCGAGTGAGTTGCCAATCAGGAAACCACCGGAGCCCTGGAAGCCGTTTGTGAGTCGCTTGCGCAGGGTGTTGCGGCGCTGTGGGTATGGCTCCGGGCTGGGGTCATCGACGTCGCTGGTGTCGCCACCTGAGGGGAGGATGTTGTCTTCATCATCTGAGTCGCTCTCTTCGAATCTGTCGCAGAAGCCGCGTAGGCGCCAAGAGAGGTGGAGGGTTTAGTCTTTATCGTTGACTGTGGGAAGCTTGGGGTTGCGGTGTGAGGACTGTGAGCGTGGGTGCGTGGGTGCGTGGGTGCGATTCGCTGTACGAAGGAGCTCGTTTTTAGTGAGGAATATTGCTTGGCGAACCATCCCAACTCTGAAATGCCGCAACCACCATTGCAACCACCATAGTAATACATTATATTTTTCAACACAACAACGTGAAATTATGGTTTTAAACCGGCGAAAACCTTTTAAATATACTGCTACACCTACCTAAAGAGTTTCAAAAACTCAGCGCACCAAAATACCTCCAGAAACGCGTGCATTTATCGCTGGTGCTGTGTTGTTCGGAAATGCAAAACAACGCACCCTCGCAGACGCTCTCCACCGCCCCCAAGGCACTATATCGAAGCTTCTGAATCGTATAAAGGAGCGCGCTAAAGCCGGAAGCTTTGAGTTATGGGATCCAGTGCTATTTACAAATGAGATTGGGCGTAGAAGACCCGAGGTTTTGAGTGATGATTAGAAAGAAGCTATTATCCGCATCACGACGCAAGATCGCAACCACCGCGAGCAGGAGTTATGGTAGGCAATAAAGTATCGCGAGCTTCATGCTATTGCGCCTAATTTGAGCGTGTTAACATTCGAAAATGTTATGTATGGAGCTGGTTACAAGCGCAGAAAGCTAGGTTGGAAGCCGCTCTTGACATCCACCCAGCGCCGCGAGCGATTGCAATGGGCTCTTAACCACAATCCCGATTGATATGAGGTTGGTGACGGGCTTAGATACGACTTTTGATGTGTTGTTTTTACTGACGAAACACTAGCTAGAGTGGGAGAAGAACGAGGCATGATCCGAATATGGGCTCGCGATAATGAGATCTATGATGACGACGTCTGCCACAACCGCAACCGCCGAGACTGCTGTATATAATTCTTTGGAGCTTTTAGATACGACTACAAAGGTCCTTGTTATGTCTATCTTTATAAGACACAGGAGGAGAAATAGGTGGCGGAGGAGCTTTTGGAGTTGGAAAATGCAGCTACTCGAACATCCTCAAACTATGCTTAAACCTAAGCCCGCGCAGCGCTTTAGGTGCTTAGGGAGGTCGATATAAACCTCCGTACGTCTACAAAGAAGCTCTAGCACATTAAGAAACATGATTATTATCGTGGTATTAGGTCTAGAGGTGGTGTGGATGGGTATCGCTACCGCGAAGGAGCCCTCAAGAAGGTCGCTCTATGGATCTAACAACTTAAAAACCAAGGTATTACATGCTATTTACTTGAAGATAGAGCTCCTCTACACAAGTCCCGCATCGCAAATAACTATTTGCAAGTTTAAAAGGTCGAAAAGATAGCGTAGCTAGGTCACAGTCCAGATGTGAACGCATCTAAGCATACCTAGCTATAGTTACGACGTCATGTGACGAAGCAATTCACCCTAAGCTGTACACTAGAGCAGTGCCAACAGCAATAGGAGACTGAATGGGAGGCTATGCCTCAAGAACTAATTAATCGGTGGGTAATAGAGATTCGAAAGGTAGTGCGCAGGATCATACAAAACGAGGGAAGAAACAACTTCCATAGCTAATCGCAACTCTAGAAAATCGATATATTTATAGATCTACATATAATTAAGTAGCCTTATCTTTTATAGAGCAAAAAAACAGACTCGTTGTGTTGTTTCTTCCCTGTTTTGTATGGCCGTACAGCCAAAAAAGTGAAGTTGGCGCACAGGCCAGAAAATATTCCTCACTAAAAACGAGCTCCTTCGTAGTGCCATCATCGACATCGCCGAACACTTACGTCGTCATGCTCGCGCTCTAGTGCTCTGCTGTTACAGTGTTTGATAGCGCATTCTATGCCCAGCGCGAACTCGTCATACACCGTCTGCGTTACCACATACATCTGTAGTACTTGTGCATCGCCGTGTCGATGAGCGATCAGCTCCAGAACAGCACTTGTATTCTTCACTTCACTTCCTTTCCATCCAATATTATGTGTACCTCCAACACGTGGAAGCGTGTCACCTACATAGAGGGGTTACCTCGATCAGTGCTCACGAACACGACCAGTACAGCAGCGAACCTGGGATCGTCAGTCGTCTGTCAGTTCATTGAACGCATGATACGTACGCAGATGTAACAGCAAAAACTTCGGCTCGTTTGGCATTGGCGAAGAAAGTCAAACAAAAGCTCATGCCCACGTTGAAGGCTGCGATTGTCCAGAGCTTCGCTTTCAGTGACTCGAGCTGAATCAGCACAAGAATGGATGCGATTGGCAGCATGGCCGCAATCATGGAACTGATCCACAGTGTGATCTTTGCCACAGTGGTATCATAGTACACTTTCCGACCAAGATGCCGATTCCCTTTCGTAAAGAGACCCAGACCGCATTTGAAGAGGTATATTGCGCGTTCAGATACCACTCTGGAGAATTTATCTTCTATGTTGCGTGGATGAACAGCAATGATGTCTGGCGGATGATTGTCAGGGTCGGTGGTTTTTCCCCATGTTTGCACATCGACGCCATTCATATGATGAGGGCCCATGTCTTCACTTTCGAGGAAGTTTTGGATGTCGTGAAGATCAAATCGATCGGGTGCGTTAAGCTTGTGAAGAGAAGAGAGCTGAATGACAGCTTTGTCTGAACTCGTTGTCATTCCGACATTTACTCCCTTTATGATCGCGGCTTACTCACTGTATTGATTCAGTTTCTCTTGCATCTTTTCTATCAGTTTGATCTGATCTGATTGCTTTCCATCCGCCTCTTCAAGCATACACTGGTAGTCAACTGCGTAGATAGCTCGTTTCCCCTTGGACCCCTTGTTGTCTTGTTTCTCGATCAAATGCAGATCATTCTCCAGAATGCAAAGTTCGGCTTGAAGATACAATATGCGTCGCGCATTGAGTCCATCAAATCGTCGATATATTCCCGTCTCCGGTTTACAGGCGATTCGTTCGGAAAGCCGAGGATAGCCTATCGGATGATTTTCCCAAGTTCGCACAAGAGGTGTTGTTTTCGATCTGCCACCCTTGACCAGACCCAGGGCCTTCTCCAACATTATGAGCTTATGACTTTTTGATTATCGGTCTGAGGCGCAACATAAGCAATGAACTCTTCGGGGGAGCGGTTACTTATGTTGAGTCCTCGACACCCGAATGACAGGTTAACATGGTTACGTCTGAACTGCATGAGCATCGATGAGCTCGAATCAGCGCTACACCCGATGGTTGTACCAGCGGTTATTGTGGTACCACAAGCATAAATGTTTGCTGCTCGCCACAATCCCAATACGGCCTCATTATCCCAGGCGGTACTACTACCACATGTGGTTTGAAAATGACGATGGGCTCTGACGGTACTTCTTGCTAAAGATATACTCACTTCAGAATGTAAATCCAGAACAACAAGAACTGTATGATCCTGCGAAGACTTCATTGTCATGAATCTCCACACATACCAGTATACGCGATTTCAGAGCGATGACCCGGTGAGCCTGCGTTCCGCAAACGCTCCAGGATTGCATACGCGTTATGAGAGCCTGGAGATCTATGTATCCTTCATGAATACAGTAGTCTCTACTGAGCTCTCAAAGCTGTACGTGGCATCAATCTCAGCCAGTGCAAATGCCATCCAGACCTCCAGATGAGCCGCACGATTGTGTGCCTTCATCGTCAGTTGTGATAATCGCCATCTACACGCTAGTTCATCTACACGACGAGTGACTACACATGAACGTTGGAAGTGATTCATGACCATGGTCAGGAGGAGCTCAGCTTGTTCATCATGTCTCCGCAGGTGACCAACGGTAAGCAAGCGTAGAAGTGTATATAATCCACCATGTTAAGTTCTATACCATTGTTCATCTTGGTTCCAAAACACCTTTCGCGATGACTACAACAAATAGCACGACATCTACCGCAACATCCCAGCTACCATCCCAGCCACATGAAGGCTCGCGCGAACCCGGTGCAAAGAGAGACAATGATGAGAACATCGAAATAAGCGCCAAAGAAGGTAAAGATAAAAAGGACGCCCGACGCATAGCACAACTTGAGCACGGCTGGCTGTGCGGCCATTCGCCCACCCATTGCACGGAAGGAAAGGATGATATGAAAGAGCCACCTACATGTTCTGGTACACCGAAAGGTAAACCTTGTTCCCACAAAAGGTGCGAAGAATGCCTTCCGGTACGCATCTTCCTTGAAAGTCATATGGACCTGCGGGATAAGATCAGACCCGATCCTAAAAAGGGACTTTTTGGGTGGTTCCATGACGATTGCAGAACCCATCATGCAGGCCTGTCGCCGGAGAGTAAGGTTTGCAAGGAATGCAAGAAGGATGTTAAGGACGCATATGCCTATACATTTCAACCCGTAAGCGAGAATGGTAACTAGCGGGCCAAGTATGACCGCATCGGATCCTCTGTTCGTATGCAGATTCCGTCTCCTCTAGCTTTGAAAGCGGCAAGAAAGAAGACTTTGCGCAGAAACTGAAATCTGCAGAGCGATTAGGTGACAGTGTCATGTTCATGACCCACAAGATAATGCTCCAAGTCAAGGTGATGTATCGTGAAGACGATATCTTCTGGATGTATCCGCTACTTAATCAGTGGTCCACGAAGTCCTTCTGCCTGTAATCACCAATCCAAACGCTTAAATCCTGTAGTCTTTTCCCTGGTTGTTTATAACCACTTCCGTTGCGCATGTGATATGCCTCAAGTCATGAGACTTTTCTCCAAGAATATGATCTTCGCTTCCTATATTCCCCTCAGTGACAGCATAAACTTCATTCTTCCCAGCCAGCGCCGATCCTGCGCTCTCTCTCCACATATCGTACGTCTCATGGTCAGCTTGTGTATCAGTTCTTGATCCACCCAGTGTAGTCAAGATAGATCTGCGAGGTCTAGAAGGTGGACCGCTGCCAATCGTCCTGGGCTTTTCGCCGTCCTGGAATTGGTCGTATTGGTTGTTGCTCGACGAGTCGCTGACTTTTCGCAAGAGCGGCTTTAACGTGGGTATGGAAGCCGCGATAATTCCAACATTGAGCTGAAGGCTACAGGCACACGTCGTTAGTACTAAGTTCGAGCGCGTATGGTCGAGACAGGTGTACGTACAAGCCCCAGAATCGCACATTATTGTTGCTGTGCAATTTGTTAGCCAACCGGTCAGTCAGATTAGCAAAGCTGAGCATCACTAACAAGTGTGGGTCCTTGTCTTTGACGATAGTAAGTTGGTATACCGTTTTGACAACACCGATAGCGACAGCACTGGCGAACTATAAGTAAGTGGATACGGGTGCAATTGTAAGTGAGAGAACTTACATGTAGCCTAAACTGAGTACGGCTATTAAACTGATTCTCATACGTCGAGACGTCTGGAGGTCCCACAGAACAGGTACAGGCAATGTAGCGAAGCAAACATCAGTGAAGATGTTGAAGGCTATCGATACGTTAGCGAATGCATCTACAATCATCCCACTTGGTAGCTTACCGGAGTTGGCAATTCCAAAATGCATAACCAACTTTAGAGGATAGCAAGTATGCGCGTACTGAGGGTTCCAGAAACCAGACATGGGTTTGCAGCGTACGAAAAACGTAAGCCAAGCGAGAACAGTATAGAAGACGACAAAGCCTATGAATGTGTTAACAAAGGTATACACCTTGTGAATCCAATGCTTCAACAAGAAGACTCACCGATCAAGCTCCATAGTGTACGGGTGTACCATTTGTGGTTGCTCAACCGGAGTAGGAAGAAAGCAATAGAAATCTTCAACAACCCAAGCCCACCTATGGCGGATATAATACTCTGCCAAAAAGCGATTTGATCCCAAACTCGTCTGTCATCCTGCGAAAGCGTTGCAGTATGTCGACCAAGCCCATAAGGCTCTTGCAAAATAAAGCAGATCCAACCGGCGCAAGCTCCGAGCTATTGACGTAAGCATCACGGATATGCAAAAAGACGAAGCGCGCTCACAACTGCTAGGAGGACCACAAAGTCATCCCGTCCGGAAGTTTTCACCAAGCCTATTCGTGCGTAAAGACGAAGGCCGACGCTGATCAGGGCGAGTAAATGAAAAATACCAGTAAGGGCAAGGAAGCGAGTAAGGTTGCTTTCTGCTGCCCATTTGGAATCTAAGTTCGTCTGCACTGATGGTGGAGGCATGGTTGCATAGGGAGAAGACAAAAGGCCGGGAAGGTGTCAAAAGCAAAAAGATGCAACTTCGAGGGTCAGGCTCTGATCAAAGCAGTTCATGTAGGTGTGGGATCCTACCATCACACACGAACACCGTCAAACTCAGGATCCTCCCGTGCCGGTCATAGCGAGCGTCGATTCAGGTCTGACGTCTATAGGATAAAACGTCATTCTTTCGAATATCAGGGGCGACCACGTCGCGTCTCCGCATGATTTTGGCATGTATAATATTCAGGAGACCGGTTCATCGGGGTATAGTGTCATTCACGTAAGCGATCTCGAAATGAGAGCCCAGTGATATGGTCCAGAAGACAAGTCTTGCTCGGGCAACGGAAACCATGCATTCGCAACCCTGCGTGCGTTTTATGTAACTCTTGTGGGCGGACAAGTATGCCGCAGGGGTGATGTGATTGGTGGTGGCAGATGCGCAGCACTCGGATCCCAGTTGAAGTACCTTCGGAACCGGCTTGTGAAATACCCTCCGCCTTGGCGACGCCACGATCCTTCACGCCCATACGGTACCATATCCGAGAAGACATGGCATTGCAGAATGAACCTTGGAAGTTTAGCATCACTGGGAAAAGAGTAAGATCACTAGTGTACCGTCCCACACGGGACGCGGCGTTGGACGCATTCGAGCCGTGATGCACGACCCAACCGGCACACAAGGCTGCGGTGTACCTAGTCATCTCATCACAGGACACGTGCAGCACCAAGCCGCTACAGAACGACGCAACATGTAGCTACGATCCTTTTCGACAGAGTGGCCCACTCCCAATGGATTCAGAAATCCAGAATCCAGCGTCAGAATATGGGAAGATATACGCCTAGGCCCTTCCTCCAACATATGTACGGCAATCGCGGCCCCTGCATCGGCGAATATAGCGTTCGAAGCACGTGTACCACGTGTGGGCGCCTAACGCCATATTCACAGCTCGTGAAGCCTATAAATATATCGTCCGTGCGTGGATCCTACGAGTGCCTGCTTAGCGACATGGGCCATGCCGTTCAGTAATGTCCTCCGCATTAAGATTAAGAGCGACGTCCTCAGGGGAAGCAACGAGAATCCCAGAAGATCACCCGACTCCAGACTTACCAGACCGATCCAGCATGCTCATGGATACAGACCACCTAGAAGACCAAAAAAGCGCCTGTTGCAGACAGCATCTGCAAGCCCTTCGCACCAGAACATGCGTTTCGCAGATCATACCCACCAACTTAGCTACCCGGGAATACCACAATCGGCTTTTGCGCCGGACAGCACATGCACCCACCGGGCTTGTACAAACGGAAGGCAAACTCCTCAGCCACATCTAGAATTTCGCCAGTCAACGGCCATGACTAGCAATACTCACCTCATCCCCATGCTCGAGTCGAGATAGGTCATGTCCGATCCATGTCTTTGCATGCGTCTGTAGAGCTTTGAGATGCTCCTCCGGGGCAGGGTACCGGCAGTCAAGCATATTAAAAGGCACATCCCCCACTATACATGGATTTTCGCATCGCTCAGCCAAGCACGAGAAGTCTTATTCGGTTAACCTTCTCGTTTGCTCAACACCCAACTGCAAGATGCGTCTATCCAGCCTTCCGACTGCTCTTCTGGCATTCGCTGCTGCCGCCCAATCCGTAGCGGTGGAGAAGAGGGATCTGCTTTCGGACCTGCAGAACCAAGCCCTTGAAAACCTCAAGGCTGCAGAGAAAAATGGTACCCTTGAGAGGAGAGGGAGCTGCTCCATCTTTAACGCATCAGTTCGCAAAGATTGGTAAGAATCCTACAAACCTCTGGGGCTACCGAGACTAACACATGCGCAAGGGCTTTGATGAGCGCCAAAGAGCGAAAAGCATATATCAGTGCCGTCCAGTGCATGTACAACGCTCCATCCCAATCCGATCCCGTCATTGTACCAGGTGCAAAGAACCGCTACGATGACTTCGTCGCACAGCACATCAACCAAACCTTGTCAATCCACGGAACCGGTAACTTTTTGAGTTGGCATAGGTACTTTGTACATGGGTACGAGAAGGCGTTGAGGGAGGAGTGCGGATACAATGGCTACCAACCCTATTGGAACTGGTTTACTCACACAGACGATCTGACCAAGCACCCTGTCTTTGACGGCTCTGCGACAAGCATGAGCGGCGACGGAGAGTATGTAAAGCACAACGGAAGCGCGGGGGGCAGAGGCACGATTGTGCTACCGTCTGGCGCAGGAGGTGGCTGCATAAAAGACGGTCCGTTCAAGGGGTGAGTCCACATCTAACCGCTGTATATCGCAGAAATTCTAACGAGCGTAGTTTGCAAATCAACCTCGGTCCCGTCTCACCAGCAATGGCCGGCGAGGTCCCCGTGAAATCGCCACTCTCGTGGAACCCACGCTGCGCAAAGAGAGATCTCACTTCCTACGCATCCAAGACATGGCTGACCTACGAAAACCTTTACAATATCACCCTCGGTACAGCCTCCAAGAACGTGGGCCTCTTCCAAGACGAGCTCCAAGGACGTTTTCCCGACGGCTTCCTCGGCATGCACGGCGCAGGCCACTTCTCAATTGGAGGAGACGGCGGCGATGTCTTCAGCAGCCCTAATGACCCTATATTCTTCCTACACCATGCAATGGTCGACCGTGTATGGTGGCTATGGCAGGCGCTGCACCTCAACCAGGCCAAATCCATTGCTGGTACCATTACCATCTTCAATCAGCCCCCTAGTCGAGATGCTAGGCTTGACGATCCTATTCAGATGAATTATCTTAATCTTGAGACTACGACTACCGGGGATATGATGAGTACGTTGGATGGAGAGCCGTTGTGCTATATTTACTTGTAGAGCACAAGTAGCGTGCTTTACCTCTATTCCAAATCATCTTACCA
>JAESFQ010000508.1_pt1 | contig 14308 bp, 14 predicted proteins | sample 9269431 | NCBI WGS metagenome assembly JAESFQ01 (sample SAMN14502588, study PRJNA617103) | algae metagenome | isolation source: Plectolyngbya sp. WJT66-NPBG17 and co-occurring heterotrophs from well... | place: USA: Mojave Desert, Joshua Tree National Park, California | collected 2006-08-06
AGTAACCTACTCGCGATTGCTAGGCTATAGTTTCTTCTATTTTCTAGGTTTCTCTAAGCCTATAACAACAAGCTAAGAGAATATCTTGCCTATTATAAAGCTAGACTTATTAAAGTTCTAGGTGTTCTTATCTACGATACTATACTTCGCCTTTATTAACTAAACTAGGCTAAACTAGAGCTAGATAACCGCTAGATCCTCGCAGGCAGCTCGCTAGCGATTGTACAGACGGCTCTACCGCGTGCGCAGCTTAGGTATACGCGCGATAAACCTGTCTACCTAGTTCTTGCCTATAGGCTTCCCGCCACGCTCTCGCAGCAGTCTGTTAGCTATATCTCGTACGTATACCTTTAAGAGCGGTATGCTACGTAAAGACTCGTTAAGTATACGCTGTACAATCGCCTTCTCTTCTAGTTTTATAAGGCTCTTCTAATTTAGCTTACACTCGCGTTAAGAGTGTGTTACGTTGCGTCGCCGCTGTATTATTCTTTAGAGAACGTTGTAGATTGCCTTAGCGTGTTGCAGGCTTTTTACTTAGTTACACTAGATATTAGAGATAGCAAGCTATACATTAGCTTTATTGTAGAGTCTAGAGGCTTTATAGTGTTAAGACATTACGCGTTATTACTGCGCTGGCGTTTTAGTAGAGAAACTAGGGCGCTTAATAGAGTAGGGCGCTCGATAGTAAACTACGTTAGAGTGTACCTCTAGCTTAATTTCCTCTACCTAGCGTAACTAGATAGTGTTATTAGCGGACTCGTAGAGAAGGCTAGAGAGTAGAGCTAATCTATCGCCGTATACATACGCTATAAGCGTTACCTAGGTACAATTACTATCTTAAAGTAATACTCTAATCTTCTTCTTCTCTTATATACGCCTACTAAACACGTGTTTTATTCTTAAGGTAACTTCTATTATAAAGCTCTTCTTATCTATATTATATATATACTTAGCGTTAACCTTATACTTAGCAATCTTACGCTGTAGTAAGTTAAAGTACAGCTTATACTTACTATAGGAATTAGCGTTATAGCGATTAGCGTCTATATCCGTTAAGTACTAAGAGATAAGATAGATAGAGTACTTGTTAATAAAGCGCGTAACCTAGCTCTCGCTTACTAGCTTCTAGGCGACTACTAACGCGAAATTAGCGATTATCTCTCTTGTAGAAGGTATATAACGAGCGGTAAGCTCTTCTATATACCTTACAAGCTTCTTCTCTTGTTATTAGGTAAGCTTCTGCTAGTTAGAGTCTTTGGTTTCCTAGGGTGCCTAAACGCCTTTGTGTCTCCGCGCCAAAGTTGAGCGATTAAAGCCATGTTAATTAGCAATTTTCTGATACACAAGTTTCTCTCCTAGGTCTAGCGCTTTGATTGCTGCAAGCGCATAATTAATAGGTGCCATGGCTGTTGAGTTATCACGCGTCAAAGTGTGGGTGCTGTTTATGGTGATCGGGCGTTGCGCGACTCCGGGCGTTGCGCGCACGGACACGGTAAGCGCGTGCCGACTGATCTGAGCCAAGATCTCGGGAGACTGCACGCAGGAAAGCGCACAGCTTCTTTTCAACAATACGTTTTCGATCGCACTTTGGCCATATGCTTTCAGTGTTCTGGCTAGGGTACAAGTACCGAAGGCGGCTTGCTTGTTCTAGACTCAGCTCCCTTTCTGTTAACACTCATCGGCCGCTTCTGTCTAGGACATGCCATCGAGCGAAAGTGATTCGTGCTCCATAGACAGCCTCACGTCTTTTCGACTCGGATGAGCTGCCCTCCCGCTGCGGAGCTCTAGCGTGACAATTCCTGCGACGCCATACAGGCATGCTGCCTGCGGTGCCTAAAGTAGCGTTCCTTTCCCCGCGCACTCCACGAAACTGCGTTGGTCGGATCTATCTCCAAGGTCGCTACATACCTCAGTTCGCTCCTTAAAGGCCTTCACTTCAGCAGTCTGCATTTTGTTCTCGCCACTGTCGAGTACTTGACTAGGAGTCCACTGCTGGACAATATGCTGTCCTCGACTGCGCTAAAACATTCGCCGAGCACGGACGGTACTTGCCACACTAGATAGTTAACTAAATATGAGGCACCAGATGGGCCGTCACTCACTACCGCCTCTTAGTTCATTATCCCCATACAGGATACTTGGGGTGCGTGTGGCTTGGACCTGTACATCGGGATCCACGCTGCTTTCATCCCCAAGACGGGAGCGAAGAGCGAGACTGGCTACATAGATGGAAAATGCATTGGGGCCAAAAATGATGGCAACTGCGCAAAGTACATCACCTTCAAGACTGAGTGCAATTGCAAGGTGATAACAAAATACGAGCCAGTCAAGACCTCGGTATATAGTTCCTCTCGCACATAATATAATATTGCTAACATGTGCAAACAGCTTGTATGTGTCAAAACTGTTTATGGAACCCATGCAGCCTACTGCAGCATCACCCCTCCTGAAGTGACTGCTACAGCTCCATGTGATGATCCCCAGGTCAGAACAATCAAGACTGTGACTTCAACAACCCATATCAAGGGCTACACCTGCCCGACTCCGGCCTAAAATGCTGAGACAGAGACTCTTCCGGGGAGGCGGCAGCTTGGAGGCCTCGACTTACTAGAAGCGAGATGAAAAGGGTGTTTTTCTGTCTTGACTCGCCGTAATATCCACACTCCTTAGCAAATGCAATGATTTCCCGCGATGAGTCTTGAACCCTTCTTAAAGTTCATTACAAGATATGAGGTGACAGCATATCACTGCAACAACAGCTGGTGTGTGTTATTAAGTTATTCGAATACAGTTTGCGTCGGATGATAAAGCGCAGCCATACTCTTGCCCGACCCAAAATCATGGGCTGCCTCATGATGAGCAGAACCTTCAATCACGGGCTCATCATCTTCGTCATCGTCATAATGACCAACAACAAAGATATCTTGAGCATCCTCCGGCTGCTCAGCCTTACGACTCGCAAGATCAAGATCGAATCCACAATCCTTCGTAGCAACAGCCGAATCTGCACGTTGAGAAGAATCGTAAACTTCAGCCTTTCGTTCCTGAACGACAGCTTCACTATGCTGAGCGGAGGCTTGACGGACCATGGCGACTACTGAATGCGGCACTCCGAATTCGCTTCCTAGGGCTTCAGCCATTGAACTAGCTTTCAGGTTCGCTGGCTTCGCACCTGCGGGTAAACCAATAGTCATTGCTAAACGATTGATAATGTCTAATGCCAAAGGAAGAGGGCGACGGCTAGGAGGGATTATGAGATTACCAATGGTTTCAAAACGGCTGGTTACAGAGAAGCGATAGTCTGATACGCAAAGGCGCTGGGATTCTACGTCGTTCGTAGTGGATGATAGGATGGAAGGAGGAGGTTTCTGGCGCGACCAAGTGAGCCGTCTGACTGGGTGGATGAAGATCAAGATTAAAACAACGATTAGTAGTGCTGTGCCTGCGCAACTTGCGATGATGGCACCGACTTGGTAGTGGGCCAGCGCCATGGATGTGTGATAATGTAGAAGGGAACTGCGCCTGCGGATTTGATCGTTGAGGGGGTGCTAATGAGCTGAGAAGAGGCAACGAGACAAAGACCTTAGTCGATAGGCTGAAGTAACAGTGTATAGCAGATGGAGAAAAGTAAGCGCACAATGTTTGACGCTTCCGAATTTGGTCACGTTGATGCAGTCTTACAATTGATCTACAAATTATAGATGGGCCTTGCTTGATGTTGGCCGATCTCCCTGAATCTCCCGTCTTGATTTAGAGGTCTCATTGTATTTCTTCCAGCGACGCCAGGTGGGAACCAGCCTGAAGACGTCCTAGTGGCGCTCCGAGCTCTGACTGCGCCCACAGCACCCATTCTCGAGCCGATAAAATTTGGAGGCGCAGTTCTAATCTATACTAGTGGGTGGTGTAAGACATCCCCATGGACCAAGAAATTAGGTAAGGTGGGCCTACCAGCGGACCTCGTGAACTCGTTGGCGCGTGGTATGTCCGTATCTATGGTGAGTACTGGCCGCCGTGCCCGTTGCAGACTCCGTTCGATATCTTGTTGTTGGCGCTTTTGTTCAACTTGTCGCCGACGCCGATGGTGAAAGCAGTGGATGCTTCCAATGACAGTGGCCATGATAATTGCAGCGGTTAATGCGGAGGCGATGATGATGATCGTTTTCTCGGAGATTCCTTGAGGCTGTAAGTCATCGATCGACGTTCCGGGGTATGCACCGGATAATTCAGCCTTGTTTATGGGTGGTGCGGAGCTTGGAGTCATTTTGTTGAGTTGAGGTGAACAACATGCACAACCGTGATGCCAGTCTTCGAGAGCAAAGTGCCATCATTTTTTCCGCCGAGGTGTTAGCCGAATTCTATTCGAAGTAGTCGAGTATCTCCTTTGTTGGTAAATCATACAAAAGGATAAAGCTGTCGGGTCACACCGCCCGGCTGTGGACCCACAGAACACGCGGCATACAAAGAAGATGTAAGAATAATACGAAATCAAAAGGCGAAGAAGTTATGAGCTTTGGTCGCTCTGCATGTAAGTAAATGATTATGGCTTTCATGAAAGCGTACCTACAAAAGTCCCAAGAGCAGCTACTTTAATTCCCTCTCCTCCTGATCATTGGGACAAGCTCTTTGTTAAGGTTTACTTATCGTATAAGTTTAAGTCAGGCTAGGTTCAGATTCCTACCCTCTCTTTCATCTTCTCCCATAGTGTTCGTCGAGCCTTTTGCTCTTCAGCCACCTTTCTCCAGTATTCGGTGTATTCTCTGGTGATGGGCCTTGGCTTCCACTCCTCTTGCATTTTTCTACGGCGTTCTTCCTCGCCAGGGTCCTTCCGAGTATGGTATCGACGTAGCCACTCTTGATGAGTCAGTCGGTTTTGATGCTGGGACAGGTGAGCAGGACGAGGTTCATTTACAGTAGGAATTGTTGATATATTCAGAAACTGTTCTGAAGAAGGAGCGGGAGGGGCTGTGCGCTTCCGCCAGAAGCACATTGTCTTGAGATGGCGGTGAACAAAACTCTTGTGTGACGGTATGTCCTCTGTGACTGGGAGAATGGGCTCTTTAGCATGAAGAAAGATGGATGGTATAAACTTCCGTAAGTACAAGAATGTGATGATAAGTGCAACGGCAATTATAATTGCGACAGTTATCAAGAAGTTGCGTTTGACATTTGAATCTTCTCGCATAGTCATAACAAGCGGCTGAACTCAGTAGGTTGCGAGGATGAAACGTTGCTAAGGCCTTGTGTAAACTGCTACCTACAAGTAAGCTGTGATGGTGGTGTTTAGTGATATAGTCGAGACAAAGAAAAAATTGTTCGTGAACAAAGTGATACGATCGGTCCGCAGTGGGATGACAATGGCGGGATGGCAGTAATTGGTGAGCGACAATACGGACGGCGAAAGATTGAACTCCGCTGATTACTCGAACGAATCCAGGATGAATGTCAATACAATTCTTCGTAATCGCACCATAGTGGTCTAAGGACTGGTGTGATGCATTCATGATTGTAGCGGTGGCGAGCGCGTGATGCTGACGACGTCATGAATTCCTCCATGTTTTCAAGGCCTCTGCCGCCCGATCTTACAACCTTCATTGTTACTTCTACCCTTGTTTTTGGTCGGTCGCGTCAGTATCATGTCTGCAAACACCTCGGAATCCGCGATCGAGAAGTATCGTTACGAGATTCTTTTCGGTGCCTGGCTGGCCGTCACAGGAGCGACATTTCTTCGCATCAAGCGCCAGCCCTACTCTACCCGTCTGAAGATAGAGCAGTACGAGAGCATCTTCAAAGGCACATCTCTGGGTGCTGTGCTTATCGGAATCGGGATCACACCAGCACGAACCACAGCAAGGCGATTCAGTGGTAATTGAGCGAAGACGGTCGCTGTTGATGCTGTCTAGGAAACGCGTGGAGAGGCCGCGTCCAGGTCGAGCTTGGCACTTCCCCGCAGCTTTCACATGCGAACACCCGTCATCGCTCACACAACACGACGACTTGCCATCATGTTACTTCGACTGGGCTCATCCAGCGTTGAAGTCAAGATGTGGAATCCTGTCTACGCCGTCACGCCTATCATACTGCTGTTCGTCTCAGTCCCGCTCGCCATCTTCGCCGTCGTCACCACGTCAATCGCCATATCGCTCCTCTCCTTCCGCGCATTAGCTGTGTATTGCCGTCTCGCTGTAGCGATCATAGGCGCATGGCTCTCTCCCTCACAGTCGAAACCAGTTTCGCTTCGTCGTGCCCCTCTAATACCTTCGTCCGCCCGACAGTCCCCGACCCGACAGCGCCAACGCCATCGTCGGGCCAGTACGGCCAGTACGGCATCTTCACAAGATGCAGCTGGACACTCGGCGCATACGTCACGTATCCTAAAACACAAGAACAACTCTCTTACGGCGCTCATTGGTACCAGCGAATTGACGCGTGACTTTGAAGGCGTAGGAGGATGGAGAGTCGCTGGGGATGATGATGAAGAGGCACTGTGGATGGGCATCAACTCAAGACTTCAATTGCCTGCCGAAACGCCTACTCGGAGGCATGCGCGGAGCTTGACTGGCGGCGCAAGCCCAGGCCAGAGGTGGAGCGCTGGATCAGAGGCGTTTCGAATGAGCCCTGTACAGAGCAGGGCAAGGACACCAGTACGATTCGCCATAGACGACGAATCTGGCTATTTCCCTATGCAACCCGCGTCAGACAGTCGACGCACTAGCGTCGGCTCCGATTCAATCAAACATCATAGAACACGGAAAAGTGGTAGTGGCGGTAGCATGTCAAGCACTGCATCGGGCGGTTTGGCTGTTACAGTAAAAGAGGCTGAGAACTGAAATGCTGTACGAATGGTGCTCTGGCCCCAATTGTCATTCACCTCGACTTGATGAGCAGGCCACAGCTCAAGTCTTCGACCCACTTGGGTTGCGGACTTTGTTGCCTGAAATATGACTACGCTGTACAATTTGTACCGTGAATGCGACACATCCACCGCCCTAGACCAGCCTACACTTACAAGATTCAACTACCTCTTCCGCTCAACTGACCATCAACTCCCCTCTTAGCAACCGGCCACACCTAGCCGACGCCCTCGATGGTCGAACAACAGGAACTGGAGGACACTATCGCTCCCCATTTCACCGCGACACACTTGGTTATCGCTGGTGTTGGAGCTGTGGCCGCTCTCCTTCTAGTCGTTGGGCTTGGGTTTGCTTTAATGAGACGTAAAAATCGTCGGGTTCAACAAGCGGCTATGCCACGAGCGTACTTGCTGCCAATGTACGTAGGTCGTCAGAGCTTACCGCCGGCTTACGAAGTAGAACGCTCTGCGCTCCATAGGCCTGCTTCTATCGCTCACTCGCCACGAGCTCTCGCTGGAGTGTCGCTGGAGAATGCTCAAATTGGGGAAGATAGCGAGTATGAAGTTTATATCTGGGGCTCTGTTCAACATCGTACCTCTCGCCGTCGTCTTCCACTATACCCAGCCCATCATCGGCAAAACACGCACGAGAGCGCTCGCGAATCCGTTGCGACACTTCCACGATATGAAGGGCCACCATCATACAAATCGGATAACGGCTTTCAGGCTTCAATCTAGCATCTATGTTGCCGCCTCGGAGGCCGTTTTGGATTATCTGACAGCTTTCAATTGGCGTCTTACCGTCTGTATCGGCATTTCCGCGCTATCCAACATGGACTTTGTCACCCCTGCATGCTGGCTCGCAAATGCAGAATGAGCTGGAGGGAGAGGCTGGCAGGACGTAGTATCTGTTCGATCGGGTGCAGTGGATGGCATCTCTTTTACGCAGTCGTCTGTATAGGTTTGCAGCAATAGCAACTTACATTCCATATTGATTTTAGGCATAAGGACAACACAGTCGAAGCCCCACATGCAAGTGCTACCAACCATGAAGCTAAGTACTAACAACGTTCTCAAAGGGTAAATTGAAGTCACACAACATTCGGTTGAGACCCGAGGATGAAGTCCCGGACCCCACTACAATCAGCTCGAGATTAACTCTGCACTCAACAGAATGCGATTTGGGATTGAGGACCAGAAATGGTAGACAATAACGGAAAAGAGATATGTAAAGACTAGTCAGTTTTCTATTACATGCTCTTGAGTTTCTCACAACCCCATTTTTCCTCGACGATATTTTTTACGGTACCTTGCGCGATCACAACGATGTGGATAGCATTCTCGCTCCTTCTGTTCCTCATTAGTCATGTCTCCAGCCAACCCCCATTCAACATACCTCCTATGCTACGCTTCCAATGCTCGCAACTCGTCGTTGAGCGCCTAGATCCTCTCGTGAATCCCAACACCATCCCATCACCGCATGTCCATCAGATCGTCGGCGGGGACTCCTTCACTGCATTCATGCCGCCGTCGACGCACGATCTTGTCAACGCCTCTACATGTACCAGCTGCACCTTCTCGGAAGACTTCTCGAACTACTGGACCGCGGTCTTATATTTCCGGGCACGCAATGGCACGTATAAGAGGGTACCGCAGTTTACCAGTGAAGGGCTCAAGGGCGAGGGAGGCATCACCATCTACTATACACCAGACACCAAGAACCAAACGGGCGTCACGGCCTTCCGTCCCGGATTCCGCATGTTAGTCGGCGACGCGACGGCAACGTCTCTCTCGTCCGCGCGCAAAGTATGCTACCGGTGCATGCCAGAGACCGGCGACCACAACCACCTCAATTGCGCAGTCCCAGATGCCCAGACACTTCCTACGCGTTTCTGTCCAGGTGGCATACGCTCCGTCATCACCTTTCCAACGTGCTGGGACGGCATTAATCTCGATTCTCCGGACCACCAGAGCCATGTGGCGTACGCGAATGGCGCCATGGAAACTGACGTCGGTCCCACGGGAACGTGTCCAGAAAGCCATCCAGTGGCGATCCCACAGGTCATGTATGAGGTTATGTGGGATACGAGGATCTTCAACGATGAAGCGTTGTGGCCGGAGGATGGAACGCAGCCTTTTGTGCTCAGTACTGGGGATCGGTGAGTCGAGCTTTTGCTTCCTTGGAAACCGAGTATGTTATGCCTAGGTCTGACTTTGCCGTCAATTTAGGAACGGCTTTTCGCAACATGGGGACTACGTGTTTGGCTGGAAGGACGATTCACTCCAGCGCGCTATGAATGCGCGCTGTATGGGGGATGTTTGTTCAGTGCTGGATTCGCAGACTACTGAAGAGGCCGTCAAATGCACTATACCGCGGACTGTTGATGAGGATATTGACGGATGTGAGTTATACATGCTATACTCGTGTGCAAGATCTGGTTAGCTAACAATCGTTGCAGGGTTAACTGAACTTCCGGGCGATATCATGGAAGTCTGACGAGAGGCAGATGGGTGTTGTTAGTCAAAGTGGAATATGATGTCGCAAAGCAAGATTTAGCGTTGCGCAACCCTGAAGCTATCTATAGTACAATAACTAGTCTCTCAAGAGAGATCGTAACTCAATCAACCGCAATGTACTCCTCTTCCGCAATCTGCAACGCTCGTAGTAGCCATTGCAGGAATGCGCCGCGAATCCTGTCGCCAGTGATCAATGATACACTTGCATTCACCTTATTTCCCTTGCAGCGACATGGTAAAATTGAGATCGGGAATACCAATTACTCCTTGGAGCTTGGGGTGATAGACGATATCGGTGTCGTCGGAATTGGACGGATTCCCTTGGCTGGTCTTAAGCACGCTGGCGTTGGTAATTGATGCTGATGGCATAGTCGGCGTTTTCTCAGCTTTGATGAAGGTGTCCGCGTTATTTGCTGCTGAAGCAATGTCGATGTGCGGATCCGCGGAAGGGTGCGGTTCGGATGAGATGTCGTTCGTATCTGGCTTTGCATCTAGTGCAGCTCTCAGAGAGCGCGCCGTCTCTGTGAAGTAGCATGACGAAGCTTCAGGTGGGGTTGACGACATGATGTCGGCGGTACTGGTGGTGAGGAGTCGAAAATGGTGAATGAAGATTTGGTACTTTGCAATCAAGTCATGCAATCGTGAGTAGGCATCGCTATTGGACTGTAGAGTGTTGGAGCAGTGGGCGTCAGCAAACACGACACTTGAGTGACACCGAAGTGGGAAGGTGAAGATGTGACTGTTGACTCAAGCTAGAGGAGATATAGAGGAAGGTTCAATTCCCACGTGCTGATGTATCTAGGCAATCGCGCCCACCTGGTCACCCCGGACCTTCACAACGGCGCATCTCACAGTTTCGACCAGATCGAAATCGATGTTGAGCCATCGCTTCCTTGGCTCTTCCGGGCTCGGTAGCGACAAGTCTTCATTCATCCTTCTCTTTTCCAATTTTGAGAAGCAAAGCAATAGAATCAAGAGATCGCGAGAACAGCCAAAACAGTGGGTTACAGCGTCGAATGGTCAAACTAGAGTTCCAAACGAACCGTGAATAAACACGAGAATATTTCTAGTGTGCCCATAGGTTATCTGTATTCTATACATTAAACCAACTACAATACCAACAGCATTCGGTCATGCTTGGAGCATACATGCCGAAAGCGGAAATGCTTGCGAGGGCTTGTCTGAGAACACAATCACATATAAAGTGAGCATCATTTCAGGGATCACTAACCATAATGATCTACAGAACTGAAAGGCTAAGATGTACTACATAATTGGCAGCATCTTCTTCGTCATGCGTACGCCGGCTGGCATCATCTCATGAAACACTGATCTACCCAGGGAAAGGATAGACAGCGGGACTCTTGTATCCGTTTTTACCGACTGCCCTTACGCCAAAGATGACATTGTCCTTGCTAAGTGGAAGCACGACTGACCCAACCTTGCCAACATCGAGCATGCGAGTCCATAGGCTCGCTGTAGTGGCCCGCCACACAATCTCATAGCTTGCCACATCCGTGCTGTTGGAGACAATCCACTTAATGCGTGAATCGTTGTCCAACACTGTCGTGTCAATGGTAACATTACGCGGCATACCAGGAGCTTGGGAGAGGGACCAGAGCGTTGCGAGGTTGACTTTGCCGACACGCGCTGTGTAGTCAAAGTCGACGAACTCGATCAAATCACCATAAACAGTGCCATTCTCGGTGCGTAAATCCTGATGCTGATGAGCAAAGTTTTCGTTTGGCTCTGTATAACGGATCGCTGGGTACCCCGCCTGAAGGAAACCAGTATGGTCACCTCCGCGCAGGAAGCGATCCAAACGATAGATAATAGCTACATTCATGCCGGTGGCGTTGTTGGCAGCAACTTCAGCGGAAAATCGCGCAAGCTCCCGTGCAGGACTGTCGTTCTCGCCGCCGATCTGGAGTCGTCGTGCTGCAGTGACGTTGTTCTCGGCTGAAAGAGGAGGAATACCCTGAGCGAAAGCACGAATAGTGTATGGGTCCTTCTGGCCGCGGTCACCAGTTGACGAACCAACAATATCGCAATTAAGCATGCCTTCGACGTTTGTGCTGGAGTTCTTAAGGGTCTGCGCAAGATAGGTTGAGCCATACAAGCCCTGTTCTTCGCCAGACACAGCGCCGAGAATGATTGTTGATTTCGGCTGGTGCTTGGCAAGGATACGTGCAATTTCCATCGCAACTTTTTCGGAGTCAGCAGTCGACCTCGGAGAATGGATTCATAGTATACGTACTGGCAACTCCACTTGCGTCGTCATTGGCTCCGGGAGAATCATCCTCGTAGTTGAGCACATCCGTAACGCGGCTGTCCATGTGTCCGGTCATGACATATACTCTTTCGGGATTCTCGCTTCCTTTGGCAGTCGCTAGCACATTCGAGATGTAGACCGGGAAGGGGATTCTGCTGGCCACTTGCTGCAGATAGCTTTGTACCTCGACGGTCATTGTGCCGTTGCTTTCTGCGGCATATTTTCGCATCTCAGAGGCTATCCAATCTCTCGCTGCGTCGATTCCGCGCGTTGAACTGTTATAAGTTGCGAGTGTATGGCGGGTTCCGAACGAGACTAATTTGGTAATCGTAGCTTCGATGTTTGCTGGACTAATCTCATCCACAATGGCTCGCATCTCATCGTCTGGTGCTTGCGGGATCAGCTCCACGCCGACGTTCGAAGGAGGCCATGCGGCGTTGGCGCAGTCAGTATATGACTCTGCGTTGGCTGCCACTGGTAATGGGAGATCCCGCCCAAAGAGAACCTCGTGCGCATAGGTGTTCGAAAGCAGCGCACTGCCGAATAATGCCGATCGGAGATACATCGTGAGTGCAATGAACAGGTAGTTATTTGACAAGATCGCGTGCTCGCGAATTGGTCTCTTATAGTGAACTTGTAGATGAGCCGTCGCCTAACATGCAGGACGGCATATTATGACATGGATCCGCATATCGGCGACAGCGTGCAACGAACTTCCCATGCTAGTTAGCATACTGGGTCTACGGTGGACGCCCCTCATCATATTCTGCGATCTTTTGTCGAGATGCACCTGTTCCGCGGCTCGGCAAGCGTGAATACCCAGGCCTGCTACCTGCCGACAGGGTAGATGATTACCGTAATAGGCAGGTGGAGAAACGAGAACGACGTCAACCACGGAAGATTGAAAGCTTGAAAAAGCCAGCAAGAAGCCGATAAGAAGAAGAGGGCAGTGTGATGACTAAAGGAAAGAGAGAGATGTGCCCACTAAGCACAGTAATTGAGTTTGGCCTGTGCATCCGCAATGGGGTAGCAGCCTGCATAGTAGAAGAGCATCGTTGTCGCGAATACTTCGGAGTACGAGTCGCCATAGAAGCTCGCTGGTATCTCAGTCATCAAATGCGTAGATTGACACTTATCGTGAGTATAATTGCGACGTCGAAGAGCCCAAAGGGAACAAAGGTGATTGTTCAGTTGCTCGCTATGTGATCGTGATGTGGTGTGTAGGTCGACAGTTTGTAAGAATAGGTAGCTTCACGAAAGGTCCAACTAAAGCTTATATGCACCGTAATAGAGTACCCAAATGTCGAGAGTGAACATTGGAGGGGGTGAGCGGCCGGGGGTCTCTACAGTACTGATGCCGCTAGCGCGAACAGGCTAGAGCCTTGGCATTTCATCGAGGGTCCAGAAAGTCGAACTTCGCGATGATGCAATGTGTCAAGTCACGAAAGTCTGCCTACAAGGCTGCAACATAACACATACTACAATAAACCTCGCAACACACCTTACGTCCTTCCGGTAGTTCATCAATCCTCTTCGAATCGCTGAGAGCCTCTACAATCCGCCATGGTTCGCTTCATCTATCCACTTTGGGCAACATAAACTTATATCGCAAACAGAACGCGCTCTTCAATTCCGCCTTACGGCAGTCAACATCCATACGAAAAGACTTGGACCAATTTGCCGACTCAGCCTCGCCATCGCCACATCTCCAAGCCCAACTCAACGCGTCCTTAACCTCATTCGCACGTACAATCGACGACTATGGCAAACTTGCAAAGCAAGAACCCGTACAAACTAAAGCAGAAAAAGCGCACGAGAGGTTGAAGAACTTCCGTGCTGAGCTGGAAGAGTACAGGGCAACCTTCAAGCGGATAAAAAGCGCAAACGAGGATATCGTACGTTTCAAACCGGCGTCCTTGACTATCATTTGGTCAATGTGAGCTATATCGCTGACTAGTAAATAGCAAAGCACAGAGGCACGTACAGAACTGTTAGGCCGTCGCCCGCACAACACAGCCACGCCCGAGAATCCTTATGCGCAACCTAATCTCTCCGCCCAACATTCGGCTTTCGCACCTTCGCAACCTTACAACCCCAACGCCCCCTATCGGCCGAACCAATATTCTGCTGGCGCGCCGTCGGGTGGCGAATATGACCGCGAGGGTCATGTGCTAAGGGAAAACACCTTCTTCAACAAGACGTCAGAGCAGCTGGATGAGTTCTTGGACAGAGGAAGGGCAGTGCTGGGCGATCTCGGGCAGCAGAGGGACATGCTCAAGGGCACACAGAAGCGGCTATACACTGTTGCGAACACCTTGGGTATTAGTGGCGATACCATTCGCATGGTTGAGAGGCGAGCGAAGCAAGACAAGTGGATATTCTGGGGTGGAGTGGTAGTCTTCTTCTTGTTCTGCTGGCTAGTTATCCACTACTTGAGGTGATGGCATACCTACCGCGAACAGTACTTGGGCTTGGCATGTTCTTAGACGCTCAGGGAGTATCATTCGAATTAGCGAGGCGTATGGAGCACAGTGAATATGTGTATAAGAATGTATATGATATTGTACGCAATGAGGAGATGCAGCAGTAAGTTTGCAAGAGAGCTCGTGTTAGTTTGCGTCCAACTAATCGCTTCAGATGAACGAATTTACCACACGACTCGGAGATGG
>JAESFQ010000509.1_pt1 | contig 14293 bp, 19 predicted proteins | sample 9269431 | NCBI WGS metagenome assembly JAESFQ01 (sample SAMN14502588, study PRJNA617103) | algae metagenome | isolation source: Plectolyngbya sp. WJT66-NPBG17 and co-occurring heterotrophs from well... | place: USA: Mojave Desert, Joshua Tree National Park, California | collected 2006-08-06
TGACTCTTCGTCAAGGGTCAAGATGCTGACTGGGTATCTGAGCGTTTCCGCGCTCGGCCTGGGGCTTACGTCGACAACACTACTATCGGGTGTCCAATGCGAGCTCCTCTCGGATGTGGTAGACGCAGTCGTGTATTGCCTGAAACCGTTCGCTACCACCTCCGACGCGTCGAGATCCGACTCATAGCTTGGGGGCTCCGTGGGTGTGCCTGAGCGATAACTCGGTAGACTTTCTGTTCGGGAGAGCGGCCTTGAAGGAATTTCAGGTAGCGAGGTTGGTGGGTAGGTCGATGCTGTGGAGAGGGGCGAGTATGGTGCGCGAGGTCGTTGACGTTGACAATCGCAAGGTGCGTGGTTGATGGCTCTACCTTCCTCGGCGTCTCTGACAAGGTCGCTTACGACGTCGTGTGCATCCCTCAACTGCCTGATCTCTGCCTGCATCGCGTCTTCGAGCACGCTCTCCTGTTCTGAGATCAGTGCCCGCTTCTCTTCGTAGTCTGCGATGCGTTGGTTGTCTCGTCGGGCCCAGTTACCACGCCACCAGCTGCGCCATGCATGTTGTCGAGCTGCCCGGCGATAGGCACGAGCGTTGAGTCGTTCTTCCCTAGCAGCAGCACGTTCAGTCCTTGTTCTCAAGCTGCTGCACTTGTGCCGGATGACAGCAACGAGGCAACCACAGCAGAGAACACCTAGAGTAATCTCGAGCGCAAGAAGGTAGGGAGAGGGCTTAGTTGGTCGCGGTGGAAGTTCATTCTATTTAGCATCAGTATCAGGTACTTACTGTTCCCTTGATGAGGTGGGAGAAGAGAGACACATACTGCTTTAGCCTCGTGTACTTCAGGCGTCGACGACTCAACTCTGAGGTGACTTCCAGACATCTGTGCTACCTGGGCAGTATGGCCGTGTGCCTTTGCGAATGCTTCTTCGGCACTGCCCGTCTCTTTCGATTGGTGGAGGGACTTGAAATGGACGGATGCTATTTCCCAAGCACCGTGAGCTTTGTGAGCGATAGTCTTTATGATGCACGAGACGCCGTCACATTCACCCAATTCTTGCGATAAGTTTTGCGCTTCTTGTCTTACGTGCGAGTGAATCTGCTTCTTCTTCTCGGCGATGAGAGATTGGAGTGTTCGCAGTTCCTTCTGAAGCACTATCAACTCGCGGATGTCGTCTTCGAGGGATGAGGTCTCGACCTTTCCTTTGGAAATTTGCGCGGTGATTGGCAAGGCAAGACGTAGAGACTGAGGAGGTTCGCGCCAGGATTCAGCTACGTCCTTGTTACTCGCAGAGGGGTTGGGAACAGACTCGAGCCTGAGCAGGGAAGGCGGTGACGTTTGCTGTTTAAAGGAGATGGTAAAACCGGAAGGTCTGTCGATGGGCTTGCCGTCAATGGCCTTTATGTTGACCGTTACTACCTGGGCAGCTTCTGTTTCCTCGTTGGCGTGAAGACAGGCCGTCTCCCATTCGAGATCCAAGTCGTGCTGGCGAAACCATTCATTCTGTGTGAGATTGGTAACGCCTTGGTAGGAACCGGAACCAGATGCGAAGTCGCCGTTCCACTCCTGGGGAAGATGAAGTCCGTTTAGGGTAATGTTGGACGAACCACAGGCTAGATCATGGGCATGACTGGTGAAGCTCAACGTCTAAGGATTGTGAGCAGGCGTGATGGTATTTAGGCGCCTGAGGGGGGGCCTTACCAAAGCCTCGTCATCCTGGTCCGTGTGATGGTGGCCAAGACAACCGTTGCAGGGGACACTGAAGGTAGCTTGCGCGTAGTTCTGTTGAAGGTCTAGCAAAGTTCAGCAGCTGCCTAGGGATGGCAAATGTGGAACGGTATAAGAGGAGTGCGGACCTAGCTGCAAGAGACTTCCGTCCGGGCGAGCAACTGGACGCTCGTGGTGAGGTATGACGGCGGCGAGCACAGGTGCCGCCCAGGCGCAAGCGGACAGCACTTTGGACTTGAAGGAACGCATATTGAAAAGACGAGCAACACGGTTCAAACAGGGCAGAAATGCGAACAGCACACAAGAACACCGACCCGCAAAGAGAGCGAAGTTTGGCGGGTTATGGGACAGATGTTCCCAAAGGCTCGAGGATCAGGCACCAGTCGAAGGGCGTTATGGGGTATAAAGGCGCAGAGCTGCTAGTGGCAGCCGTCAGCATGAGCGTGGCTTAGACGTCCGCTCACGATTCAGCTGCCAGCACTATGCACAATGCAGTGTGATGAAACACTGGAACACGGCAAGCTTGGACGAGGATGCAAAAGTGTATGTTCTGGTCGTGAGGGCAGTGGTGGTGTTGCGATAAAAGGCCATGATTGCTACAAGGCCATGTGGCATCATCGTTGGTGCGCTTCTCGTCCTTGCTACCGAGCACCGGACGACATGTCCACATGACATATACTCTCTTGACGGTCCGACCCAGTGAGCAGATACTATGAGCCTTCTCGTAGTATAACAACCCAGTGAAGCAGATGCATTTGTATAATCCACAGACACAGCACTCATGCACACACACGTGCAGCTCCAAGGTCGCAGTGGCTACCGAGGCGCGCAGGCTAAATGGCGTTGGTAGACTGCCTGAGCTCGTATCAGCGTAGGACTCTCGATGGTGTATCTGCTTCAGGTTGTATGTGGTGTGAGTCGATGGGAAGGTCGGTGGTGTTTGGCCGCACTTCGTAGGGCTGCTTTGCCAAGACTTTGTGGTCCAAGCTTTCGTGGTCTGCGATGCAACGAGGAAGATGATGTCCACGAATCCGACTACATATCCGCGCCCTCGTCTCTACTCAATACTGGGGCCTCTCCGACAGCATCGCGACATTCGCATTGCACTTACACTACCCGACACACAACGCCAAACCTATTCACAAATCCCTACGGGTCGCTACTATGGTACGTCACCCGGCTGATCTACTACTCTCACACCTTCTGACTCTCTGCTTAGCTTCCATTGGGCCTTCTGACGGCCGCGACGGGCCACCCCATGCTTGTGGAGCTGAAGAGCGGCGAAACGCTAAATGGACTGCTGGTCAACTGCGACACATGGATGAACCTCACACTCAAAGAGGTTGTGCAGACAAGTGCCGACGGCGACAAATTCATGAGATTACCAGAGATCTACGTTCGCGGAAGCACAGTCAGTGGCCAAGACTCATCTTTAGTAGACTCCATTGACCAGTCATCCAGATAAAGTACCTCCGTGTGCCAGATGAGATCGTCGACGTTGTAAAGGAACAGCAAGCCAAGGACCAAGCGAATCGGGGCGGACGAGGAGGTGGCATGCATGGGCGAGGAGATCACCGAGGCGATCGCGGTGGAGGCAGAGGCACCAGGGGCCGAGGACGCGGTCGTGGAAGAGGAGGCGGCGGCGGCGGAGGTGCTTGAAGGGCTGCACATATACCCAATTGTGGAGGCAGCCAGCGCATGCGTAGCTTGTATGAATCACTGCGAGTTCATACTCGGCCGTTGGCTATGAAGCAAGATTATAGAGGAGCGAAAGGGCACCACTGCGGACCGTCGAGTTGGGCAGGCTGCTTTTGATGTTGCATTGGAACAGGACCTGTCCCAAGTGTCGACTTCCGCAAGAGCAGCAGGACCCGCCTTGTCCGGCGGTACGTTTACACCGAGTACTCGTTGCTCCTCTGCTAGGTAAGCATAGCAGAACGTCCGCTATCTGGACTCATTCTAAAGTTAGCAGCCTGACACGAGTGTGCGCCAGTATATTAGCCAAGAGGAACCATGGTCACAACAGGTACACAATCATTGGTTTTGTTTGTGCTTCTTTGGCCCAGTGACACAAGTTCCCGCACAGCTTGGGCGTCTAACTTTGGACGTTAATGCGGGGCACGCCTTGCTTCCCGAGCTTACATCGCGGCGTGGATGTCTGCTTTGGCGACTCACCATCCGCCCCCATTTAAAGGACTTGCGCCGTAACCTGATATATATATATATAAGGCCCCGGATCACATTGCAACTCCTCTGATTCAATCCTCTTCCTCTCTTTCTTCTTGTACCAAGACGTTACTTGTTTGCTTACATTCAAGCTCCCCTATCGGCCCAAATTACTTCAACACTTCCTCTCGAATCTATTGCCCCAGTCACCGCAATGACAAGCTTCAGAATCTCAGATAGCCAGCTTGATGACTTGAATGGCCAGGTAATTGTCATCACTGGTAAGATACCATGGCCACATCTCCATTACAACTCACTCATGTGCATCAGGAGCATCGTCAGGCATAGGGCTTGCAACACTTCGAAGGGTCATCCAGCACGGCGGCAAAGTCTTCGCTAGCGACATCACGCCACTTCCTGAGCCCGAAGCATCATCCGTTCCTTTCTTGAAGGCTGATGTTACGTCGTGGAACGAGCAACTCAGCGTTTTCAAAGCGGCAGAAGAAAAATATGGAAAGATTGACCACGCATTTGCGAATGCAGGAATAGGCAGATCAACAAGCTTTCTGGAGGAGGACGTCGATGAGAATGGCAACTTGCTTCCGCCGAAGCTGAATACGATCAACGTCAACTTGATTGGCGTGATGTACACCGTGAAACTCGCCATATACTATCTCAAGAAGAACCCGAACGGTGGCAGCATTGTCATGACTGGGTCGGCCTCAGGCTTCATGCGAATACCTGCTGAAGATTACAGTGCATCTCACCAAGCTTTACGAAGAAACATCGCTAACAAATACTAAAGCGACATCCAAACACGGTGTCCTTGGCCTTTTACGAGCTCTGCAACCCCAGCTCCACCCCAAACTCCCCATCCGCATCAACGCTGTCGCTCCGTCCTGGACCAACACACCGATTGTGCCACGCGCCGTTGTCGCTGCAGTAGGCGAAAGCAACATACAATCACCAGATGTCGTCGCTCGCTCTGTGGCTCTGTTAATGGCAGATAAGACACGTCATGGGGAGCTAGTATACAGCGCGGTAGGTGAATTTGTGGAGATGGAAAACGGTGAGACGGGGTTCCATGCTCTTACGAAACAGATGATGGAACGCGCTAAACGTGACGAAAAGAAGGAATTGCTAGCTGCTGAGAAGAGAGTCGACGAGGTGATTGAGGGCATGGCAGAGAAGAATCAAGGTGTTTAGGTGGTCATTAAGTATGGGTTAGGGTTGTGGCACGTTGAAACAGTAGCCAGCGATATATGGACTTCGAATATGACGGTCGTAGTCTTCTTGTCTGTCCCTCTCGTGCGTCCGGGTTGCTGCCTACTACATCATTCTTGTGGGTTGCCCCATATTTGAATACATACGCTCCTCCCAATTGGAACAATCCATGCGCGCTAGCGTGCAGCTTGGCTGTCAAATGTCAGCCCCCACTTAGGCATACATACATCTAGTCAACGTCAGTCTTAGACGCGAATCGATTTATCACGCAGAATTCTAGAATCGCAATGCCGTCCGAGAATCAACATGTTCCCTCGACCCACGTGTCTGAAAGCGATGAGATGTGGTCTTCCTTGCGTAAGACGCATGACAAACTGGTAATCATACGCCATACAGACGCTGAATTATGCAGTCGCTAATCTGTATGCTCTCTGTGTAGAACATTTATTCAGAGCAACTGCAGAAACTCCGTCTCGATATGAAAGAGCTACAGGAAAAGGAAGATGCCGTCAGGCAACAACTGGCGATCACGGAAATGTATGGGGTTGTTCTCAATGCCAGAGATTCTGCGTACAAATACTCTAGGAACTAACGATGAGCTTTTGTAGGGAATTTGAGACTACATCAGCGGATATCCTCAAGGAAGAAGCGCCGCCGCTCATGGTGGCTTTCCTCAATAAACTGCCTCGAGAGATACGTGACCTTGTCTACGGTCATTTATGCATCTCTGTAGACCCGATACAAGCTTTTCTCCCTGTAAAACGGGAGACTCCAGCAAATGCAACATTCATTAAGTCTGATGACCGACTGATGAACGTGTCTTATCTTGGAGACACCATAGCTATCGAGCTTTCCGAGACATATTGGTCGATGAACCGCTTCGAGGTCACTCTCGGTTTGAATGGTAGGCCCCGAGACGGCTCTCTCGACGCCTTTCTATCTCAAGGGACACTTCGTAACATTAAGCCGTTCCAGACATTCTATATATGTCCGTGCAAACTTATCCGCCGTCTGAAAGTGAACCTGGCATGTGAACAGTGGGAGTGTGATTCGCGCTATGGGGAAGCCAAGATGAAGGATTATACAACAGGATACGGTCTCATCGACGACCTCACCTTCGCGCAGGCTGCCGTGTCCAAACTAGAGGCTCTGCTCGCTCCCCTCAGCCTAATGGCCGGTCGAGAAGAGCTCCACATTGAGTTTGAGATCCACACCATGTTCGCCCAAAAGAGCGCCGCTGCTGAATTGCGCAGTTCCGAGCGTCACTTTGTCAATATCATGGAGAGTCTTCGGATGTGTGTGCGCGCGTTGATGCATTCTCGTGTCCATGTCACGCTCACGCTCAGCAACACCGACTTCTACGAAGAGGAACGGGGGCCTGAAAAGTGGGATATCACATCCCGCTTCATCTCAACTCCACTAGAGTGGAACAATGTAAGTTCACCTTGTCTCGGTAGAGAAAACGGAAAGAGCTGACTGGTGGAAGGAGGAAACCTATAACAGGACGCATAATATAAGGACCGGCTACTGGGGGATATGGCAAACCGCAGCACATCATTGCGCTCCTAGCTCAGCTCTTGACGATATGGAAGGCTTTCGTGAGTTACTCTTGCGTCGTTGGAAGGTGCGGTATGCTTTACCCTGGGCTGAAGGAGAATGAGAGATTTAGTACGCGCAGGACAGTCCGCTTGAACAGTGACTTCAAGCAAGACTAGGAGCGCATGTATACTATGACAGGGTGGCATGGTTGTGTCTGTACTGCGCTGAGTGGCTCTGACACTGGCACCAGGCGCACTGATCGTAGAAGTCAAGGACCTCTCGTACATAGTGCTAACCTCAAGGGTCGCTGCGTGTATAATATCTTGTCAACATCAAGAACACATGAGATAGGCAGATCCAATTGCGAACATATGTTTACATAGCTTGGTGCCCTCGTAATTCTTTTCTCCGAACGAGAAGACGAAGGTGCCATCAGGTCAAGACGCTGCAAGACTCCGTAGATTAGACAGCAGGATAAGCGCAGCTTTCGTTCTTATACAGGATAGCACCTGCTCTTATCGACAACACGATAAGAGTTCAACGTACTAGCTAAGGGGATGAACGCTCTTCCATAAGGATGAAGGCTCAACCATGCATATGCATTCGGCTGACACGCTTTGACTTATGCGCAAACGCCACACGTTCCCCTTACTCTCACATCGACGTCGACGAGGTAATCGACCATTGGCTTACCAGGCGACTTTACCTATCGCAGTTTCCGATACCCCCGCGTACCAAGGGCCGTGGCGTCGCGGGGTATCCAGGATGAAGTCTTTGCCTAATGATGCAACTAAGTGAACCCTGCGCTAAATGACAAGCTGAACACGAGCAGATACCGACCTTGACAACCGACGGCACACTAAAGGAACGCAACGGGTGTTTGCCTCCAGAGAGATGGGGTAGCCGATCATCGTGGAGTCTGAGTGGAGTCCGGGGTAGGTCCGCTCCTAAGCCGAGTGGGTACAACTGTGACCGTGCATCTGGCGCCTCGCCTTTTCGAGAGCTAGCAATGACAGCCGTCACACTTGGCGCACGCGCGGTCCATGGAAGTGGGCGCTGACGACGACACTGGCCGGGCCCAGGTGCGGTCCGGGGTGAAGGAGAAACCGCCGGGGCTGTCAATTATAAAGCCAAGGTGCGGCGTTGCGACTTGCCATTGTTGCAAAGGCCGTCCTTTCTTCTTCTCCAACGTCGCTTCACCATGGCTCAAGCTCAGACGGACTATTCGGCCGAGAAGTACACGCCTAGCCAACATGAAGACCTCAAGCACGATGACGCACACCAGATTGCAGGACACGGTCACACTGCAACGGACATGCAAGTTTAACTACATTACTAGGTTTCTTATCTAACAATTCGACAGCTACGGGCATGCTCTGATGGAGTTTGATAAAGAGGCCGAGTCACGGCTTAGGCTGAAGATCGATCTGTACATTATCCCGACCGTGGCCCTTCTCTATCTCTTCTGCTTCATCGATCGTGCCAACATTGGAAATGCGCGTCTAGCTGGCCTCGAAGTGGATCTCAAGCTCACTGGCTACGATTACAACACTGTTCTTTCCGTCTTCTACATCAGCTACATCATTTTCGAGATTCCCTCCAACATCTGCTGCAAATGGATTGGTCCGGGATGGTTCATCCCTATCATCTCGCTATGCTTCGGCATCGTGTCGATAGGCACGGCCTTTGTGCACAACATTAGTGCAATCTGTGGAGTACGCTTCCTCCTGGGTATCTTCGAAGCTGGTATGCTCCCAGGCATCGCATACTACATGTCTCGGTGGTATAGACGCTCTGAGCTTGCGTTCAGATTGTCGTTGTACATTGTCATGGCTCCCCTGGCAGGTGCATTTGGGGGCCTATTGGCTTCAGCCATCCTCACCCTGGATTCTTTCGGCTCACTCACACGCTGGAGGATGATCTTCGCGATTGAGGGCATAGTAACATGCTGCCTGGCGGTCATCTCGTTCTTTACGCTCACGGATCGCCCGGAGACTGCGCGCTGGTTGACTCCAGCGGAGAAGGATTTAGCTATTGCTCGTGTTAAGGTGAGTCACTATCCATTCTTGAGGATGCCCAGGTGAGGCAAGGAAGTTGCTGGGCAACTCCAAGGTGCCAGACGGCGATTTGATTAGTGCGGCTGCTGACTGTTTTGACCCAGTCTGAACGTGTCGGCCAGAGCGAGGTTCTGGATAAGCTCGACAAAAAGAAGACGATCCGCGGCATCTTCAACCCTGTAGTCTTAACTACCTCATTCATCTTCCTACTAGACAACATCACGGTGCAGGGTCTCGCCTTCTTTGCGCCCACGATTGTCAGGACGATATATCCGAGAAACTCAGTCGTTTCGCAGCAACTTCACACCGTTCCACCATACATTGTCGGCGCTTTCTTCACAGTCCTCCTACCATTCCTGAGCTGGAGATATGACAGGCGTACGATCTTCTTTATTCTGGGAGCCCCGCTCATGATGATCGGATACATCATGTTCCTAGCCAGTACCAACGGCCAAGTTCGTTATGGTGCTACCTTCCTCATTGCTTCGGGAGCATTCTCATTTGGCGCACTTTGCAACGCGCAGGGTTCGGCCAACGTGGTATCCGATACCGCGCGTGCATCGGCTATCGGTAAGTACTCTAGTTGGCGAAACGCAATGAAAATAAACTCTGACGGATTGTTTAGGCACTGTTGTGATGTTCGGCAACATAGGCGGTCTAATTTCGACATGGAGCTTTCTACCAACAGACGCTCCTAATTATCGTATCGGTAATGGGCTCAACCTAGCGACTAGCAGTACGATCTTGATATCGAGTATTCTCCTGTTGCTCTGGATGAACAGGAGCAACAAGAAGCGCGAGAATGTCGATGCTGACCAGGAACTGGCTGGCAAGTCACAGGGAGAAATTGAGGATCTTGACTGGAGGCATCCGTCGTTCAGGTGGAGGCCTTAAGAGAAGACTGGCATCAGTATTGCGGTATACAGGACAAATTCCATCCATTAAGTTTGCATGAACATTTCAAATGCAGTATAGGGTCCTTCGAATGATGGTCAAATATGCGTGACATGCAAAGGCCGAGTAATCCCCGTCGACCGCGTTCCCCGCATCGATCGATAAGCATGTCCACCGCCCCGAACGCGACCTCGGTCCAGACAGACAATCTTTCGTCATGCATCCTAGCACGACAGCTTTGATGAGTTATTCGGATGATGGCCCCACACGCATGCGCTGCACATATCTGGTCACAGATCCTCCCTAGGCCGTTCCCATTATTTTAATTCCTTACGCGTTAGACACATTGCATTCCAGCCAACCCCAGGAACCATGCCTTCAGCCATTACGATTAGACAGGTCGAAGGCAAGCCAGGACAAGTTTATTATCCTCTCGAGAAGATAACGGTTCCTGAGCCGAAGCCAAAGGACAATGAAGTAGGTGAACCTGGTGCAAATTGTCAATATCGCACGAACTGACTATAATCACTTAGGCCGTCATAACCCTCACAGCAGCCGCCCTGAACCACCGCGACCTGTTCATCCGCCAACACCTCTACCCAGGCACGACCTTCGGCGTCCCCCTCCTCGCCGATGGCGTCGGTATCGTCACCTCGACCGGCACGTCTTCCTCGGCGAAATCATGGCTCAACAAGCGCGTCCTCTTGAACCCCGGCACCGGCTGGAAGGACAGCCTCGAGGGCCCAGAGCATCCCAAAGGCTATGCGATAATGGGAGGAACCAAGTCCAACCCAGTGGGCACACTACAAGACGTGTGCGCTCTAGACGCAGGGGAGCTAGAAGAATGCCCCGAGCACCTCAACGACGAGGAAGCCGCTGCACTTCCCCTAACCGGCCTAACAGCCTGGCGCGCGTTCTGGGTCAAGAGCGGAAATGCAGTTGCAGGCCGGAATATCCTGGTAACAGGCATTGGAGGCGGTGTTGCGCTTATGGTTCTGCTATTTGCCGTGGCACAGGGCTGCAACGTGTATGTTACGAGTGGGAACCAGGAGAAGATTGACAAGGCGGTCAAGCTGGGTGCCAAGGGTGGAGTCATCTACAAAGAGAAAGATTGGGATAAGAAACTACAGGCTATGTTGCCAGGGGACCGGAAGTACCTCGATGCCATTGTCGATGGTGCGGGAGGCGATGTTATCAAAGTGGGTAGTAAACTACTCAAGGTCCGTTTACTTCCCTCCGCTCATTCTTATCGCAATGTCATCTAACTTCACAATAGGCTGGCGGCGTCATTTCCATCTACGGTATGACTGTTTCGCCCAAGATGGACTTCCTCATGTCCGCCGTGTTGCGCAATATCGAGGTCCGCGGTTCTACTATGGGCTCGAGGAAAGAGTTTGCCGATATGGTGCGCTTTGTCAAGGAGAAGAAGATGAAGCCTGTCGTTAGTCGCAGTGTACATGGGTTGGATATTGAGAAAATCGAAACGCTGTTTGAGGACATGAAGAACGCGAGTCAGTTTGGTAAGTTGGTTGTTACGTTTGGGGAGGACAGGCAGAGTAAGCTGTGAATATGGCTGTAATGGATGGTGAATAAAATGATTTTGTTCACGCAATTACTTCCCTTGGTATAACGCAAGCTAATCGTCCGTGTTACTTTGTCCGAGGTGCGGATGAAGAAAAGAAACACCACCAGAGCATCCGAGACTAAGTCCACAAAGACACGATTCTATGTTTCAACCGTCTATAACTTCGCTGGGGGCTTGACATGGGTAGAAGAGCTGGTTGCTTCCGCTGGTAAGTTGAAGCTAGCGGAGTGAGCGGAGTGACTGAGAGGAGGGTCGGAGATGCACTCCGTGACTAGCATTGGAAGCAGAGACATATTTACATTTATAGCAATGTGCACTTTAATGTCTCTGAGTTTTCAGGGGCTTCCGTTTCCATTTTACTTACATCCTCACGCCTACTTTTTACCTAGAGCCATTGCTTGCAACTCAAAGAAAAACATTATGACCATGTCTACACGCGATGCGAACAAGAACGTGCCCTTCATACCCCACAACAGCCTAAAGCAAGACGGCTATTCCAAGGACGGTGAGGCAACAGCTACGTGTTATTGCGGAGCTGTACAACTAGCATTTGTGAGTCGATCCTCAAGCCCACCTAATCCCGAGACACAGTTCCAAGAGTCCACAATATCCTTGAAATTCCCTTCAAACCCAAGCAAATACCTAATGAACGCTGCAGCCAACAGCCGCTCCAGGCCTGATTGACACATTCGTCTGCCACTGCACCGACTGCCGCAAAATCACAGCCTCGGCTTTTACATCCGGCTTCATCGTCGTGTCTCCTTCAGTCAAGCATCTTCGTGGCCAGGAGAACTTGAAGAAGTTCTCACAGTCTCAGACCATCACCTCTGGTCAGGCCATGACGAATTACTTCTGCGATACTTGTGGCACGCTCATGTATAGGCTTAGCGAGTGGTATCCGGGAGCTAGCTTGTTGAGACTGGGTATGTATCGTCATTGAATTGGTGGTTTGAAATTCTTAATGACGCCTAAAAGGTACGGTTGACGATTTGAATTTAATGGAGGGGGTGTTGAAGCCGAGACGGGAGATTTATGTCAAGGATAGGGTGAGCTGGTTCCATGGGATTGAGGGAGCGAGACAGAGTGAGATTTCAGAATAAGCGATACAAGTAAAAGATGAGGACAAGAGAAAATCAGCAATAGCAAAAAACAAAAAATGTAGAGACTGGTAGCACTGTACTGTCTCGGGTACAGATTCCACCAAAATCGTGAATCGATGCCTCAACTCTCCAAAACGGGGGTAAACAGTAAAGGTAATACAGAATTGATCAACCCTTCATAACGGACATGCTTACCAAATCACCGAAAGCCGTAAAAAATCCCATATATCGAGTCCCTGCATGCCACCAGGAACGACCCAATCCGATGCTAACGCCGCTGATCCGGAAGCAAGCGTGAAGCCGTCCCAACCAACACACGCGACGCGCGCCACGATTGTTTTTCTTATTTCAGAGACCAAAACAAGTCCGAACCCCCTTTTACTATCATTCGATTTGAACTGGGGGGTTATTCTGCTCCCCCAAACTTGAGGGGTTGAAGTGTGAGAATGCGGAGCCGGACATAACCCCGTCTATGTAGAGACATCGATGACGAAATGATAGCTACCTAGCTTACAGAGCAACAACGGCGATAACAACAACACCAACAACAGCTACCCGCAGCAAGCAGCTGAATGGGGAAACGACCTGCAAAATCTTACCAATCAACGAAACAACGCGGAGAAATTTCTAGGTTGCGAACTTCTTACCAATCCTGCTTACAGCCGAACTTGCGGGGAAGAGGGTGACAACATAAAGACTGGAAGAACGGCAGCTCGCAACGATGAAGTTCATCAAGCAAATAGCCCAACGCCTGAATCCCGATTTATACATCCCCGGCACCGACAGCAGCCCGCCGCCATCACCAGATCTACGCCGAGCAAACAGTTCTTCAACACTATCAGCAACAGAGAAACGCAGGGGCATATCCACACCAGCATCAAACTCATCACTGCGAAAGAAGACGAATTCCTTGTTCCTGAGCCGAGGATCGAATATCCAGGATTTTGCTACTTGGGCGGATTCGGATTCGCCAGTACAGAGTTCATCTGCATCTACCTCGGCAACAACACCAACACCATCACTACCACCACCACGAATAATACGGATACCAGCAACACGAGATTCAAGCCCCGGTCTAGTATCATCGTCCTCGGCGACATCGCTATCAAAGTCTAGAAAGCGGATTTCCAAAAAGCCTTCGACACACACCTCGACGACGTCGACGCAACAAAGACGAGTTCCAGCAACACTAGAACCTACAGACCCATTACCCATCGCAACAGCCATGTCGTCGGTCCGCGACTCGGATAAATCACTGCCGTACTTTCCCCTTGCAGGCCAAGCAAAAGACGGGTTTTCCAACGCTGAAGAAGCGACTGCGACGTGTTATTGCGGCACGGTTCAACTCGCGTTTCCTGTTGAAGGGCCGGGTTTGGTGTCGACGTTTGTGTGTAATTGTACCGATTGTCGTAAGATTACTGCGAGTATGTTTGCGTCGAACTTTACGGTTAGGGATAGGTGAGTTTTTTTCCTCTTCTCTTCCTCCTTCTCCTCTGTCTTTTTCACTTCTAACATGCCATGCTCACAGCCACCTCCGCCACCTTCGCGGCCGTCCCAATCTATCTACCTACGGTCAAGTCGCGACAATTGCCTCTGGACACACCATGACGAACTACTTTTGCAAAACATGTGGTACGCTCATGTACCGCATTGGCGACGCCTTTCCCGGTTGTTCCATCTTGCGACTGGGTACCGTGGATGATTTCAATCTCGTTGAGACGAAGTTGAAACCGACGCGCGAGCTCTTTGTCAAGGATCGCGTGAGCTGGTTTAGTGGTGTGCAGGGGGATGAAGTCAAGAGGTTCCAGGCTATGTTGTAATGTGGGGCGTTGTAAGAGAGCGGTTGTTTGTGATGACGGCGTTGGGGGTATTGTAGGATGAGATCGGGGGTGTAATAATTAGACAGGAGGACTGGAGTGTACTATTAGATCTGAAAAGGGGAGCAAAAGTATGTAGCTGTCCCCACGGTAGTGTAGAAGCATGGGATCGACGTGGTAGTTCGAC
>JAESFQ010000510.1_pt1 | contig 14290 bp, 14 predicted proteins | sample 9269431 | NCBI WGS metagenome assembly JAESFQ01 (sample SAMN14502588, study PRJNA617103) | algae metagenome | isolation source: Plectolyngbya sp. WJT66-NPBG17 and co-occurring heterotrophs from well... | place: USA: Mojave Desert, Joshua Tree National Park, California | collected 2006-08-06
GCCGTTACACCCGGACAGGGATGGAAGTGTCTTGTTAGGCCAACTCCTCATATATGACTTCGAGCGTGTGTAGTTGACAGCTGCGCATCAGCAGTGACCTCCCTCCACTATGACTGCTTCCCGCGCCATACTCGGCGAGCAAGACGCTACCTGTTCATCTGCATTACGTACACTACATGAGAAAACGGCCTACTGATACTAGTAGCTGACGACCATCGTGACAAGCCTGGAAGCACCTGTACATAAGCAGATTCACAATGACCCATGAAAGTGATCCTTTTATTTTGCGAAATCAACTGCGCTTCTTTCTCCTAGGCGGTGAGAAAGCATTGTCACAGGAAACGGAGTGTTGGTGCGGACTGCCCACTACCAGCTGTAGATTAGATGCATGAGAGGGAAGAGGGACAGGTTGGTTCAGCATCATGCTTACATCTAGCAGCTGCCATGTCCCTTGCATGGGATGGGTACATTGTTTATCAAACACACGTGGCTGATAGAACAATCGTTCTTTTGGGCCGGCTCGCGGCCGGGTGCTGACGAGCGCCATGGCGATGTGGCCGTCAGCACCCGGCAAGCAGCTTACACCACCCATTGGCATACCAGTCTTGTGGCATTCCGCCAGCCTGGAATTCCGCGAGCATGGAATTCCACAAGCCCACACATGGAATACATCGACCCTGGGATTCCATGCGAGGATTACTGCTGACGCTGATGCTCGCCTGCGCTCACGGACATGGCTATATACACGCTGTGCGGTTCAAGTGACGACGCCTGTAGAGACGAGACGGCTTTCCACGCTTCTCCATTGCCCCTGCATCGCGATGCACCGCCCTCACACACATCATGCGAGGCCTCGCGACGTACAGCCTGTCGAGGCCGCGATTGGACTCGCCGCCTTTGCGGAGGCAATCGACGACGATGCATTGGCAAAGGCGTTGTTCGGGCTCGCGTCCTGCATACTGGTATCTCTCTTTATGGGGTTGTGGTACTGGAACTAGAGGCTGTCGCGTCGCCTTGCTCACCACCTCCCCCGAACAGACGGAAGCCGACCTTGACGAAGCTTTACCTCCTCCGTTTCAGGCGTTGACCTCCAACCAACCTATCCATTCGCCAACAGACGTAGCGCATAACCCATTCGATTGGTACTGGAATCCAGGCGAAGAGGTGTGGTTGGACCAGACACTAGAAGTCTTGGTGGATATCGGCGCGACTGCATGCTGCGTCGGGTTATGCCGCGAACTAGATCGATTCGACATAGCGCTGGGCAACAGGAAGCCACTGGTAGAAAGCTTCCAGACAGATGGCACGTGGTTCTACAATCAAGAAGGTACCCCTGCCGAGGACGGCGAAACCGCATTCAGTGGCGTCCACAAAAAGCAGATGGCTTGGGGAATCTGGCGACGAGACGTTTGGCCGGTCGATTGTCGCAGTGCAGTAAGTGGGAGCAGACGATGCCTGTCGTTCCGAACGGAGATTGACTAAAAGCAGGCTCATTGCTCTCAGGACAATGCTCCAGTGGTATAGGACGAGGTCTTGCATTGCGCAATAGCGCCACCCCGCAGCACACAGTTTGAGACTTTGCAAGTCTGCTGCGTCTCTTTCGACGATACACGCTCTACTACGTGTATTCTTGTCAGGATAAGCTCTCGTTAGTGACATGCCTTCAACCACACTCTTGTACTATTGATGCCATCGATACCGTGCTTTCTGTAGAGCAAAGCCTATATAGTTACCTGTTGCATAAACTGACTCTGTTGGGGTTCTCCAGAATCTGAAACCATGACTATAATCTTAAGAGACCCCAATCCAAAGCCACCGCCTGCCGCCCATTGAGAAAATTATGACACTTGAGCCCATAGTGCCAATTTCTATTACATGCATCGGCCAGGCAAAGATTGACACAAGGCAGATGGATGCATTGATGAGACCAGAGCTCTGAAGTAAGCGATTGGGCTACCCTAGGCCCCTCTTGGCATGGTAGTGCTGTAGGGACAACTACCTCCGGCTACTTTCGCCGCGACATGAGACAATTTTCTACTCCTCACGCCATTCGCCGCTGCTGGCAGTGCCAGGCTAGACATGTGGCAACGTATCTAAGTAGCAGGCAATAGAATGGTATATCCTCACGCTTGTTTTATCTTGTTGGACGCAAAGTCCCACATCTTAGTATTCTTCTGTCGAAGAACCTATGGCAGCAAAGTGAGGCACTCATCTGCTTGGCTCTTACATTAATCGTGTCTGGCTTTCTGAAGGAATAGAGGGGCAATACGTCTCGGCATTGACATATTTCTCTTTGTTCTGTTGGACTGTTCTTACTTGTCGTATTCCTTTCGTGACATCACTAGCATTTTGGGCGGACTTTTAATTTCGTGTTTGATGTTACGTTTCGGCTCTGTGATCTGGGCCCACGTGTCATTCGAATGCCATCATGCAACATTCCTAGTCCCCATAAGGGGTGTTACCATGCAAGTGATGAACGGATGTAGAGCCGTGCTCCGCAAGCAGAAGGATGTCTGTTAAAGCAACTCGCGCAATGTCAAAGGTTAGCGGAATGTGATCAATTGCTATCTGTGCACAACACAGTAAGCATTAGCCCGAAAGAATGCCCTTTGTGCGGGAAGCTATTATCTAATACAACGGCCGCAGTACCATCACAACCTCGTGCAGATAACTCTATTCCATACACAGGGTACGAAAGCCGTAATCTACTCGAATGATAGAAATCTGCGAGACGGAAGCAGCGGTTTCCAAGAACCTGAGAGGGTTGCTGGCAGTACTAGCGTCGCGGTCACAATCAAGGTAAGAATACATAGCCTGTCAACGGCTGGCATGACTGTACATCTCGCATAGCCGCCAGCAACGCGCTCTGTCATGCTCAATACATTTTTTGCTTTCCCATATGTTGAACCCCGAACACCTTTGCTCAGACTTACTGTATCGTACACGCTCATGGTTTGAGCCCTCTGTCTGGCTTCGCTGTCATCGCAGTCACCCGTCGAGCTATCCGTGGCGATGCCACTCTCGAGGCTATGATCAATTATAAAGCATCAGCCATCGCTGGAAAAGTACGTAGCATCGCTCAGATTCCGATAGGAGTCCACAGAACAATCTCAGCAGGTATAGTGACAGGGAATCTAGATTCATCAAGGACTTCCGCGACGTTGTCTAGCCTTGTCGTGGTACTCACCCCTCAACACGCGGAGGTGCTGCTATGCAGAAGGATTTTGTCTGTAGAGTAATGAATTTTCCTAATAGTTTCTTACGGTCGTATCTATTCTTGTGACAGCGTATCATTAGATGCTGCAGACAAGGCTCGTACCTCGATCATAATAGAGTCCCATTAGATGTCAGCCATCAGATCTGCAAATCTACCGCATGAACCGGACGCCAGATTAGGATCAGTGTCTCGGCGGCCAGGCAACGTATAAGTACCGGCCAATGCCCCAGGTACTCCATCTTCCTTCCAACTCACTTCCATCTCATACTGTCTCGAGACCTCCCTAGGTGACCTCTTTTGTTGGACAATCTCGTTGAACGGCCGGTTATATACGTTAATCTACAAGATCTGTAGACGAACGAAGCATGTACCATCAATCCATTGCACGGAGGTTATCTGCGAATACTTCACCTGTGCCAGGAGACATGCCCTCTTCACCCTCTAGTAACGGCGACAACTCGCGCCCAGCAAAGAGGAGGAAGATGGCAGAGCCCGAGGGGCGTAAGAAAGAGTACCTAGACCTCTCAAGGTCTGATGTGGAAGAAGGCGAGCTACCACAGTTGCAGCGCTTGCTGAGCATTCTACACAAGAAGCGAAAGATTGTGGTTATAGCAGGTGCAGGCATCTCGGTTTCCGCTGGCATTCCCGATTTTCGATCTGCTACGGGCCTGTTCAACAATCTCAAGAAGCAGCACAAGCTCAAGTTCTCGGGCAAGGACCTCTTCGACGCATCTGTGTATCAGGATGACACGTCCACATCGACATTCCACGACATCGTGCGCACACTTTCTCAGCACGCCAAAGCTGCGGAGCCCACTGCCTTTCACCGTCTTCTCGCGACCCTAGCCCAGGAAGGGCGCCTCATGCGCCTTTACACCCAGAACGTTGACGGCATTGACACTTCCCTGCCCCCCCTGAGTACACAGGTTCCCCTACCTAAAAAAGGACCTTGGCCCAAGACTGTTCAGGTGCACGGTGGTCTAGATTACATGGCGTGCTCCAAATGCCACGCTGTATCAGATTTCGACGCTGAGCAGTTCAATGGACCTAGCCCACCTCCCTGCCCGAGATGTGGGGAGAACGATGAGATCCGTCAGTCGGCAGGCAAGCGAAGCCACGGCATTAGTCGGCTGCGTCCTCGCATGGTCCTCTATAACGAACATAATCCTGATGACGAGTCGATCGGTTCTTGCGCAGCCTACGATATGCGCATGAGACCAGACGCCGTTATCGTGGCTGGCACCACGTTGTAGGTACCCGGTGTGCGACGCATAGCTCGCGAGATGTGCAACATCATTCGCGACCGAAAGGACGGAGTCACAGTATGGCTGAACAACGACCCTGAGCCGGTGGGTAAAGATCTCGAGGACAAGTGGGACTTAGTAGTGAAGGGACCCTGTGATGAAGTCGCACGTCACGCCAACATGCGGCGATGGGACGACCCGATCGACTATAAGACGGTTGCAGAGGAGGACCTAAACAAGGTCAGGGGAAAGCACAGAGCAGAAGTTATCATTGGCACTCCTCGAAAACCTGGTATACTCCGCAATGCAGGCCAACTTACACTCAGTCAAAGCCTACGCGTTCCTCCACTATCATACGACAAGGAAAAGTCAGACACGCCCTCGAAGAAAGGTACAAAGAGGAAGGCAGATTCACAGCCGCATTTGTTTAGCAAGGTCGCAACCAAAGCATCCGCGAGAAAGCCCAAGGCACAGTCAAAGAAGGCGACCACAGCAAGCAAGAACAACGAGCTCGAAGAAGAAGCCCCCACCATCGACAGTGTCTTCAAGGCTACCAAGCGCGGGCCCAAAATTCTTCTCTACGGATCCAGTCCAGCCCGCCTGGTAGACGAAAATTCTGCATCACCACTGTCGAGCTGCGGGCACAAGATCGCGTGCAGCCCCTGCTACGGAGTGATGCGAGTCCAGCCGGGATGAATACACTCTGATGCACCTGCAGTTTCCGCTCTTTTCATCCTGCCTGGCTTTCATCCCACACGATCTATCGTCTCGGCTGATGAGCGCTTGTCCAAGATATCTTAGGTTCTGCAAGCGTCTGACGTCAATTGGTTAGGAGAAAATACTGTCTTCCTACATAAGGTACTGCTGGCAAGAGCTAGCGCCGTTCGGTCAAGACTATCATTAGGTGAGAGAGGTTTAGTGTGGGACGAAAGATTGATTGCTTGCAGGAATGGGAAACTCCGAATGCATGAGAATGTACCCAAGAGTGACGAGCTCAAGAGAAATGCTACGCTGTATGAACCAGTCGACAAGCCGGGGGGATCAGCTCCGCCACCATACCCGTCTGCGCGACCCGTTTCTGTGCCCCTTTTCACGTTGCTGCAGTGCGCTGGACGTCACCACTCTCTCCTTCTGCCGAGTACAGCTCTAGCGCAGTCTGCTCAAGACGTATAACTAGTCAGAGCAAGACCAAGAGCACATACTTCACGCGAATGCCAGCACATCTTGGACCTACGTTGTCGGGATGAACAGATCGCCGTGACCCTTTGAGTACCAGTTGCTGATCAGCTTTTTGATCTTTTCTGTGGTGTAGCCTAGACAGCTCTCGACCGCCTCGGGCAATGCGAGGCGGGTGTGACAGCGCCACACTCCCCTAGCCAAAGGGCATCGCACAACGAGAGCGTGCACGACAGAGCCTAGGAGCCCATGGACTTCGTCAGACGCCTACAACACTTGACGTCATCCACGGAGGAATTCCAGATGGACGACTACAGGTTGTGCTCTCTAAAATGTGCATGGCCCGGCATTGCAATACCGCTCCGGCACATAGCTGTTTGGAGATGAATTCTTGGTGATGGTGTCAGCGATGCTTTATCTTTGCGCTTATGCTTTGTCTACAGCGATTTTTCATCGCTTCACCAGATCACTTACTTGGTCAGGTAAGCTGCTTACAAGCTGCTTACAAGCGAAAGTTGACACTGATCAAAGCTATGGCTTCAATGAAATCAGTTAAACATTTTGCAGCTTGGGATACAGGAAGATTAAATAGCTATGAAGTGTCCTATCGGAAACACTGTCTCACGGCTTGCCACAACCTGTTCGAACGAATGTCACATTCGGCCAAAGCGGATCACTACAATACCAAGCATTCCACAATGGTTACAACAGCTCCACCACCGCTGGCTGTGCCAGACCATATCGATCGGGCAGCAGAAGAAGAACCCAACGCGGTCTGGGCATGGGTACCACGGTCAACCAGCAGCGTAGACCAAGGCTGGCATGATATCACGTATGCGCAACTGGCACAGGCAATGGATTATTTAGCGTGGTCTTTAGAGGAAACGCTGGGAGTTTCAGACCCCATAGACCAAACCATCGGCTACATAGGGTGAGTGTGTGCTTCTTCGCGTTCTAGCCTCGCTGACGCCATAACGGTCCGAATGACTTGCAGTATCTTGTCGTACTAGCCGCAGCACTGAAGGTGGGGTATGTGCCGTTGTTCGTATCGCCGCGAAACTCTCCCGAAGGCCAAGAATCGATTCTCAAGGAGACAGAGTGTACACTTTTCTTGAGCACGCCGGACAGACACCGGTGTTTTGAAGACATTCAAAAGGTTGCTCCCAATACGCAGATTGTTGAAGTGCTACCCTTGCTAGATCTGCTCTACCCGAGCCATCGACCGCCCCACTATGATGGACGACACCGCCGCGATGGGGCAGCCAACAGCCTGATTCTCCACACTTCTGGTTCGACTGGTGAGTGGTATCCCTCAATGAATTGCATCCCACAAGTCGTTAATGAACACGGCAGGCCTTCCCAAGGCCGTTCGTCTGACCGTAGGTGGCCTGAACACGGTATACGAGCAAGCAAATCTGGGTCGAGAGCAAGGCCGTCAGAGCACCATGAAGCTATTTCTTGCAGACAAAAGGCCGATGCTCGCTGCCGTGCCCTTCTTCCACGCAATGGGCATCGTGGTAGGGCTCCGATCGCTGATGTGTAGGAGTTCGATCGCCACCCTCCCATCAGGAAAGCTGTGGAACGCCGGTCTAGTCATCGGTGCGATTGCAGCCATCAAACCAGCTACGGGTGTCTTTCCTCCGTCGATCCTTGAAGATATGTCTGGCACAGATGCAGGTTTCCAAGCACTCAGCACACTAGATATGGTCTTCTTCGGCGGTGCGCCTCTGGCTAACGCAAGCGGTGAGAAGCTTTGTCGAGTAACAAAGCTTCAAACCATCATTGGCAGTACCGAAGCCTTACTCATACCCAGTCTCGACACAACAGCACCAGACGAATGGGGCTATTTTCACTGGAGCGGTGCCGCTGGTGCTGTCATGGAACCGGCAGAGAATGAGCTGTACGAGCTCGTTCTCGAACGGAGGGATACCAGATATCAAGCTGTCTTCCACACCCTTCCCGCAGAAGAGAAATGGCTGACCAAAGATCTTTTCCGACAGCATCCCACTAAGCCTTTTTTTATGGAAGTACAGCGGCAGACGAGATGACACCATCGTGCTCAGCAATGGCGAAAAGGTCAATCCTGTGTCGATGGAGAAGTGCATCGAATCGCATGCTTGCGTAAAGGGTGCACTTGTCGTCGGTCAAGGTAGATTCCAGACTGGACTGCTCATCGAGTCGGAGCGAGACGGCACTGGCATGATAGACTCGGCTACGCTGGTAGAACATATATGGCCGATAGTACAACAAGCAAATGGGGAGGCACCTACTCATGCACGAATCCACCGGAACAAGATTGCTGTCATGGAGAGGGAAAAGTCGTTCGAGCGCACGCCCAAGGGCTCGATCATCCGGCTCCAAACGGTCGCTATGTTCCAGCACGAGATCGCGGCATTGTACAGCGACGAGAGGTGTGCTAGGGAGTGCAGTCTAGGGTCTGGCACCGATGCGGACCTCAGGAGTACAATCCGTGCTGTGTTTATCGATGTCCTGGCTTCGTTCCATGAAGGAACGCTAGACGACGTCGACATCTGTAGCCTAGAGGTCGATTCCCTAAGCGTGTTGGCCTTGGCCGAAGCACTGAGAACGAAACTCCAGCGCACAGACATCACGGCCGCAACGATCTACCAGAACCCCACGGTCCACGAGCTTACGCTGGCCTTGTCACCAAGCGCGAGCCGGCCGAGCGTAACAGTGGCGCCCTTCATCACTCGGGAGGATCAGCTGGGCGCTATGGTGAGGAAGTATACAATAGACATGGGCCAACAGAAGCGGGTGGGAGCCGAACGAGAGCGCCCATCAAAACACACAGTGATCCTCACAGGCTCCACGGGTAGCCTTGGCAGCCAAGTGCTGAAAACTCTTGTCCAGTGCCCTGATATCGAGCAGGTGTATTGCCTGGACCGTTCGGATGACGCAGAGACTCGACAAAGACGCGCCTTCGTGAAGTACTATGGTCCGGAAGCGGACCTCCACAACGTCGAATTCTTGCAGACCGACTTCAGTCTTGCCGGTTTTGGTCTCGAGAAGGCGGTATATGAACGCCTTCTCTCCAGCGTCACGATATTTATCCATTCAGCATGGTCTGTCAACTTCAACCTGTCGCTCTCATCCTACGAGGCAACGCACATCACTGGAACCCGGCACGTCGTAAACTTTGCCTCTAAATCTGTCCATAAATCGTCCATCACCTTCGTCTCGTCGATTGCCAGCGTAGGCAATTGGAGCAGTGTCGTACAGGACGGCTCTGCGGTACCCGAATCTACCACTACGCTCTTCGACCGCTCGATCGCGTTACCACAAGGCTACGGCGAATCCAAGCACGTCGCAGCTGAGATCCTCGCAATCGCCTCGCACCGTCTCGATATACAGACGGCGATCGTGCGCGCGAGTCAGCTTGCAGGACCCAGTGCGCATGCTAGCGGAGCTGCGTGGAACCGACACGAATGGCTGCCATCGTTAGTTCACGCAAGCAAGGTCATCAAAAAGCTGCCAAGAACGCTGGGAACTATGGAACAGGTGCACTGGGTACCGATGGATGTAGCGGCCGCGACTATGGTTGATATCGCTACGGCACCAGCTTCAGAGCCTACGCGCGTTTACCATTTGGCTAATCCCCACCGGACGAGTTGGAGCCAGATCTATCCGGTCATCGAGTCTTTCTTCAAGCAAGCCGGCGTAGAAATCGAGATCGTCGCGTACGATGATTGGGTTCAGGCGCTGGGAGGGATTCAGTTGACTAAGGAGAATGTCGAACGCGTGCCGGCGCTGAAATTGCTCCCCTTCTATGAGAGTCTGCGTCCTGGAGTGAGGACAACGTTGCCGAGGCTGGCGATGAAGGAGGCAGAAACTGTCAGCCCGACGTTGAGGGCGGGTCGGGCAGTGGATGCACGTGAGGTGAGAAAGTGGCTGGAGCAATGGGCGTTCTGATCCTGTGCAATCGAAATGCTCCCGGTGTGTAGATGTGTACGCCGTTCGCCTCATTAAGGCGGATTGATCTGTGCAGCCTACTCAAGGTAGTCATTGTTGATTCCTGCTTGTGAGATGGAGAAGCTCACCCGTGTACGTATGGTAGAACTAGAATGTAGCTCGCTCCATTTAATGATAGCCCTGTCGAACTCTCTCTGGGCGTTTCAGGCAGCAGAGATAGCGTCTGAGAGCGGATACACGGCGTCTGCCAGTTGTGTGTTTATCTTCATCGACAGTGGAACAAGGCATGATCATCTTTCGTGACACGGCAGCTCTCTACCTGTGAAGCGTGCCATCTGCCCACCATGTCTGCCTTGCCGGCGACGGAAACCATGCCGTGTCGTGAGTTCTTCCTAGACTAAGTGAGACATGGCCTGCAGCAAGAGTTGATACGGTTTTGCTAATTTTTTTTCTTCAATTGGAAGGTGAGGTGGTGAGAGAAGAGGTCTGTTCTAGGTAAAGCGGCTGCAAACTACGGTGTTCACCAACTGCCTCGTGCGATATTCTAGAACGTTGCAGACGACCTGCGGAAGCTGGCCAAGAACGGAATTATCTGTGTCGAACGTTCCGCGCATAGCAAAAATAAGGCAAGTCAACTTCTAAACCACAATGTTGAACCAACGACGGGCAGCCATAGGGAAATACCATACAGAAGTGATCGTTTCGGACACGCAACCATGCGTACCTAGTGCATGAAGCGAAACCTAGGGTCATTGTTACCGAGAAGCTTGATCTCAGCTGGGCTAAGCCCTTCCAAACGGTGATTGCGCTTGCCCAGGATGCGTTGCTTGTTCTCCCATTTGTAGTAGGCAATGCCAGAGCATGCCAAGAGGCACACGCCGATTTGACCGCACAGATTAACCTTATGACCCTTGGAGTACCTCGGCGCGTCTTGGACGGTGTATATCCTACGATGCAGGAGTTTGATACCAAAGGGAACCATTGCACTGGGTGGACTGACCAGGTTGCAACAATACCACCAGCCGTGCCCAGTGTCACTACCCACGCCATAGACACGGCGCGGAACACTGGTCCACCTGCGTTGTTTGCTGTCCATGCAAGGAATGCGGGGCCTCCGGGGAAGGATCCGACTGTGATCAAGAAGATACCCCTATAGCGTGCGTTGGGCTCGGTTGACCATAGCATAATACAAAAGCCAGCGATGGCGGGAAGGGTGAAGATGGCGAGGTAGATCCCCCGCCGCTTCGTCTTATCGGAGACGGTCGCGACGGCGATGGCGATGAGACAGGCGCAAGCGTAGGGAGGTACGGAGTAGAGTTGGGCCTTCGTGGCGGTCCATCCCAGGTCTTTGAGAATAGTAGGCTACGGGGTACTGTCAGCGTCTTATGCTTCTTGCTATGTGTCGTGGTGCCGTACCAGAAAGAGCGATATTCCTTGTACTGTGATGTTTACGAAGAAGAATCCTACAGCGCAGAAGTAATTGCTCACATCCTTGGCGGCGCTCGTCACGTGGGTGACAGTGATTTTTGCGTCCTCTTCTGCTCGATCGCCCTCTTCTACTCGATCATCCGACAAAAGCCTCATCCTGGCTATCGTACGCTCGCGATCGCTCAAGAAGTTGCATTCTTTGGGGCTTCGCGGCATCAGGAAAAGCGCGATGAAACCGACTAGTATCGTGAAGAGGTCCTCGAAGAAGAATATGTTACGCCAGGTATGGAGAACCATCGAAGGCGCTCCCCACGGAGGAATGCGAGAAAGACTGTGTGCACATGAGCGATAGATGTGTACGTTGGAGATCAGAACGACCTACGCGGTGGCGAGCAGGCCGCCAAAGGCTCCAGCCATGGACGCAGCAGAGACGTAGATGCCGATGCGGAGCAAGAGCTAGTCGCGCTTGTAGAAGCAGGATATGAAGAAGGCTAGACCTCTGGATGTGACGAGTTAGACGCGGTAGCAATGAGCATAGCGGAGGCTTACGGCATGACACCCCCCTCAAATACACCGAGAAAGGCTCTGGCAGCCAGCAGTCCCTCGAAGCTCTGCACAAAAGCACTGCACAGCGAGACAAGCCCAAAGCCACACACCAAGAGCGGCAGGTAGAACTGGGGGCCGAGCTTCTTCAACAGAACATTGCTCGGCACCTCGACAAACATATACACAATGTAGAAGATGGAGGTCACCCAATTCCAGCGGTACCCTTGGTTGAGGCCTAGCTCTTCTGCCATGCCTTGGATTCTAGCATTCCCAACATTGATTCTGCATTCACCGTCAGCGAGTGCCGTACTCGATGCGGAGACATCGTGTACCTGTCGAGGAAACAGAGCAGATAGAGGAATGTGGTGAGCGGCACGATCACCCTGTCCAATTTCCGGCGGACGGCCGTCTCTTCTTCCTTCGTCCATTTGGGGGATTGGCCACTGCTTTCGGGATGTGCGCCTGGATATGATAGCAGGCCGTCTTCATAATGTTCTATGACGTTTAACCTGGTATCAGCACAGGCGTGCATCCTTGTCTATTCTCACCGTGTGCCATGTCGTTGCTATCGGATACTGGTAGTGGAGTCGAGACCGGGACACACAAAACTTCTCCCTTGTCCTACCGTGAGCCTGCAGAATTTGAGAGTGGGTGAGATTGATCTGCGGTGATCTGCGGGACTGCTCGGCATATATACGAACACATCGTGTCTCTCGGTTTCTACAGACGACACCAGTGAGTCGAAGCATTAGACTGAGGGCTTGGCGAACGGTTGGCGGCCTCGACCTATGCGCAGCTCTCGTCCACACTAGCCAGAGGAAGGTGTAAGCGTTTTCTCCTACCATTATACTGGTAGTAGTGTTGAGACGCGCCCCCGATCGAGAGATGTGTATCTCACATGGTGCTGACCGTCCGGTTTCCGACTTGCGCGCACCGTCACACTGCGGGACACTCATCACCAGTAGTATATTCGGTATTGAAGAACCCCTGTCAATATTGATTCTTCCCTATTGATTTCTTCAATATTGAGAATATTGAGAATATTGACAGGGGTTCTTCAATACCGAATATACCAATGCTCATCACTCGCGTACTCGTGCCACATGGAGTTTTCGTTAATGCTATTGACTTTGTTCGGCTGATAGATCCGGTCCTTTGCAGTTACAAGGAATAAGACTTATCTCCATGTCCCTCTGTTCGGCTCATAGGACGTTCTTTCCGTCTCAGAGCAAGATTGTATACAGCATGTGACCAAGCTTATCACGCATGGTAAGCACATACAGCGATTGGTGCAGATCAGCAGAGCACGTACGTCGCTTGCTCGTTCATAGAGTATGTAGGAGACCGGGTGTTGTCGCTTCATCGTCCTGTCATAGATCATCACTTGTCAGCGTTCGCGAGCTGACGGCTAGTCTATCAGCTTTATCGTATCCGATATACAGCTTGAGATGTTCTCGCATCTTTCGAGATCTGCTGTATCATGGCCAGCATGGGGCAACGAACTGGCTGCCCGAGCCTTGGCCGACGGCGAATCCACACTGCCTCTTACCGCGACGCTGTCTTCTCTATCGCGCGCGCTCATACCGAGACGATCAACATATGGTCACATCTGCTCGCCGCCCTATGGTTCGCCACAAACGCGGCACACTTCGCTGGCGCCGTGATGAGCCTGTCTACTCCTAGCGTGGCAGCCGTTCTTGCATACCTTGTGGCAAACGCTTTCTGTTTTGCATGCTCGACGCTCTACCATGTCTTCGCAGACCATGCTGCAGCGGACGTTTGGCTGCGTTTCGATCACATTGGAATCGTCTGCGCTATTTGGGCCTCCTCCGTATCGTTCGTAGTACTCTCCCCTGGCTGGCATTCTTCCGAGCGCTCTGGGCACATTTTGCTTGTGACCGCCACGGCCACTATTTGTTGTACATGCCTATCCATCGGCTCACTGTACGGCAGCTCGAAGCGGCACCTCCGTATCCGTACGCACGTGATTATGGGCAGCGTTGCAGCCATTCCTGCGCTCCGTTGTTGGTATCTGCATGAGCTAGGGCAGGACATGGGCTTTCTTGCAGACTTTGCGACCATGGTCGTCGTCAACGGGTCAGGAGGCGCTATCTACGCAACAGCCCTGCTGGACGAGACAATAAAGAAAAAGCTAGGCGTGCCAGGTGCGAGCCACCAGGTCATGCACGTCCTAGCTGTCGTCGGAGCACTAATCTACGAGCGAGGTCTGATGCTTGCGTACTCTCGGTACGACACGTTAGGCAAAGGCTGTCCTCTATGTGGATGATTCCAGCCTAGGACGTACGATTGCGCGTTGAGTTGTCGCAAGGAATGCGAGTGTACTTGCGCTGGGAACAGGAAGGGCAAACTGTAGTCGAAAAGACGAATCTTACCCTACCCTCACTTCATGCGATAAGAAACGTGGCGTTCGTATTTACTACCTGAAACGTAAACCATATCCATTGTCTATGGACGTTGTCTACTGACTCTTGTGACGATACGTGTCCCAGCGCCCGCGGATATAGCAATTGTAACGTAGCTCTCTTTGTGATATCTAGAAAGTTGAAACACGCAAAGGAGCTTTCTTTCGGCCTATCCAGAGCTCTCATAACGCCGGTTCAACGCCAGGTCTAGTTGGGAGGTTTCACCATCTCATGTCGGCATTTGGTCTATTCCCACTCTCTTTCATGCTCGCTTTTAACCCATATTCACTATTATAAGGCTGCTAGACGTTCATCACTTGCCCTAG
>JAESFQ010000511.1_pt1 | contig 14278 bp, 8 predicted proteins | sample 9269431 | NCBI WGS metagenome assembly JAESFQ01 (sample SAMN14502588, study PRJNA617103) | algae metagenome | isolation source: Plectolyngbya sp. WJT66-NPBG17 and co-occurring heterotrophs from well... | place: USA: Mojave Desert, Joshua Tree National Park, California | collected 2006-08-06
GCACATGCTGCTTGTCGTTGTTCTGTAGCAGCCGCGGGCTTACAATCGGAAGAAGCTTTACAGCGTCTTGTAGGAGATCACTTGCTTGTTCCCACAGTAGTTGAGAGGCAAGAATATTAGCAGCACGCTGAGCGGAAGCAATGCGAATAGATGGTGGAGCCATATGGCAAGCCCAACCGTCCTTAAAATGAGACAAGGAGCCGTTCAGATCGTCCATCAGTCCCGTCCGTTCAAAGCGCATATCGAGCCAGTTCCCAAGGTTGTTCGAAATGGCAGCTAGGTCAGGGTGATCCTTAGGGGCGGCATTGACTGCCATGTCGGTAACGTCGATAGCGCGGTTAAGATCATCTACGAACCCAGTCCGCTCAAATCGTCTCCCGAGCCTGTTTCCAAGGTTGTTCAAAATGGCAGCTAGGTCAGGGTGATCCTTGGGAGCAGCATTGACTGCCCTGTCGGTAACGTCAACGGCACGGTCAAGATCGTCTATAGATCCAGTCCGCTCAAATCGCATCGCGAGCCACTTTCCAAAGTTGTTTAAGTAGCCAGCTAAGTTAGGATGATCTCGGAGGGTCGCATTGACTGCCATGTTGGCGACGTCAACAGCACGATTGACATCTTCCATGGATCCAGTCCGCTCAAATCGCCTCCCAAGCCAGTTTCCGAGATTGTTCAAAATGACAGCTAGGTCAGGGTGATCTTCAGGGGTGACATTGACTGCCATGTCGGCAAAGTCGATAGCACGGTTAAGGTCGTCTATGGATCCGGTCCGCTCAAATCGCCTCCCGAGCGAGCTTCCAAGGTTGTTCAACCGGCCAGCTAGGTCAGGATGGTCCTTGGGGGTGGCATTAACTGCCATATTGGCAACGTCGATAGCACGGTTAAGATCGTCTATAGATCCAGTCCGCTCAAATCGCGTCCCGAGCCTGTTGCCAAGGTTGTTTAAGTAGCCAGGTAGGCCTGGGTGGTCTTGGGCCGTAGTATTGACTGCCATGTCGGCAACGTCGACAGCACGATTGAGATCTTCCATGGATCCAGTCCGCTCAAATCGCGTCCTGAGCCAGTTTCCGAGGTTACTCAAGTAGCCAGCTAAGTCAGGGTGGTCTTGGGGGGTGGCATTGACTGCCATGTCGGCGACGTCGACAGCACGATTGAGATCGTCTATAGATCCAGTCCGCTGAAATCGTGTGCCGGTCCAGTTTCCAAGGTTGTTCAAGATAGCAGCTAGGACAGGGTGATCCTCAGGGGTGGCATTAACTGCCATATTGGCAACGTCGATAGCACGGTTAAGATCGTCTATAGATCCAGTCCGCTCAAATCGCCTCCCAAGCCACCTTCCAAGGTTGTTCCAAATAGCAGCTCGATTAGGGTGATCCTTAGGAGCGGCATTGACTGCCCTGTCGGTAACGTCAACGGCACGGTTAAGGTCGTCTATAGATCCAGTCCGCTCAAATCGCGTCCCGAGCCAGTTTCCAAGGTTGTTCAACCGGCCAGCTCGATTAGGGTGGTCCTTGGGGGTGGCATTAACTGCCATATTGGCAACGTCGATAGCACGGTTAAGATCGTCTATAGATCCAGTCCGCTCAAATCGCCTCCCGAGCCAGTTTCCGAGGTTACTCAAATAGCCAGCTCGATTAGGGTGATCTTTAGGGCCGGCATTAACTGCCATGTCGGTAACGTCAACGGCACGGTTAAGGTCGTCTATGGATCCAGTCCGCTCAAATCGCCTGCCGAGTGTATTTCCAAGGTTGTTCAACCTACCAACCCGATTTGGGTGGTTTTGAGGAGTAGCACTGACTGCCATGCCGGCAATGTCGATGGCGCGGTTGAGATCGTCCATCGATCCAGCCCGCTCAAATCGTATGCCGAGCCAGTATGCAAGGTTGTGTAACCTCCCAGCCCGGTCGTGGTGGTCTTGAGGAGTGGCATCGGCTGCCATGTCGGCTATCTCGACGGCGTGGTTGAGATCGTCCATAGTTCCTTTCGCCTGCTGCCTGCAGGACTGAAGAGTTGGTTAGGTCTTTGCTATTGTGTAAAGTCGTGATAGGATCTGCGCTAGGAGGGGTGTGCCTTACGATTGGAACTGGTGCTGCTTCACCGGTCAACTAGGGCACCACTGTGCTACCGCGCAATACGATATCTTCCGCGCAAGGTCTGCTCAAGGCATTAGGCACTGGGCACGGCTCCCTCCCGAATACAAGGCGGCCTTTTTGCAGCCCGTCACCTACTTGGTCCTCACTGCCAGCTGCCTTGCAGTGGGGACAATGCAACGTGCGAACCCTTACGTTTTGCTTTTCCTGCGAATTGCTGTTAGGCTGCGTTCGTATTTGGCTGACCGGTGACGACATTTGCCGACTTGGCGGTTGCACTGCGTCTTACGATAACACCGACATTGCGCCTGGCTCATCACCAACAACCCCTCACTTCTTTCAACAAAAGTGCCGCGATATCCATTGGACAACTCTGTTCGCCAGCCCAGCGCATGGACCTTTCCGGGTTACTGGGCGGCGCTGTCGGTCGTCCAAATTAAGCTAGAGAGCGGAAATCTAAATGTCGCGAGCTTTTTCTCCTGATAACATGTGAACATTGCTTATTTTTGTTGGCCTATTTGGGGCACCGCATAACGGTCCGGTCAGGTAATATGCCAGTGGCATCTTTCCCGAAAAGGCCTTGCAGTAGACCTTTCGTCTTGACAAGTCTCACCCTTCCTCCACATTGGTATCTAAATTCATTCCGTACATTATAGTTACATTTACAGTCACTTTACTGCTCTGCACATGGCCAACGAAGTTCCTCAAACAGCTACGCACTGGGCAGTCATCATTGGTGTCAACTACTATCCTGGACATAAGGACAAGTGCCTTGAAGGCTGTGTCTGGGATGCGGAGGATGCTAGTCATTATCTGAAGGACGCACTAGGAGAATCGTTAAATGTCGAGGTCCTTACCGCCTCGACGCCCTCAGTCCACGGTAATCCTCCTCTGGAAGAGGAAAAAGTTTGGCCGACTTACGATAGGGTTGAAAGCCATCTGGATCGAATTATCAACGACGCTAAATGTGGAGACCGTGTCTACATTCATTACTCCGGCCACGGGGCAGCCATGCCACTGTCGCAACGCGATAGGCGGTTATTATGTGCCTTGGTTCTTCTTGAAAGCAATGGCCGTGAAACAAGGTATCTTAGAGCTAAAACCCTTGTTGGTAAATTGGATAAGATGGTCGAAAAAGGCCTTCTGGTCACACTGGTTCTCGACTGTTGTTTTTCAGGAGGAATAGTTCGGAACAGCAACGACTCCGATTTCCATGTGCGATTCCTTCAATGCGAGACCGCTGTCGATTCCGGAGCTGCTCAAGAACTGGACACGTTCTCGCAGCCTTCCAACACCTTACGAGATGCCTCGCTAGAAGATAATGGCTGGCTTGTGAACCCTAATGGCTACATGGTTCTCACAGCGTGCGCTCCAGAGGAGCTTGCATTCGAGATCAAGATACACAACAAACGACGAGGTACATTTACTTACTTCCTCTTCCACGCGCTCAGGGCTCTGTTTGGTAACGGCATCGATATCACGCACTATTCCGTACACGAACACCTTAGCACCAGCCTTCATGCGTACTGGCCTCGGCAAACCCCAATGCGATATGGCAAGAGCGGCTTCACACTATTCGGAGACTCTCTGCTGGCTCCCGATATTGGTTTAGTTCCCGTATACAAGGATAGGAATGGCCATCTGCATTTGAGAGCAGGGGAATTGCACGGCGTATTTGAAAATGATGAGTACGTCGCATACTATTCTGAGAGACCCGAGCAAGCCAATGGTCGGTCGGTGGGAGAGATTGCGAACGTACGAGTCACCGCTGTCGGAACATTCGAGTCAGACTTGGAAGAAATAGATCGGTCATCCGTAGGGCAAATCGAAACGGGATGGAAAGCCAAGCTACTGACCAGTCTCTCTCCAGGCCTCATTTGTATCGGACTGATGCCTAGTTTTAGCCGCAGCAGTCAGCCAGTGCTTGTAGCAGGGAGACATGGCTACCTGCACTTGATCGCAAGGCAGGAAACTCAGGAAGACGGAACTCGAGAATCGCCCAAGTACAACGTGTTTGTTAACGAAAAGAACGAATACGAGGTGGTCGATGCGTTGTTAGAGAAGGTTTTCCCTATCCCGAGCATACCTTGCAGCTTGGATGGAGCTTCGGATGTTCTCATGAACGTTCTGCAACATATGGCAGAATTCAAATACTTCGAGGGAGTGAAGAACCGGATACCCTGTGACTTCCATGACTCATTCTCAATTGACCTCGAGCGCTCTCCTGGAGACTCTAACAGGATCAACGTCAAGCACGGCGATAAATGGATGGCTACAATCAGGAACAAGAGTGATAAGCAGTTGTACGTGGGCATCTTCAACTTCAGACCATCTTGGGAAGTAAAGCCTCTTACTTCTGCAGCCGGCTTTCGAATCATACGTGCGAAGGAACACGGTGTCGATGGCGAATGGCGGTTCTCCTTAAAGATGACAGTTCCCTCAGAACTCCAGGAAAATGGTATGAAGGAGTGTGAAGACATCATCAAAATCTTTATAGCAAGTAGGGCGATTCACTTTCGTGCGTCTTTACCCAGTTTGTTTGAAATTGCGCACGGGCAAAATGATACTCTCCGTAGCGGTGATAATTTGTCAGCTTTCCTTTCAGTGTTGACTGGCGATCTCCGGGGACAAGGTGAAGGCCAATGGGCGACGCGGAGTTTTGTCATACGTACGAGCATGGAGTGACTAGTTTGATCCAGGGAAGAGTCAGATACAGGTGTATTGTTCTCTCTATAACTGTAACTTCATGTGAGAGCTTCATTCTTCTTCGAGTTCCAAGTCGGACTCTTCAAACCATTTTCCACCATCTACAAGATTTCCGTTTTCATCAAGCAGAGTACATTTCCCGTTGCGCACTTCTCTTACTTTGAAGCATCCTTCGCGCGCAGGGTTAGTGATATGGACACGGTCGTTCGGCCGAAACATGGGGGGCTAGTAGCAATGTGTAAGAGTAACTGCTATGCAAAGAGGCCTACTTTGCTTACGTTATCGTATTCATCAATTTCGGGGCGTCCGTCGTCGTCACAGAATACGATTGGTGGGTCTGGTGATGTTCTAAGGCTAGTTAGTAGGGCGGCAAATATGAGGAACGATCACTTAACGCTTTCGTCGATCCCATTTTTATGAGCTCCGCACGGCCTGAATAGGTGCAGGTTGGAATTGTGAAATACATATATGATAAGGAGCCCGGATGCTGATAAATTATGTGCGCGCAGGCTACCAGCCTAAGAATATACGAGCCCAAGGTCAAACACATCCGGAAGCACACAACTGCAGTACGCCTCACTCGAGGTAGCCAGTTTTAGTAAACAGAAAAATTGCATGTCCGGAAGATGGTGCAGCTTCTTTGGATTCTGTCAACCTCAAATTGCGCCTTGCTGCAGCTACGACACGTGTCTCGCATTAGTTTGGCTCGGCATTAGCAAGTGTGTTCGCTTCCAGCCACAAGGCCCAGCCTGAATGAAGCAAGTCTTCTCACGAAATGCCTACAAATAGAGTTACTATAAACAGTTTTTTTGATACACTTGACTATTTATCACAAGATTCCTCCGATACTTTCTTGATCTGCCGTGTCGCATGTATCGATGGCATATCCGCAAATTACCGATGTCGAGTCCGGCCATCATGATAGTGCGCTCTCATCGCGCCCTATTGGTGGCGAACTTTTGAGTAGAAGTGTCTTAAAGAGTATTTGGAATACGCTTACCTCTCGGAGGACAAGGCTCGCCAACAAAAATAGCAAAAGAGATGGTTGTCTGAGGTATCCAAGACAGAGTATGCTCTTGATCGAAAGGCATATAAAGCACACCATACTGACTTCTCCCAGTCGAAGACTATCCGCATGGCTATCCTCAGTTTTCAGCATTGATAGCGAGTCATGATCATTTCTACTTATGTCGACGTTTCTCCGAGCTGCGTGCACGCATTTTATTGTTGAAGCAAGACAAGCTGTCGTACTTGGAGAGCCAATTGCAGAAGACTGATCGCCAGGAGACTGAACCTCTGCGCTTGGGAAGCCGTCGAGCGGATGACTGCAGCGAAAGGAGTTTACTATTGTTGCAAATTAACGAGGCACTTGCTGATTATGGTAGGTGTAAGTGAACTCGCGTCGGCCAGCTCTGACAACGAACGTAGACAATCTAATCCTCAGAAACCGGCAGATACTTAGCTTCGAGTCGGCGAGACCGCAGGCTGTTTCAAGTTTGCGGAACTGGATCGCCGGAAATGGCTGCATCGCGAGGGCAGAAACTGCGTACCTCAATTATTCCCGGGATTTGTGCAGCATAGCTCCCACAGATGATACTGTCATAACGTGTTTAGAGACGGTTGTAGAGAAAATCTCCATTCGTCTCCGACGGCTGTTTGGAATGGTGCAGTTTCCACTACTAAGAGAGCAAGATTTGCGCTAAAAGTATGCAGCATAAGTACTTTGGGCTTTCCAAAGACCCCAAAGTTCATATTATGCCCAAGGCATCGACCGCACGAACTGCACGGATTCTGATGACACCCTTCATCGTCACGCTTCTGCTTGCACCAGTCATTGTTTGCAATCATCTGAATAGTCTTACCGCCCGACTTGTTGCTATCATAGCTGCTGCAAGTGTTTTTATTGCAGTTCTATCAGGCTTGACTCGAGCTAAGTCTACTGAATTAGTCGTGGCGGGTGCAACGTGAGTGCAAAATGCCTGTGTTTCTTTCGAGCGATGAATAACAGCCTGATACAGATACACCACAGTTTTGATTGTATTTATCACAAGCGCCAATGTTTCTATGCCTCAGCAAAATTTGGGGTAGGATAGTTCGGTGTAGATAAAGTGTAAGCAAGAATGGGCTTGCTTCTTACCTTTTTGAGAGATGCTGCTGTGAACAAATGGTTGCTTTGTAGCCTGGAGACTAGCGAGCAACCTTGACGCCTGGTCTGAACTACAAGAGGCAGACGAAATTGAAGAATTTGTCATATGAGCTAAATCATCATTCATTCGACCCTATGTTGGATACAAAATGCGACTTTCTAAGGATGATTACGTTTTAGTATTCCGGTCCTACTTTTACATGTGCTTATATGGCACTGGTAATTATCATGCGATCACGTATGAATGGTCATCGCCCCTGATTCGTATGCGGAAAGAAAATTCTAAAGTCTCAGAATAGCCTCCCCCCCCTGCGAAGCGAAAGACCCCTGCGTTGCGATAGGAACAACAAATATAGTGTAATTTTTATATACAGACTAAGAGACACCTAGAGAATTACTTGCGGATAACGCCATAAGGCTCTTAACTCTAGCTACGCTGCAGAGAAAGAGTAAAGCTAGTGTAAAGTCGAAGTACCTGTCGTTCCTATCGCGACGCAGAGATCTTTCGCTTCGCAGGGGGGGAGGTTAGTTCGTTAATTCAAACTGGGTTATGTCGAAAGCAGAGCATCTAGGGCCATTGAGAGTGGATGCAGCCACCGGTGAGGCCGACGTGGCTTGTGCAAGGATATGATGCAACGCAGCCTCTAAGCCGGCAAATGTCTTCACCGGTCAGCCCAACAGCAACTCACAGGAAAAGCAAACGTAACGGCTCCCACGTTCGATCATCGGCGCTGCAAAACAGCTAATAGCGAGTATTAATCAGGCGACGGGCAGCAAAAACGCCTTGCATTCGGCAGGGAGCCATGCCTAGTGCCTTGGGTGGATCTTGCAGAAGATATCGTACCCAGCGGTAGACAATGGTGCCCTGGTTGACCGGTGAAGCAGCGCCAGTTCCAATATTGAGGCACGCTTCTGCCTGCGCAGACCCCACCACGACTCACCACAACAGCAGGCGAAAGGAGATATGGAGGATCTCAACCATGCCGTCGATGTTGCGAGCATGGCAGTCGGTGCCACTCCTCAGGGCCATCCCGATCGAGCTGGCCGTCTGAACATTCTAGGAATCTTGCTCTACAGACGGTTCAAGCAGACTGGATTAATAGAGGATCTCAACCGTGGTACCGATATTGCTGACTTGGCGGTTAATGCTACTTCTCAGGATCACCCCGATCGCGCTGGCGTCTTAAACAACCTTGGAACCTGGCTCGAAAAGCGTTTTAAGCGAACTGGATCAATAGAGGATCTCAGCCGTGCCGTCGAAGTTACTAAAATGGCGGTCAATGCTACTCCTCAGTACCACCCAAATCGAGTTGCCATTTTGAGTAACCTTGGAAACAGACTCAGTCGGTGGTATGAGCAGACCGGATCAATGGAGGATCTCAACCGTGCTGTCGAAGTTGTCGACATAGTGGTCAACGCCATTTCTCAAGACCACCGTAATCGAGCTGGCTACCTCAGCATCCTTGGACAATTACTCGGAAGACGATTTGAGCAAACTGGATCAATAGAGGATCTCAATCGTGCCGTCGATGTTACTGACATGGCAGTCAATGCCAATCCTCAGGACCATCCCAATCGAGCTGCCATCTTAAACAACCTTGGAATCTGGCTCGGCAGGCGGTTTGAACAGACTGGATCAATGGAGGATCTCAGTCGTGCCGTCGACGTAGCCGACATGGTTATCAACGCTACCCTTCAGGACCATCCTGATCGAGCTGGTTACTTGACCAACCTCGGGAACAGGCTTGGCAGACGGTTTGAGCAAACTGGATCAATGGAGGATCTCAACCGTGCCGTCGACATTGCCAACATTGCGGTCAATGCCACTCGTCAGGACCACCCCAATCGAGCTGCCATCTTGAACAACCTTGGAATCTGGCTCGGCAGGCGGTTTGAACAGACTGGATCAATGGAGGATCTCAGTCGTGCCGTCGACGTTGGTGACATGGCGGTCAATGCTCCTTCACCTGAGCATTACAATCGACCTGGATACTTGAACAATCTAGGAACTTGGCTCGGCATGCGGTTCGAGCAGACTGGATCGATAGAAGATCTCAACCGTGCTGTTGACATTGCCGACACTGCGGTTAATGCCACTCCTCAGGACCACTCCGATCGAGCTGGCTACTTGAACAACCTTGGACAATTATTCCGAAGACGGTTTGAACAAACTGAATCAATAGAAGATCTCGGCCGTGCCATTGACGTTGCCGATATGGCAGTCAATGCTAATCCTCAAGACCATCCGGCTCGAGCGGGCTTCTTGAACAACCTTGGCAACTTACTTAGCAGGCGATTTGAGCTGACCGGGTCCATGGGTGATCTCGACCACGCCTTGTCCTATTTTAAGGAAGGCTGGGTTTGTAGCATGGCTCCACCGTCAATCCGTATTGTTTCTGCTAAGTGTGCTGCTAATATTCTTGCCTCTCAACTACTGTGGGAACAAGCAAGTGATCTCCTACAAGACGCTGTAAAGCTTCTTCCGATTGTAAGCCCGCGGCTGCTACAGAACAACGACAAGCAGCATGTGCTCGGACAGTTTTCTGGTTTGGCTTCTACGGCTGCTGCCATCTCTCTAGAAGCAGGAATCGACAAGCGCAACGCGTTAGAGCTTCTAGAGCTAGGCCGTTGTATTATCGCCGGACTCCTGTTAGAAATGCGTTCAGACCTTTCGGACCTCAAAAAGCAGCACCCTACGCTAGCGACGGAGTTTGAATCGCTTCGGAATGAGTTAGACTCTCCTAGTGAAACGGCCCCGCTAAATGATACAACATCCTTATGGAAATCCCAAACCAGCCAACGGTTCGAAGCTGACAAGAGATTTAATGAGGTTATTAGTGAAATACGTAATCTGCCAGGATTCCAAAACTTTCTTCTTCCGCCTAGTAGCGAAGAACTCATGGCTGCCGCATATCAAGGCCCTCTTATCCTTATCAACGTGAGCGCATATCGCTGCGACGCGTTCCTTGTTGAGCACTATCAGATTAGGGTGGTACCACTGCCTAATCTTAGCGAGAGCGAGCTCAGCACGAGAGTCCGGCAGCATTCAGTTGGATCGACATCAACCTTGCAATGGCTATGGAGTGCTGCTGCTGAGCCTATCCTACAAGCGCTAGGGTACCATCAGCCACCCTTAGACGATAACTGGCCTCAAGTATGGTGGATTCCCACAGGAGTCCTAAGCCACTTTCCAATTCACGCAGCGGGATTCCACACCAAAGGATCGGCTGAGACAGTGCTCGACAGAGTTATGTCATCCTATGCCTCATCTATAAAGGCATTGGTATACGGGCGCCGACATGCTATTCCTAGGCCTGCAGAATCAGCTTTAGAGCATGCTCTTCTCATTGCGATGCAGGACACTCCAGGCTGCTCACGCCTCCCTTTCGCGCCAAAAGAAGTAGAGATGTTGACCGGTCTGTGCCCGTCGCTACAACTTAAGTCAGTTATGCCATCACCACACAGAGGAGAAGTCTTGGCGCACTTGCGAGCATGCAAGATTTTCCATTTTGCTGGCCATGGACGCTCGGATCCCTTGGATCCTTCACAGAGCTGTCTGCTCCTGGAGGACTGGAAAGAAAGGCCACTAACTGTAGGTGATCTCCGGGACTACTGGATTCAAGAGAGCGCACCGTTCCTCGGCTATCTTTCAGCCTGCTCGACGAGTGCGAATAAAGTGGACAAACTAGTTGATGAGGGAATCCATCTAGTGAGCGCGCTCCAACTTGCCGGGTTCCGGCATGTAATCGGGACGCTCTGGGAAGTGTCTGACAGCCACTGCATAGACGTGGCTAGGGTGTTTTATGAGACGATCCAGGACGAAAGGATGGTGGACACGGCGGTATGTCGGGGCCTCCATCGGGCGGTTAAGGCGCTGCGGGATAAGTACGTCAAGGAGGTCATGCAATCAGCGAGAAACGCAGAGCTGTGCGATGAGAGCGACGAGACTTCACTAGAAAGCCCGCAATATTGGGTTCCCTATATCCACTATGGCGTGTAGGCATTGGCCAAGACAGACTAGGGCGTCGGTAGGTTGTTTGCGGGGCTTCTCGTTCTGTTGCGCAGCTTCATGATTGAGGTGAAGCAGCAGGTAGCTCATCTATCACGTAGGTGAGTTAACTTGCTGCGGTAATGCTCTGGGGAGAGGGGTGGGCTGACAGCGGTTGGGTGGCAAATCGCCACCGGCATGATTAAGCAGTGTAATATTTGGGAATGTAGATTGCGTACAGAACCTCTGTAGATTTTGCCTGCACTAGCAGGGAGGGTGGTCGACCCGCACTGGGCATAGGGTCAAGAGTGTAGCTGGTGTGGGTCGGCCATCCTCCCTGCTAGCGTAACCAAGGCGTTCATTTATTTTCTGACGAAACCTCAGTATGGCAATTCTTTAAAGGTAGTTAGTCCTGATGTTTTGCTGTACTTGCAGTTATAAGGGTCTTTCAATAAGATCTCTAATGTCACTCGTTTTATGAGCTCCATAGAGAATGATGAATCAGACAATTGCATTCGTAAAACGTTGAATTGATCACTACCATGATATAAATCACCTCATTTGATGAAATAGACGTCCAATTGGCGAACCTCTCGTATTGTTGAGCACCATGAAACACAACGCCTCTGACCACTGTCTGACTGACCCGTTATACTCTTTTGGCAATGAGATAGGTTTACGGCACGCCAGATCCGCCCTCCTCTGGTGGCACTGGTGGCGGGCATCCGTCAAAGCAGCTGGAGGCTAGCATTGCAGCCGCAACAACAATCAACAGCCCGATCAATCCGCCTCCTTGTTCGCGAAATGCCTGCTCGGTAATGCCCACGTTGGTTAGGGCTGCGGCCGTCGACTGGATGCTCTTCGTGGTCGCCTGGCCACTACAAACTAGGTCCAGTGCTTGGCGGATTTCTTTAGGATGGTTGCGAATGGCTTGGACCGTAAGTTCGCAGTCACGTTCCAGTTTGCCGAAGTCGATGGCTTTTTGATCCACGGCTGCAAAGTCTATCAACGCTCGCGTGGTGACTGTGCCAGTGTTGAACGTCTGCTCCACCTTCTTTCCCGGCTCGCGTTTCACTATGGTTACAGGTATGATCTCGACCTTCAACGCTTTGGCCAATCCCTCTGGAGTGCCCTCGAAGGCAGCAGCAACAGGCAGAAATCTGCCGAAGATCGACTTCACGTGATCTTGCGACATTTTGTACCGATAATTTGTGAGTGTTTATGTGTTGGTGCGTGTTGGTGTGTGATGTGTGTCTATATAACCGTGAGATCCGCGGACGAGGAAGTGTACTTATAGATAAATCATGAGTGAAGCGCAAGGTCGTGTCTGCCTCGTTTGTCCAGCTCATGCACGCCCGCCTCGTGTGTCTGCCTTGTGTTTGTTCAGCTTATGCCTGCCTCGTGCTGAAATTCTTAAACCTTGTATCCGCTCAACCTTGTCTGCCTCGTTCCGTCATCGTTCTATTATCGAAATCGAGTATGGCGCGTGATCTCAGAGAATCTAGTTGACGTGTATGATCTCGATCAAACGCTGCTGGTTGCTGGTTACACGAGTATGCGATCGACGCAAACATTATAATAGGTATTCAAATTACATTTTCGCCGCGTTGATGGCTGGATCAGCTTCTGGTACAAAGGTACTAGTCATCCTTCTCAAGCATGACAGTATAGCTGATTCTGTGGCTTGCCAGGATGGCTGGAGAACGATCGCCTTTCACCATGCGAACGGCAGAGCTGGGGAGTACAGCGCTGGTGATTAACCAAGTTTGGCTCGGGTGAAATTCCGATTGGTCAGGTCCAGAAAATGGAAACTGAGTTTCAGCTGGGTGTCGCTGCGGAGACATGAACGTCCGAACTTGTTGGCAAAGGCTTGAGGTTCGGACGCTCATTGGTACAAAACTCGGAAACAGAAACTAGCTAACTACCCAGCCTTTCCTCCCGCAGAACACAGCGGAGCCGTTCGCCTAGCTTAAGCCTGAATCCTCATGTGGTGGACAAATTTAACGAGCGAGGCGAGGCATCAGGGACCTGGTAATATCATTATGCCGCGTAGTGGGCAACAGTTTTAGAACTCTTAATGAGTCGATTCTAGTGGGAAGGAAGCTTGGTATCTGCAGAAGTCTGTCAATGAGCTGCCACTAAGGGGTTTTTGTACAGTTGGCCACATTGTCGGATATGCTTTCCAGCCTGGTGCAGCTCAACGAGAAATCTCAGAACCCCTGTCGATCTGGACCGTTCTACAAACGAGCACGCCGGTGCACTTTCATCACTTGATGCTAAGTATGGATACGCACTAGAGTTGCAGTACAAGGGGTTGTCGGCCATTCTGAAAGAGTAAGTCCAATCAGCGGCTTCGATCTTCAATACCACCTCAAAGCCCAGTAAAACACTACTAGATCAAGAGACAGCTGATTCAAATCCCAGGTATGGCTAACTTTTGTCACGTTAATAACGTGCACGGTGTTGTATATTTGAATAGCGGCTTTGAATGCCATGCGCTAAGCCTGGCCCTTACATATTCTTTCATGGCATGCAATTTGAGACGTGAAATCGCCATCCGGAGTTCTCTCCCAAAACACCTTTTACGAGTACCAGTTGTTACCTAGCTATGCACTCCATGGCCTCCCCCTCTCCTTCTGCACATTTAGTGCATGTTTGGCGCGGTTAAAGACTAAACCAGGAATGCGCTGCAAATCGGACAGTTTTGTGGCAACGCCGAGATGCCGGAGCTATGCCGTTTTTGGGGTGTATCACGCCCAACTCAATCTCGCGATCGCATTTCTGGGCGTGGTGTGATGCCGTTGTCTTCCAGCTGTGTGGTCTGATGTTATTTTTCAGCTGTGTGGTGTGATGTCGTTGTCTTCAGCTACATGGTGCGGTATTGACGGTGCCGCTGACGGGGTGCTGAGCCCGCTGAGCCAGCCCACCCCCTACCGGGGCGGCCTGGGGGGGATATCATAGCCTGCGCCCGCCACCGTCTGTGGATATACTATTAGTTTTGTAAGAAGGGAGTTGGCACGATCTCAGGTCGGGCGGGGTGCGGCTGATTTGGCAGTCTACAGTGTGGCACGGCAAGGCTGACAGGCCGCAATCAGGCTTTAGCGGAAGGCGAATTTGCAAGTGACTAGACTGAATATGCTTCATCTTGAAGAGTGGACGAACACCTCAACCGCGCTAGCAGGGAGGACGACCGACCCGCACTGGCCATAGGATTTGTGCTAGACGCGTTCAAATTTTTCGCGTGTAGAAGAAAAAGGTTGTAGGGTTGCGATGCAGACAAATGCAATAGGCGTCAAAAGCTTATAACACAGCCCTGCCGTAGCCGGGTGATGTGCCAAGAGTGACTCAACT
>JAESFQ010000512.1_pt1 | contig 14276 bp, 10 predicted proteins | sample 9269431 | NCBI WGS metagenome assembly JAESFQ01 (sample SAMN14502588, study PRJNA617103) | algae metagenome | isolation source: Plectolyngbya sp. WJT66-NPBG17 and co-occurring heterotrophs from well... | place: USA: Mojave Desert, Joshua Tree National Park, California | collected 2006-08-06
TTCACATTCAGAGTACGCATCGCAAACTCCAGGTATGATAGTAAAATTTGTCAGTTCGCTAGCCTGTTACTGACAAGTAGGCACTGAAAAGCTTGAGTGTGAAATCCCTTTAGACAACTCGAACAGCATCTATTTCGCGCATGAAACCTCTACTATGGATCACATAGGCGCAGACTAGCATGTATCGTCATGTTGCTTTCAGGCGTTGCCGCCTCAAAATCCAAACTTGCTCTTCATAGCGCCCATGACGAGCCCTCTCTTCTGCTTTCCAACAAATTTGTTGACGTCGTCTGCCCAGCCTGCACTGTTCTGCGAAAGATTGTCCATGCTGTCACCGACAATGTTCAGCTTCTCCGTGCGTTCGTTAAGCTGGCGACTTGCCCAGGCGCCCCAGCCTTCTTGAGTTGGTGCCGACCCTTGAGTAGGATAGGATTGGTATCCTGCGGCAGAAGAGCTAGCTGAGGATGGATTGGCGCGGCGGCGTTCTTGCTCAGCCTCTGCGCGCTGCTGTGCTACTTGGCGGTTTGACAGCGGCCGATCAGGACCGCCGACTAAAGGGCATTAGTGAGTGTTGAGAGGAAAGAGGAGAACATCTTACTGAGGAGATCCATATCGGCTGGTGTCACGTATTGGGTGCCAGAGATCCATTGGATGTTACTGATAGTTGGTCGTGGCGGAATCAGTAGTCCTGGGTTAAGCAAGACGTCTTTGGCGCGTTCACTGGAATACATCAGTATTTGTGTCATTCGTCACTGAGATGAGACGACTTACTACTGCAGTCCGGTTCCAAACACGTTGACCAGAGCTATTTCCGCGGGGCCTTTCCAGCCTAAAATGTCACCAGTGCTGGTGATGATTGCCTCGGAGAAGCGTCGGACGTCTAGCAGTTCACTGAGATTGACAGACCCGATCTCCTTCAGTGCGGGTAGCGAATACGCTCTCGCAAACCCATCGCCATATAACCCAAGCATCGCATAACCCATGTCCTTGTATTTCACCACAGTCGCCGCATCGCACAAAAACTGGTCAAAAGTCTTGTGCGCTCCTTTACTGGTGGCAGGACGGAATAATCTCGCTCCCGAGGCTGTTGTAGCTAAGAGCACACCGCTGATCTTCGAGCCGTTCCGAAGTCCCGCAACGGCAGACTGAGAAGCATAAGCTGGACGACCTGATTCGGCATGCATGGGACAGATGCTGATAATCTTATCGTCTAGCGAGCATACACCCGCAGGCTTTACTGAGTAGCGGCCACTTGATTCTGGCAGTAGCTTGAAGGTTGCAAGGTGACCAAGGTTGGTGCCAACGTGAAGTAAAATGCTGGAGTAGTCGTCGTCTTCGAGCGTCATGACACTGAATTCGAGGCAAGTCGGCCACTCCGCTTTGGGCGTTACCTGGGTTGAGCTCCGTCGAAAACTGGCGCGTTTGTCCGGCTTGACAAATTCTTGTATCGATGCTCTGTAGATGACTGCCGGCCCCCGCAAATCAATGATGACCAGACCACCGCCTTCGAAGCCCGCAGCAATGAAGCCAACATCAGAATGCTTCAGGGCGGTAACTGGCCCGGTGCCCTCATTGAGCAGAGTAAATGGCAATAGTCCCTCCTTGAGAGCCGCTTCACTTCTTTCCGAGATATCAGTGAGCGCTTGAGGTTTGTTCTCACCTGGTGGATACTCCTGCCCAGCATGCCTATTCACGCCCCATCGAAACACCACCACTTCACCGCTCTTCAGTCCTACAGATAGTTCAGATGCCGCACCTGCGAATGAGGTTTGTGTGACGTGTACATGGTCTGGTCGGCCGACTGCTCGAGCTACATCTATCTGTAGTAAGGCAGCGTTCTCAATCTCATCGGCATGCCCTGCATCCCATAGTCTGATTGTACCATCTGCGTGAGCTGTCTGGACGATATTGCGGTCCTCAAATCGCTTAAGCGGATGCACAGCCTCGGCACCACCGACGAGGAACAGTGGACCGTGTTGTCGCTTCTCGGTCATGCCAAGCCACCGTGTACGCTCTACAGGCGAAAGGTTTGCATAGTTGATGTATGGGTGGACGAGTGTCATAGAGAGATGTAGCTGGTTAGTGGGTGTGATTGGCATTCCACTTGGAAACGATAGGGTGATCAACTCTCCAGAAGCGAGTAAGGCGATAATGGCAATTGGGTCGTGACAACCAGCATAATGTGGGGAAGTCCTTGGAATCAGGAACAGATCCACCACCTCCGTTCCAGGTGGACATGGAAGTATTCTCTGCCTCTTGGGGTTTTCAAAGTGATCCGATAGTACCTGCCAGGACGCGGTGGCATAAACTGGTGTTCGACCCAGCTCGAACAGCGTCAAACTTTTGGCTGAGATGTTGGATGGCTGTCCACCAGCGATGAGAATAGCGGTATCGTCTGGGTCCTGGTTCGCACACCAGGCGATCTTGAAGATGGGGGACTTGAGCGCAAATGATCCTTCAACTGCACCTGGGCTAAAGCTGCCTGGACCTGGTTTGTCTACGTTTGTATCGGTCAAGGTCCTCGCCTGTACAACGCGGCCATCCTTGGAATCCCATATAACAATGCTGCTGTCTTCATGTCCAGTCAGAACAAAGGTGCCAGTTGGATGCCAGACAGCCTGTGTCAGTGGAGGTTCGCGCTCCTTAAAGACGGAGCCCGGATCGGAATCGCCTCCAGGGGCTCCTTTGGGAAGCACGTAGTGGAAAAAGTGTAAGGCTTTGTTCTGCTTGAAAGAGTAGATGACTGCGCCGGAGCTGTACCCAATCAAAAGGGAGCCGATGTCTCGAGGGTGGAGCGAGAGGGTAACGACAGAGGTCAGGCGCGAGCGCGGAAACTTTTCCCTCCACAAGTTGGGTATCTTGAAGGGCGCAAGTGCCTCTCTAGCCAGGTCATAGGCGTATACCTCCCCATGCTGTGTACCGAGAAGCGCATAATCGATGGTAGGGTCGCAGTGGAGCGCCGTAATCTTGGCGGGCGGTGAATGGGCGTTGAGCAGCTTCTTCGTCTCGAGCGAAAAGACAGACAAGTCGTTCCTCGAGTCTACGCACAACAGCTTCTCGGCGCAGAAGTGCAGGATCTTGACCGAGGCGTTGCGCGCGGGTAGCGGCAGCACCACTTCCACCCTCTTCTGTCCGAATACGTAGATCTGGCCGGGGCCGTACTTGCTCTCGCTAGTGCCGACGGCTATGAGGGACTGAACAGGGTCGTATGCGACTTGGGTGACTTTGGAGTTGATGCCATAGTTGCGGATCTTCACATGTTGTTAGCTTTGCGCGTGTAGGGCTGTCGGCGAGGGCGGAACAGCGGGGTGAGCCAGTGGACGCGCATACATGGTCGAGCACAAATACATCAGGTCCCAGGCCTTGGGAGAGGTCGTTGCTGACACCTGCCTGCTTTCCACGCAAGAGGTGAGCCATGGTGTTGTGTGTGTTTCATGCTTTTGTCCGCAGAGACAGCGTCGACGACTGGCCATCAGCGATTGTCTGCCCAGCTGCTTCGTTGGCGGCAGGAACGCGTTGCGCGACGTCATTTCGGCAACTTTAAGCGGGCTGCAGGGTCCACGCCACGTCACAGCCACAGCTAGCAGTCGGGATAATGCTCGTGGCAGTCTTGTACAATAGAGACTACTCTCCTACTCAATAAATATGCTACTTGGTGTCACTACCGACCCGACATGCCCTATCCAGAGAGGACCACGATGCCGCTAATAGGCAAGACATGTCCAGAAATGATAACCCTCCCGCTTGTTGCTAGAGCATCCGAAACGCCAGAAGCTGCTCTATGGTATCCAGAACACCATGCAAATCAATACTTGCTCATCAAAATACCTCATGTGGACATGGACGCCCCGTTGGCGCCGTACATGGAGCCGTTGGGAGGCTGCGGTGTCCCTGACCCCTGCCTGCTGCTGCTGAAACTATTTTGTGCTGCAAGCCGGGCTTGTGCTTGCTGCGCTTGCTGTCTTTCGAGCATCATCTGCTGAGCGTTACTAGGTGCTCCATTGTAGGGGACAGCGGCGGCAGGCGCCTGTGGAGTTGCGTATTGTGAGGGGCCGTAGTATGTACTGCGCATTTGGCCTCCAGACACTGGCGTACCATACGCTGGTCGTGTTCCATAGGCGGATGGCGTAGGTGCGCCCTTCAGGGGTGACACGTTTCGTGGCGGCGGTGCTTGTGCGCCATTATACAGAGGCGCCGCGTTTTGCGAGCGAGGATAGAAGCTACCTTGATTCTGCTGTGCTGCATATCGATTCTGACCCTGTGCGGGTGTAGAGTTATAGTACTGCGAGCCAGTAGCGCCCGTGTAGCTACTTGGCTGTGCGGAGCGTTGCGGGAAGTATTGACCAGAAGGAGTGGTCCCGTAGCTTGGTCGCGGCGTTTGTTGGTTGTAGGATGGGGTTGCGGAATACCCTGGTCGAGAAGTAGAGGCATAGGACGCACCGCCTGGTTGGAATGTCTGCGCTGCACCTGACGGCGAGCGTTGCAGATGCATCGAGGACGATCGGTGGAGAGTTTGTGGTTGCGAGTACACTGGACGGGCGCCTGACTGAGGCACCGAGGGCGCTGGACGGCTATACTGGTGGCCAGCAGCGGGATAATGCGCGTTGGTCCCAGACGTCGTTCGCGTTAGCGTAGCAGGTGTGGCGGCAGCCATTGCAGGCGTCTTTGCAAGTTTGGATAGCTGGTCCTCCTCCAGGATTCCCTTGTATTCTTTGGTATCAAAGAGGATGGTTCTACTGATATTGAGTTCATCCATTTGGTCTCCGTTGAGTTTGGCGACAGCATACGGCGGAAGCTGAGATATCAACAAGGTAAGCTGTGACTTGAGGATCTGATATACGTCAAACTCTTCCGACGAGGGCGTTGACGGGCTGCCGGCCAGGGTCGCAAGTGAAGCGTTTTGTACGACAGGGGTGCGGGGGTTGGTTGTAAGGGAGAGGTTCCGTATCCTTTGATAAGATGCCAACGTCTCCAATAGTTCTGAAATCTCCTTGAGCACCTCGTCTGTGTCCTTCTCCTCGTCGGTCTTCTCCTCCATGCCAGGCAATACGTCTCCTTCGACTGGGGTGAAATTCTCCACGGCCTCTTTGAACAGTTCATCCTCGTCGGTGGTGCCGTTTGCAAGTGCTTGATTAGCCTCCTCAGGATCGAGTAGAGCCGGATCGATCGGGAACATGTCGTTGAAACGCTTCTCACCAACCTTCTGCCACCACACCATGTTCTTGGTCTCCTCTGGAATAATAGCGGAGCTGTCATCCCGACTTGGGGCAAAGCTAGAGTAAGCACTGCGAAACAGGGCATCTTCCCTGGCCTGTTGGACTGCAACAAGGATTGCCTCAGACGGTGGCTGCTGCGCTTCGCCCATGCTCAAGGCCCGTTGTCTGCTCTTTTGCTTTGCTGTTGGTGAGGTCTGATCCTTGGGCATATCCACTCCGGCATATCCAAGCCAGAACCCTGAAGACAAGTTTTGATGCGCGTACGATTGGGATCCCTTGCGACGAGGTTTGGGCGCTTCTTGGTGCGCAAAAGTAATCGTGCTGTTGCCTTTGCCCGTTGTTGGTCGGGCAGACTTGGGTGGGCTAATCTGGGGTAGGTGGGAGGGCGCGCGGAAGACCTCTCCAATCGTCGCGACCTTCTTCTTGCTATCTGGTTCCGGGAGGGGGTATACTTCTGTCGTCGTGATAAGGCTCGGAAGGTTCGCCTCACGCAGGGGTAGAGTCACCTTGACGGCAGTATCGAGCGTAGATATTCCATGGGCGGGGGATATTTTCTGGGGTTGCTGTAGACTGGAGAATAGCTGCTTTGGCGGCGCGCTTCCGTACAGCGTGAGGACAGTCCGACTCTGAGGGATCTCTGCGTCCTGCTCCTCCTCCTTTATCGGCGCAGGAGTGTCCTCATCTCCTGAAACCAGATTGTCTGCATGGCCGTTGATTTCCTTTGCTGAATCCTGCGGCTTACGCGTCTCTTCTCTAGTAACCAGATTCTTCAGGACGGTTTGGAAAGCGAGCACTTTGCCTTGTAGCGCAGTATCCTCGGGCGATGTTGGCGCTGTGGATGAGTCGCTCGGACCGTTGGACGCCAGAATATCCGTGGTGGCGCTCTCGACATCTTTCACTAGTGCGTGTAAAGAGTCGTATGAGCCGTCTTGTATTAGGTTGCTGATGGTCGCAGGGCCATTCGGCGGGGTCAGCTTGGTGCGCTTCGAGTCGGCTTCTCCAGAGGCAGATCGCGTTATCGACGAGGTGATGGGATGCGACAAGATGGAGGGCTTCGTATCGTAGCTGTTCAATGTCAATTACGCGAACATGGATGGTCCTGCAACTCAGATGTGTGGATGGCACTGGTAGTGTCCCGAAGGCGCGTAGGAGCGGGGGATTCTTCGCATGTGTCATACCTCTTGAGGACCGCCAGTATGTCTCCTAGTAGCGCCTGTAGAGAGCGTGTGTTTTCTTTTGCGCCTTCTCCCTGCGCAGCGGCGGATGCGCCATTGGCAGCAATCGCACGAGGTTCGGCGAGTTTGCGTTTTGCGGCAGAGGGCGAGCTCGGGGCGGGCGGGAGCGACGGCGGGGTGAGGGTGCCGTTGGCGGCGGCCATGGTGACTTTGGGGTGCTGTTGGCGATGCGCGAGTGATGTCGTGGGATGGAACGCGCTCAGGGCGGCCAGAGTCGTTCTTAGTCTGCTTCCCCTTCACAGCATTCCTTGCCCGCGATATCGGAGGGCGCGATGCTGAAATTCGGAGAGGCGCGTGATTAGATCCAAGACGGCTTCCTGTGACGCGCAGATGCTGTCAAGGGGGTTGGGCGTGCTGTTGGAGATTGCGCAGAGGTGACTTGGTTCAGTGCAAGTGCGTGCAGCGATGAATGCAACGCGAGGCCCAGCGCCAAGACCGCGCCGCAGCGTGCCACAGGGAGAAACCACCTCGCGAGCTGTGACGATAGCCGTGATTCTTGCGCGTGCTGAACCGTCTTGCTGTAGGCGTTTGTTTCTTCTTGCGTGTTCGCCTCTAGGTCCCTCGAGTGACGATGTGCGAGACGTGGTTTGCGACTGTAGCATGCTGCGCTAGTGACGATGGGGGCATGCGCTACCCACCATTTTCTTACTGCCGCTCGAGAAGCCGTCGCAATTGACTCCCACACGCGTCTCTCTACGTCTATTGCGTCTGATGAATGCCCTTGATACTCTCCCTGGCAGCTCCAGGTAACCCGTACCGCTTCGGCCGTCGTGTGACGCGCCTACTACCTCACACTGTAGGCCTCTATGCCATGTTGAAGACTTGATCTATGCTGACCTGCTTTGCAAGCCTCTTGGTAATTCCGTCCCCCATCAAAGGCGAGAGACATCACTCCCTTCGAAATGTCATCCGTGGATCCCTTCGACCTCCCTGCTCTCCCGTTGCCCCGCGACGCTCAAACCCCGCCGTCATGTAGTCTTCAATCGACATGACCAATCTTCGCCATCTTTGCGGCGCTACTCTGTGCAGACCCCTAAAGATGAAGGCTTTTTCGAGAGTACTATGGATGCTTTCGCAAGTAGTTTAGGTGTAGATGCTACGGCGGACACTTTCTCGTCCTTGTTGGAAGTGCTCGAGGATGCTGAGGATGCCGAGGAGGATAGTAAATTCCGACCACAATTATCCCGCCGCACAAGGAAGGCCCAGCGTCCAAGTAGGCCTGCTACAGTCCTCGCATCCATAAGTGGCTCAGCCAGAGACCTCTACTCCACCACACCTTCTTCTGGGACCGACTTGTCCTACACTGCGCCCCGCCATGCTTCGCGGAAACGCAGGCCGAAGACTATACCTCGCCCCAGCACTGCCCCGCTTCCTGAACCCATCTCGCTTTACTCGCTTCTTGCCCGCTATCTCCAACATCATACGGCCATGCCAGCAGTCGAATCAGCCTTCCACTTTACTTCACTGGAACTGAAGCTGCTTCAGACAAAAGGCTACACAGTGGAAAGCGTACAACGATGGGCTTCTTGTCTCGTGGAACCGCGATCGACTGTGGCAGTCAACGTCTTCGAACAAGGGGTCGAGATGCCCCCTCTGTTTGTGCTCCTACTATTCTTACGTCGCAAGCAGATCAGAGTACCCGCCCTTGGCATCGTAATAAGGCACCTTGATCGCATTGCGCAGTCGGCATCAATAAGCTGGTCGGCACTTAAGATCATTACGGTCCGTTTACTTCGCCATGGGCGCGAGCTCTGGCCCGAGTCAATGCCATGGACCGCATCCTTCTTCGTTACTGAAGCGAGCCGACTATGCGATGATCCAGCTAGACCCATTCCTCTATCTCCTCGTATGCTCTCGGATTTGACTCAATTCTGCAACAACTTGCTGTTGCTACTATCCCTACCAACCACCTCTCGCCCTGTAGTTTTTGCTACCCATCAAGAAAAGGCTCAATTCCAGATCCTTCAATACATGGCCAGTAGGTCGCCTGCAATAGTAGTGACACGCCTTGGCTTCCGGTCCGTAACGCGTAACCAGCTGGCTCATGCCAAGACGCCTCAAGAAAAGGAATGGGCTGAGCTTAAAGGGCCTGCTTGGCCTCCGTGGAAGGAGAATCGAACAGCAATGGACGAAGATAAAGGCTATGAGTTCGGTGCTTCGCGAGCTTCTCAGCTCGTGCACCGCATGTATGAAGCCGGGTACAGCGGTCGCCTGTGGGAAGACATAGCGCAAGTGTACGCTGGGTGGGATACTGATTCCAGCCCTACGATACAGACTCGAACGTCTTTACCGCGTTTCTCCTCGCAATACCGAGATGCTAAACACCTTCGTCCTCTGCTCTGGGCTGGCCGCATACGAACCACACGCACGCGCAGGGAAGCCTGGGCATGCTTCCTCTCACAAGAGCTATCTGGGGAACCTGCTCATCCAGAGATCTATCTCGCAATGTTCGAAAAGTTGTATTATGCCACAGCAGAAAGGTCGACCCGCCCAGAATTCTCGTCTGATGCCGATGGTACTCCAGAAGAAGACGCCACCCATTTGTTGCCTGGAGATATGAAAGAAGTCTTACCTGATCCGCTGTCTGCATTGCACTACGTATATCTCAGTGAACCCGTTCCTGGATACCGAGGGTTGCTTAGACGGATGCAAACCACACATGTCAAGCCTAAAACCCGCCTGCTTGCGTTTCTCTTGGAAACATGTCCAGACTTCGACATGGGTCTAGATGTACTGGCCATGGCTAGAAACGATTTCGACGGCATGATAGGCCAGATCCTCGACGGCATCCACGACCAGGACGCCGCAGGCAAGCCGATCCCGGACTATCTCCTGAAGGCCATCATCGTGTTCTTGTGTCGCTATGGAAACATTGATCATTATTCTTCCCTTGACAGAGTCGGCTTCCTACCTCCGGAACAGCATGCTCTTGAGCTCAGATCAAACCCACAATACTTTGTCGAGTATGCGTACATGCTTCTCAGACACTATCGGCCGATTTACCGACCAGCGTGGGCTGTCATCATAGGCAAGCTGGTACGGAAGAAAGGGCACAGACATGTTGGGGATGCTGCCCGGTACAGGCTTATATGTGATCTCCTTGACCACATGGAACAGATTGACCTCGATGTGGACGACGAAATTTTCCGTCTAGTCTGTACTGCGACTCTGTACGCCGCCCAGACGGTCGATCAAGGTTTCGCTTCCATGGAAGACACGCGATATATTCTTTCCACTAGTTCCCCTCGCCTTAGAACACTTTTTAATGGCCTAGTTGGTGCTAGTGCCGATATATTGTCACCTACGAGTCATCAAGCCGTCAACATCGTTTCGCCACACATCCCGGGGCCCGCAGAGCTACATGCCTATGTACGAGCGCTAGGTATCCTCCGAGATTATGAGGGCCTTTACTCCTTCACCACTTGGTTCACCAAACACCACGCTGAGGTGACAGCGCGCGCAGAAGCTCAACGTTCAGGCAGGCATATTCTGTTCAGGACACTTGTGGCGTTGCGCTTAGCTGTCGACGGTGGAGGATCTGAGTTAGGAAGCTATCAAATATCCGGTGCACCCAAAGACATAGCTCTTCTCATCAAGACACAGATTGAGGGTGTTGAACAGTGGGGTGGTTGGCCTGTACAGGAATACATCGACATGTATATCAAGGGTCATTTGAAATCAGGATCACCCATTGTTGGAGGGCGCTAGAGGAATGTATTATATCGGTGGATTCTATTCTATATCTATCCTACTTTTTGATACCTTGTAGATTTAGACCAGTCATGACTTGCGGTGGTCGAACAACTGCTTTGATCTGCAGAAGCACACAAATGGGGAGCCGGGTGAAAGGCATTACATTCTTGATCCAGTAATGATGAGTAATGCAGGGGCATAGTGCCTGTGATGAGCTGGATAAGCATAAAGAATACGTATAGCCACATGCGCTTGTGAGATGACTATCCGATGATGCTTGAATAGCATGAATCATGTGGTATTCGGTCACGAGGTATGTTTGCGGCGTCTAAACGCTTATTGTCCGGAGTAATATAATGGTCACGACGCGTGACGCGGTAAGGGAAGGGTCGGGCTTTAGCTTAAACAGCTCTGCCGAAGCCAGCCCCGCGACACATCAAACGGCAATCGAGCACCTCTCCAGACTCCAGCACGCCGCTCCGTCAGTTTATTCTGGCGCTGGTCAACGGCTTAGTGGCGTTCGCACATCAATTCACTATTCGCCTGCCCAGTCACATTGCCTACCGTCACAGCTGTTCGCTACACTAGGCAGCCGCATCGTGAAGCCGTACAAAGATACGACGACAATTCCCCAAAGCACTAGACAATACACGACTACCAACTACTCGACGACCGAAAACAGCACCTCACACCATGGCAGCCTTCTTCGAACAGTTATGGGAGTCCATCTTCGTCGCGGGGCCGACGCCGACGCTCCTTATCGCAACAAACGCCTCGTTCGCTGCGCTCCAGGTCCTTCTGTTGGTCATGCTCGTCGCGACCTACAGCATACACTTTGTCATTCTCTCAATTCTGTGTGGAGGTCTTTGGTGGTCGATCAACTGGTTTGCGATAGAGCTCCGGGCTGCGCAAGCCAAGGAAGAGGAAGCAAAGCGCATCCGAGAAGCTAGAAGGGGCGGTAAAGAGAAGGGTGATGCAGGCGACGATGCCGATGGAATGGACACAGGTGACGATACAGAGGTGGATACCGAGGTCGAGCAGAAGCAAACTCTCAAGCCAAAGTCGAACCAGCCTCGTGCGCCCCGCCCAGAGACGCAGAGCACGGTATTCGTCGAGAGGCCTAGCGGAAGTGGCAAGGAGAACCCAACACAAGCCTCTGCTTCCGCTGGTCGTGTAGGTCCTACTGCTGCGAGTACTACGGCAGCGACGACGAGTCTTGCGGCACCGGTGGACGATGCGCTGAAGAGGAGAAAGGGACTGGGAGAATCAACGGGCGATCTCTCGACTGATAGCGAATGGGACAAGCTGTCGGAGGATTCAGAGGACAAGTGAGAGCCAACGGCATCTCGTCAGATACTATTCGTTATCGGTTCGTATGTTTGGATACTACACGCGATTAGATTCTGTGGACTTGTACATCCATGTCATTACACGTGAACACGCGCTGCCGCCTCACTTGCCCTGCATATGAGACATTGCTGCTATCGAATTCCTGCTACGAGCCCGACACGATCTCTCCTTACCCACCTCCTGCCCTTTGTGCCCATCTTGTTTGTAACGCTTGTGTGTGATGCCCAACCATCTCATGCTGGACTGGCGGTGCTTGCCACGCGCCGGAGCAGGGCCCTGAGTGCCCCGCCATGTATCGAGCACCACCCATCACAGTGCCCGAAACTTCATCATCTTCAGGCAGCGTTAGATAGCACTTCTACACATCGCTGATGAGGACGCGTCACTTCCACCCGCACCGGTAGCGGCCCTGTTTGTTGACAAGTTGTTGCCTGGGGGGTCCAATTCACGAATACCTAGGTATCTTGGGCTCGCCCCGCCGCTCTGCAACATCCCGCCTTCGCAATGGCTACCATCAACACCCCCGTGAGCCTTCCTGAGGTGACGCAACAAGCTGGAAACTACACATACAATGCGCACATTCCCTTGGCAAATTGGCTGCGCACAGCCAGTACCATGCAGAAAGAGGTACGTTGTCTAGGACATGTTCACGATGCGCATGCTCACCACCACTAGGCCCAAGTTTACGAAGCAGAAGGCAACGACGCGCAGACCTACCTCCTCCTATACCGCCATGCCGACCTAGTCCTCCAGAAACTACAGGGCCACCCTGACAAGAACAAACCGGAGAACCGGAAAGCGCTCAATGCTGCAACAGCAGCCGTCAGCCGCGATCTGAAGAAGCTCGAAGAAATCGCGCCGCGAATCAAAAAGAGGCATGAGGAATATGAAGAGAGGAGGCGGAGACAGAAAGAAGCCCTGAGATCGTTGGAAGGGAACGACCTTGGGGCTCACCCGCAGGAGTTGGACGGTCTCGCAATTCAAGATCAGGGGCAGAAGAGAAGGTCATTCGATTCAAGGCCCACGATCGATGCGCGCTCTCTAGAAAATCAGACATTGGCTGCAAGACTCGCGCAGCGAGAGGTGCGGAGGAGAGATACCATCAGAAGGGGTGTGCGACAGCATGGCGCGTCAGAGGAGGAAGAGCACGCACGTCGAAGTGGAGGTACCTGGGACAGCTGGCAGAACCAGCTGGGGCAGCAAGAGCTCGACGGAGATGACATCTCGAACCAACTGCAAGAAGTTGCGAGGCTTCAGCAAAATGGCCATAGAACATCGTACTCCTCGGTAAGCTTCATGCGACAAATACGTGGCTCGTGTACTGACAAGCTCAGCGTCCTACGTCTCAGTCCGCGTCTCCATATCACTACCCTACCGTTCCATACAAGACCGCTCAAGAAAGATGGTCCGACTCACAGTCACGCGACACGGCACCTGCCCGACCCCCGAAAGAGCAGATATACAGAGCCTCTGGATTGCCGACAGCGCCACCGCCGTTGCCGCCCAAGTCTCCAGCTTCCACATACGGTGCGCGATTCGACCATGCACGGCCTCCGCCTGTCCCAGGCAAAATCTCAGAAACCGCGCCACCTCTACCAAGCAGGATACCGGACCAAAGACCATTGACTCCCTCCACCGAGCTCGACGAATTTACATTCAAGCCTTCTGCGTTCCTCGAGAATGGCGACCCTCTTCGTCCCGTTTTCCTCCCATCTCAGCTACGCAATCAGTTCCTCGCTGTTGCGTCGTCTAACACACGTCTCAATCTCGAAACATGCGGTATGCTGTGTGGAATATTGAAGTCCAACGCCCTCTTCATTACACGGCTCATAATTCCTGAACAAACCAGCACGAGTGACACATGCGAGACGTTAAACGAAGGGGAACTATTCGATTACTGTGACAAGGAGGAGTTGATGGTCCTTGGCTGGATTCACACCCATCCGACGCAGACATGCTTTATGAGCAGCCGAGACTTACACACACATGTCGGATATCAGGTCATGATGCCGGAAAGCATTGCGATCGTTTGCGCACCGTCAAAACAGCCTAGGTATATCAACAAGCTTCCTCCCCACGGCATTTGAGATACTAACCGTGATACAGTTGGGGTTGTTTCCGCCTTACCGACCCCCCAGGCAAACAAGCTATTCTAAACTGCAGTCGACCTGGCATTTTCCATCCTCACGATATCGATAACATCTACACTGAAGCGCTGAAACCAGGCCATGTGGTGGAGTTGACCGACGCGCCTCTGGAGATTGTGGACATGAGGCCTAAGAAGAATTTTTAAGACGAAATTTTCTAATGTTACGAGGACAATATGATTGCATGACCAATACATCATACATGGAGACTTGCTTTCAAGGAGAAACATGTATACAGCATAGCAAGGAGTTCGGGAGCATTTAGTGAGTCCATAGATTACACGGCGTGTTCTATGGTGAATTTTACGTGGTATGCCACGTGTAATCATTGTCGCTCGACGAGTGTTAGCACCTACAGAGGCAGCTTAGGTGTGTCGCGTGGATTTAGAGCATTAACCACTACCGCCCTTTCGCTGTTCTGTCGAGTTCTGGTTTTTTTCCATCCCCTTTCCTGCTTACGTCCGTTCTCTGAGCCGGACTTGCTATCACATGTAAATCGCCAAGGCTATATGCCACTCTCGATCGTTGGTACTGCTGATGGTACGATATGTCAACATATGTATTGTGCTGATCCCCCCAGTTCATGCAGTGTTGACACGAAGAAGCAACCCCCAATCCACTTGGCACCACATGGG
>JAESFQ010000513.1_pt1 | contig 14259 bp, 13 predicted proteins | sample 9269431 | NCBI WGS metagenome assembly JAESFQ01 (sample SAMN14502588, study PRJNA617103) | algae metagenome | isolation source: Plectolyngbya sp. WJT66-NPBG17 and co-occurring heterotrophs from well... | place: USA: Mojave Desert, Joshua Tree National Park, California | collected 2006-08-06
GGTGTACCGTAAAGTAAAGAATCCTCAGCTGTGTAGCCGAAACCGACAATGAGCTGGGAAAAGAAATTTGATATACCGCCTTAGGAGTTATTAGCAACGTTTCAGTAGGGTCTTCGATAGCTGCTTACCGTTGGGTATATCAGCTATCAACGCGTAGAAGAAGAATGCCCAGCTCAATGGATCAAGCAGCGCCTCCTTCAACTGATACAACTTGAAGTGTTTATTGCCCACACCCTGGGCATTGATTCTGATGCGTTCAATCGCCAAAATCCGATCCTCCTTACTCAGCCACCTACAATTTAACTGGTTATCGGGCACGATCCACAGAAATGCGATACCAAGACACGTGGTGAGTAGCCCAGTGACCAGAAAAACAATTTTCCAAGGCTCCAAGACTGTACCATACTTGCGACACCCCACAGCGATACCGTAAGCAAGACATCCGCCGAAAATCTGCGCAAAGCCGTTGAAACTAAACCAGATGGCTGTACGTGAGCCTTGCTCTTTCGTGGTGTACCATTGCGACGTGAAGAGGGCGAAACCGGGCGTTACGGCTGCTTCGAAGACGCCGAGGAAGAAGCGGATGGCAATCGCTCCGGCATAGTTTTCGACGGCTGCGAAGCAGGATAGCACGAGTCCCCACATGATAATATTGAATGCAGCTTTGCCGTGTCAGTCCCAATTCGATGTCTCTGAAGTCCAGAGTAGTAGTGTGAAAGGTGACATACAATATTTACCCAGCGGTAGGACTTGAAGTAGCCGCGTAGTAGGATATTCCCAAGCGATATAGCCAAAGTAAAACATACTACCCAGCCACGAGTATTGGTCCCCAACGAGACCGATGCCAGATGCCAGTTTGTCATCAGATGGAGGGAGTCGCAGACCCATGATACTTGCGTAGCTGAGTGTTGTTTTATCAAGGTAGTTGAGGCCATACACAACACACATGATCTACAAAGCTCATTAGCTCATCTTCACTAGACGCCGAAGACCACCCCAACGAATATCACAAGAGTGCAAGAATGAACTTACAGGCATCATATGCATATCAATCTTTCTCAGCAGCGCCTTACTTTTTTCCTCGGTCAACTCTACAACCTGACCCTCCATGCCCTCAAACGCTTTCATCGCTGCGTCGGCATCGTGTGAATGCTTCAATAGTTTCTCGTCGAGAACCTTTTTGAGACCCTTGCTGTTTTCTTCGACGATCGCTTCCTTCTCGATATCTGTGGGCGCAGGATGGGGTGGTGAAGATGCTTGTGCGGGTGGGTGATCAGTTGCAGATGCCATGGCGTAGTATCTCCGCTTTGCTGCTCGTATAGCAAACCAGCATGTACGTCGTTTCAATCCAAGAGCAATGACGCGCAGGTTCTAACCGTGTTGTCTGCCTTCCTCACAACTCATATACCGACTGTCGTTCGAACGATAAGAGTAATCAGTTGTTAGTAGTGGCAAGTAAGCAACATTGACAACTGTCAAATCTATCGCGCCGTTGACGTCTATCCGTCCACATTGATAAGCTAACCCTGTCCATATGCGATGCGCTCACTCCTTCATGTGCCGTACCACTGCGGGGTATCAAGTGTGTTGATCCTGCGGGCTACTCAAGATAGGCCCAACCGCCAACGAAAGCGCTACATGATAGACTAGGGACCTTCCGCAACAGGAAGCTGCGTTAGGTGATTAGCCCGAAAGAGCGGAGATAATGGGCAATTGCCGCAATTGAAGCTCAGTCGAGGCGCAAGACAGGATAGCGCAAGAGTTGGGCTTGGTATGATAGCGGGCTTGGCCATGTGCTGGGTGGGTGAGGTTTGATAGAGGGGATTGCTGAGGGTCATGGTGATGATGTCAGTGCTGAAAGCTTATCGCCAGCCGCGATTAGACATACAAGCGTAAAGCAACTCTAAACTCTAAAGTGGACGACGGGACACACGCGGAACGACGGTGTGCAACAGATTACATGCGAGTGCAGTATGAATCTTGCATTACGGCAGCGAAAGTCTCATAGCTAGCGTTACTTCGTGAATCAACAAAGTTGTGAACAATTACACGGTTGAACTCCAGGCCCGAATATCGGCCGATGCTTGTGAGCCGCGCACCCCCATTCCCCCAGCCCCAGGCTTATCATGGTTGTACATGTAGCCGTGATACCCGAACGCCACCCATATGCAATCCGTAAATGCTTCAAACGACCTCCCATACTCGAGAAAAAGAAAAGTGGTGAGTACAGAATGCAAGTGTCGAAAAGAAGAAGAAGAAGAAGACGACGAAGCAGAAGAAGTTACTTGGCAGCGGAAGAAAGACGAGACGGACAAGTCACGATAAAGCTGCTATGATCGCACGAAAACGCTGTTGAGCTTGTTCAACGCGCTGCTGTCAGCAGCGGTGCTGTTTTTAGCAAGTCTTTCCGGTGCTAAGTCTCGGGGGAACCTCGTTGCAGTGTTAGGACTTCGGCTGCCTGAACGGCTGTTGTTCTGGTTGTCCTTGTCCTGGTTCTCGCCGTTAAGTAGCGATCCCAGTGTAGGAAGCGGTCTTGATGCTGCCGCTGTGACCGCGCTACTTGACTCAGGTGCGCGAGACTCAGACTTGTCGGAAGGCTCCGGAGTCGGTGGCTTGTTCACACCTGCTGAGGCGGCGGCACCGTTAATGGCTGGAAGCTGTGGACCCTGCTCGGGAATGACTGGTGCGGGTGCTGGAGGAGGTGCAGGTGCACTGGCACGCTGAAGATGTTGCTGTTGAGCTTGCTCAGCTGTCGAAGGATTGCGAATCGGCGGTGTTGCCATGTATTGTTGAGCAGCGTGTACCGCATGCGCAGCGTAAGCGGGGTGCTGCATCAGCATGGGGTGGTGACCTTGAGGAGCGTGGGGGTGAGCCATTGGCGGTGGGCGGTCGAAGACGTGTTGCGGGTGATATTGAGGCTGCGCATAGATGACACCGGGGTAGAAGTAGGGATGCTGGGAGTAGTATAGCGGAGGTGTACCGTTTGGTGGTGTGGGAGGGTACACGGGGACCGCGTACATGGGTGCGACAGGACCACCACGAGTGTATGGCGATGAAGGCGCCATGCTATGGCCAGGTGCGTTGTATGGTGAGCCAGGCATGGGCCCGCGGGTGACAGCAGGTACTGTCTGGGTTTCGTTCACTGCCGACTCGGGATACATGTTCTTTGGCGGGCGAATGTGTCGTAGTTGCGCATCGTTGGTGGGTTGTGGGAGGTTGTTGGAATTCGATCGCGAGTAGTAGCTGATGAGGTGGAGGTGCTGTCCGCTCTGGGTGGTGATGCTGAAAGACTGCTTCATAAGACCATCGGGCTTGTACCGGTACCCGTCTGGTCCCTCGCCGTCCGAGTCAGCTTCGGCTGAGCCGTCTGGTGACTTTCCGCTCGCTCTCTTTGCTACGGGGGCTGTGGGTGCTGCGCTGCCTCCCCTCTTGCCCTCCATCTCTCGGTATGTGAGGAAGCTGCCCGACACGCGACTTGCACTCCACGATTTTCCGTCGGTCCACCGCCTCATGCCGGCCTCGCGCTCGTCCCATACGAATACGGAGCCTGACTTGATCTGTTGGCGCTCCTTCTCAGAGAGGCGACGCTGCACCCGCGGTAGTATACCGATGCGGCACGCCTCGAACAAGATGATGGCATCGTTTGGCGTGCGAACGTGTCCGTGGTAGGTCTCCATTATGAAGACGTTTGTGGGTAGAATGTGTCGACGATAGTGTTGAGGAATCAAGACCTCATAGGTGCTATTTGGCTCGTGTTAGTTCAATCTGTGGAACGTGTACGTCGGGCAAGAAAGTTGCAGAGGTACACAAAATATAAAAAGGCACTTACAATGGGGGTGTGCGACTGTGACGAGGGGTGTCTGCAAAGCCGCCGGAACCTCTATATGGGGCAGTGCGATGAGGTCAGGAGGGTCAAAGATAGGTGACGTGAAACGGAGCGGCGATGAAACACAGTCAGCGTATGATGGGCGTACGCGGCAGTGGTCCACTTGGAAGTGGGTAGAGAGGCGGCGGTCGGTGGGTGAGGGAAGCTGGGGAAGACGGGTCGGAGCGCGAAATCATTGGAAAAGCAGCAGCAGTCATCCGCCCTCATGTACTCGCAGGCAGCGCGGGCTTGGGACCCAGCAATGCTCGTTTGGCGTCTTTGGCCCTTTCTGGGCGCTGGGGTGGTTGTCTTGATCGCCCGCCGAGCGGCACAGTGGCGTCTGATAGCGAAATAAGGCGCACGACAAGCTTTATTTGGACCCCCGTTAGCTGCTCACTGGCCCTCCGTTCCAGCGGAGTCATGATCCAGCAGCGTGTGCCCAGTGCCCACGCACAGCCGGGCAGCCCCCAATATCGACCAGGCCGCCCCGTGTCCACCAACGCGGCGAAAAGAGGTGCAGAGTCGTTTGCAGCGCGTTGTCGTGCGGGCGGCTCGCACACGCCGAAGCCACCGTCGGCGTGCCCAGTCGGACGCAGCGCCCGTCGGGTGTTGGTCTCGATGCGCCAAGCTTTGCGAGCCGGTTAACTCTAAACGAATCTTTATTTTCGACAAGCCTTCGATTCCTTGGCGGACCCACTTGGTCTCCAGCGCTGACACCTCCCAAGCCTTCGCGGTGTGGCCTCTCAGTCCGTCAATCCGTCTTGTCCTCCTTAGCCCCCACTAGCGCCAATACCCCAAGCACAGCCAAGGCGTTCCAAAAGTCCGTGTCGACCCAGAACCAAGTCACAGTCGTGTCTCCTTCAGATTGTGGCAGGCCATGGCATCCTTGGCCCCGGTCCTCTGAGAAATCTCCACCTGTCGTCTTCTCGGCGCCCTTGGAAGCAGACAGACATCTGACCTGCACGAGAAAGGAGCTTCCTTGGTACGCCATATTCCTACCTCGTCTACGCAAGCAAACAACCGCCCGCAAACACGCCCACTCTTCACTCCGCTCCTGCATCACACATCCGCCCCGATCTGCCGTAACGCAATCCGGCGCCTGCAACTTCTCAGCTCATTCGCTTAAAAGCTCGGCCAGCATTTTGATTAAGCTTGGTTCCTGTGGTTTAAGCTTACCACCGTGCCACGAGGATCCGACTTACCCACGCTGGCGGTAACACAGGGCCGTCGCATATCCGCTTCCAGAACGAAGGGCAGTGCATCCAACTTCCCGTGAGATTTCACAACCTGCTTTGCCGAATTAGCACCGGAGCTCTCTCCGGACCTTCTCCCCTTCCAAGACGGTGGAGTGCCGACGGGCGCTCATGAAAGACGCCATGGAACCTGGCGTCTCAGCTGCCTGAGAGAGACAAAGGCCCGAGTCGTATCATTGGCGCAGACACACTCAAGCCTGCCAAGTAGCAAACAGGATTGTTGTTTATCAGCACACACGGTCAAGAGCCGCGTCATCCGACTTGTCAAGCCTGCCCAGCGTTGGCTTCTCCACACACCAGCTATTTCCCTCATGCCATCCGAATTGCAGCTACACAGTCTTTCAGCTACATGGTCTTCCAGCCACACCAAGCACAAGTCTCTAGGCAAGTTCTTCTGCTTTCCTACGAGCAAGCTTTTTCACTCAAAGGTTACTATGAAATAAAATCAACGGCGATCTGCGCGTTGAGTAATCTTTCCTTTCGCTTACATCTGCAAGGTTGCAGATAAGGTTGGCGCAGACTTAAGCATAATTTCCTTTCCGCTGCTATCCTGGTGGTTGGCCCTCGCCAAAGGCACCCCTCCTAACGCCCCCATCAGCCATGACTTGCTCGTATGATTAATCTGCTCAGCTCAGCTCAGCTTCCATTGCGCAACGTGTCCACTCGCAAACTTTACCTTCTGCTGCAACGATTACGCCGCTCTCAAGCCCATCACCTGCCAAACGCGAAGCACCGGAGCAAAAGCAAGCCCACGTGCTGTAAGCCGCAAGTCCAGAACTGCGCCATCGGAGTGTCGTACCGTAAAGTGCAAGCCACTAACCCGCGATGTGAGGGGTCGTCCGGAACCGGTGGAAAATTAAGGTAGGCCAAGCAATCGTTGGTCCGATAGCGCCCGATCTTTCCCCAAAGTTCCCCAAACCTTTCCTCGACGACTGGCGCTCAGACGGCTTAAATTTATCCGTGTAGGACCGGCAAGCCTCACGGCGCCTCATCACCAGCCCTTCAGTGCCCCTTATGAGGGAATCACTGCGAGACCGAGAACCCGGTTTCGTTGTGCCACTACGACCGTTGCCCAATTTATTGTTGGCCGTTGATTCGCTACGCCTGTGCCACCGCGCCATACATAGCTCCCAGGCGCGCCAAGGTGGGTAAAGTGTATCGATATTTGCACACGGCGTAGAATGGCAGACTTTCTTTTCTGGAAACTGTCTCTATCTAATTTCGCATCCAGATGACGTGCGAGCAATATGGCCATCACCTCAGCTTTGTTGGACGTCGTCGTGCGACCCTTCTTAGCAACACCGATTCCGCGTACTATGAACACCATACGTAACTTACTTCACGCGCCTCAGCTTTGTGTTTGGGTTAATAACCTTGCTTTCGACAAGCCGTTGCTTCAATCTGTGAGATGTATACATTGCCCGTCATCCTGGTATCATGGCATATTATTGCAGACGTTGTACACCGTAAACCATCTTTCGATCCAGAAAACGGTCACATCAGTTCTCAGACACACTTCACGATGCATAGATACCTCAGGCCATATCTTAGGTCATACCTCTCTGCCAAGTCCTCCGCATTCTGAAAAAAATGTATTTGACTAGACGATAAATGCTGGAAGAGATTATCCTCCCGACTCTTCCGTGGCAGTATGAAGGATCGCAGCCTAAGGAGTGTGGCATTGCATCCTGCATGCCTCCCTCTTGCGTGCGCTCTTACGCACAGCCTGACTTGTGCTCGCGATACGGAGAAGGTGACGACTAGCACTGCCAGTGTTCAGTATGGTACAGCAAGGTCAGGACTTTGCGCGCATTTGCAATAGGCCAGCGTAGTAGCCTTTGTCTGCCGCGCCCGATAGACTTGCCCTGTTTCATGGTGTCCAGCACACGCAAGATGTGTAGCGACCCAACGCAAACATCTCTTTAATCAACAGAGCGAAGTGGACATTTATTTTGCAGTTGGTAGTTGGTGGTCGTGGGTCAGGAGACTCCACCATCGCTAGAAAACTCTGGCGAGGCATCTAGGTCAAGTGCCCCGCCATCAGCACCTCTCGTCTTCCTGAAAGCACCGACTTCTGTTATCCCTGGCCTCCATCGCAGCAGCGTATGTTCATGCACCAAATAGGATTGCGCACCGAGTAAGGTCTTCTTGGTCTGCTGCGAGCCGGTCTAAACGATGCTAATTTTGCTTAGGTCCGTGCAGAACGCGCCACCGAAGAGTCCTCCAATAGATCATTGCAAGCATAGCTCGTGTGCCTTGCTACTGTGGTATCAGGCATAAGTTTTGTATGTGGGTCCACTAGTTCGGCGTCACTTCGGATTGAACCAAACCTCTTCTATCTTAGCGATCTGCAAGCCACTTTTTGTCTCCTCACCACCTTGTTATACGGGGACTTTTACTCTACCTACAGATAATATAGACGAACCTAGTACCCCAAAGCACAGAAAGCAACTGAACAGAGACCAGAGACTTATAGTACACACACTCTACAACGCCGGCCACACACAGAAGTAGATCTCCACCTACCTAGGCTTTACCCTTAGGCAGGTGCAGTACGTCTTAACTGTCCCTGTTACTCTAAAGCAAAGAACAGGTAGACCTCTAGTACTTACCCTAGAATAAGTACAGGAGCTTATCCTATTTGTTAGGACGTCTAAAGAAACAAGACAAATAACGTACTTCGAGCTTGCCCGCTATTTTAAGGGTTAGCATATTAGAGAATACGTTATTCGCTATGCTCTCCGCGCAGCGGGGTATAGAAGAAGAGTTGCACTCTAAAAACCACCCCTTTTACTAGCAAATCAGGCTAAAAGAGTAGCTTTTGTAGAGGCCTACACCTACTAGACGGTTAAACAATAGAATATAATACTCTAGAGTAATAAAAGCTAGGTGTATAGAGGTCGGCATAGAAAGAAGCGGGTTACTCAGCTGCCTAATAAGAGTCTAGATAATACCTGTATAGTAGATAAAGTGCTAAAAAAGAGAGGTTAGATGTTCTAGGGCAGCTTTTCTAGGAGTAGAAAAGGTCCTGCTCTCTTTTAGAAGAAAGATTAGGGGTTAATTAATATAGAAAGCTATTGTAAGAAGGTTGTCCCTCTTGTTTATAGATAGATTAGGATGTACCTAGGGTTGGTTTTTATATAGAATAACGCCTTATTCTACTTCTTAAGGGGTACCTCTTGTAAGCTTCTGTTAAGAGAGGTACAAGTCCTATCTTAGCCGCCTTTCTCTCTAGATCTTAACCCTATTAAGAGAGTGTGGAATAAGATAAAGGACTATATTAAGATCCACTACCTAGATCTCCCATATAGGCGCCAGAGGACTTATTCCTAGCTTCGCAGTATAGTAAAAGAAGCCTAGGACTCTATTATACCTGAATACCTTGCTTCTATAGTAAATAGTATGGGAGAGAGGTGTGAGGCTGTGTTAGCTGCCTAGGGCGGCTATACTAAATACTGAATAGCTCAAATATAGCATCTCAATTTGTACAAGCTGCAACTAGCCCCTGCTAGTGCCCCACATACAAAACTTATGCCTGATACCACAGTACGGTCTTTACCGCTACTGAGTTGTGCTTATATTCCGAAATCCCGTCTCATTTTATGCGCTTCCTGTTCTACGTCTTTCCCTAGACTTGTTTCGTCCCCCACGAAACTCCAAATCATCCCCAAAACACCAAACACGCCCGACAACTTGTGAGTGTGTATGTGTGTTGTGGGGGTCCGTTAGCTACAACATTTCGACATCGAAAGACAAACCTTTGGAGATAGATAGTGAGTCGAAATGAACTTCTACTTGCTTGCAAGACTTGTGTTGATATAGGTGTTTCAGTTAGCTGGAGGTTTACATACCAGTCTTTAGCAATCACTTCGCACAATCGATTCGAGTGTTTACCACAATATCAATTCCTTCACAACATTAGCATAAAGACAATACAAGGTCAATCGGACTCCAGGAACCACCGTAGATGGTTAACAGGCATGGAATCTATTACAATAAACGAGTTTGGGGTGTGGGAAGCTGATAGAGATTGTACCGTCACAGTCAAAGAGGGTATAGTGTTTCAGAAATTCAAGAGTGGTGGTGAAGAGACATTAGGTTTTGGCCCAGAAAAAAAGATCCCTGTGAAGCAGGGTGATCGGTTCACATCCAACGTGCGCTGTGTTCTTGTCAGGCCGGAGGCCTAACAGAGCCCTGGTCCAGTTATTTCCAAGTATCTAGGCCTGTCTATTCGTGGCTCGATAGCGATTCATCTCTAGTCAACTCTAAGGTAATTTACTTTTGTCTCAAGTACTATATGGACGAATGCAGATTTCCGCCCCAAGACTGTTGAGTCGAGTTCGAGAAAATGGGCAAGTATCCACGTATCAAACATTGATCCTCTCCTTAACTCTTGTGTACATCTCCATGCTGCGCTGTTTAGAAGAGCTTCTTCAACTTGTCATAAATTGCGCCTAAGGACCGTGTACGGTTTGCTGGCAAGATGCACATCGGTTTACAGTCCAAGCCTCCTTTTTGTTATCACCTATCGCCATCAATCTCTTATCATACAAATCGGCGTCCAACACTGTAGAAATGCGAGGGAAAAAAGGCATTCGTCTAACTGAGTGAGGTCACTTTAAAAAATACTTTTCCTTCAAATATAGCCTACATATAGGTTTGAAGATGGATATAGGTAACGAATACTTGCATATTAGCGAACAATTGTATCTCACGCTTGATGTGGCCTTTGGCTCCTCGCAAGAAACAATGAAGATACCCGTCCAAGTGGGTGCACACGATGGATTAGCGTTATACAAGCCAACCCCGTGAAGCCTACGCGCAACTGCAGCTCCAGAAAAATGGTAGCTCTCTTATATCTGAGGAGACAACACGAGCAGCACTTGGATCGGATCAGCGCGAAAAGAACAAAAAATAATGCCTACCCGTGTTAGGAGACCCTACGTACGTGTCAATGCGAAGCTCGGAATAAGTGCCTGGATTGATGAGTTTGCTGGCGTACAGCACTCAAAAGTTCAATTGACGCAGCGCTGCTGAGGAAGATTGCGGAAAGAAGTAGACTTCCATAGTTCGTGAGGGTAGACCGGAAGCTTGAATTCCAAGGCTTGGAATCATATTTCCAAGTACTGAATGTGATATGTTGCGGTTTCTGGTGGGCTACAAGGGCCAAGAAAAAGCTTGTCATGGTACATCACACACTTGGTCATGCACTATAGGGATGCAAGAATTGTGTTGTCTCTCATTTTCTAACCCTACACAATGCTACCATCAGACTAGTAGCTATGTACAATTCAGACCTCACAAGCCTCCACTTCAAACATACCCTTCACAACTTGGCACTCCTTCCCATACCGCTCGAGCGCATCCCGAACAGCATCCTCCACGTCCACAATCTCCACGCCAACAATATCATTGTCTTCAGCAAAATGACCAAGAGGCTTCACGGTATTACCCTCATAAAACTGGTTGCTGACCGCCAACCCCTTCATCGCCTGGCCCATTTTGGCTTTTCCTTCCTCTTTCTCGCCCTCTTCCTTCCACTTCTCCAACACAGCTAAAGCATTTCGATGGATCTTGTCTACGTCAACCTGCGTGATAGTGAAGTTGATTTCGAGGAGCTTCTCGAGAGTGCGCAGCAGCGTGTTTTGCGTGAGGGTAGAAGAAGCGGGGAAAGGACAGATGAGAATGGATCGGTTGAGGACTGGGAGAGGGTTGCGGAGCATATTTGCGGCGGCGAGGCTGATTGTGGAGAGGGGGGTCCAACGTAGAGGTTGATCTCCGGTGCCGTAGATGCGTGCGTGGCGGTTGAGTATGTCTGATGAGATTTGATGTAAGTGGATTGTTGGGGGTGTGAAGTAAATAGGGAGATTGGATCCTTACCAAAGCCTGCGGGACCTTTCATTAACCCTGCAGTAAGTGAGTTGGTATTCTCCTTCCAAACAACCAGGCCGTCGAAAAGACTTACACATATCAAAGAACGGCCCGCCGTTCAAACTGGTCCACGCAATCTTCTGCTTCCGCCTCAATTGCTCTAAATAACCTCGAATCCTACATTTTCCGCCTACAAACGCTTCCGGCAGCCTCCTAAACTCATCCCTCGTAATGTCTCCAACAAACTCATTGGCGAAGAAGAGCTTGACGCCTGCGGTGACGGCCGCGTCGATGATGAGTTTAGATGGCTCGTAGTGCGTGGCTCCGCCTGTGATGCAGTTTATTACTGCATCTTGGTTCTGGAAAGCGGTTTGGAGGGAGGACGAGGATGTGTAGTCGACAGTGCGATGGGTGATATTTGGGGGTGGTGTGTAGGACGATGTCGGGCGCGTGATGGCTGTGATGGTGAAACGGGACCCGTCTTTGAGAAGTTCGGTGATGATGGCATTGCCCACGTTTCCTGCTGGCTTTGTTTTGGTCAATGGTGAATCTTGCAGTGTGTCTTGGCGGGAGTGGTATGTGATGTGAATGGGTCGGTCAACATACCCCGAGGATTGCAATATTCTTGAGTTCCATGTTTGATAGTCTATTTGCGACGACTAGTTGTAGGATTTAGGGTATGCTAAACTAGGCACTACCGACTGAAGAAGTGGGATGCTACAGTTCAAGCGGCTATAAGAGTTTATATATTCACTCGTTTTGAAGTGCTCGCCCATCACGGACTCTGATGTTGTACCACGCATACATGCATATCTCCTATTTCGACAGTTTCCGCCATTCGCTTGCAGCCAGGCTGAAGTAGGCAGCGCATTTGATGTTTGCCTTGCTGCCTAATGTGTCGGGGGGCATTTGGCGTGACGGTAAGCTGCATCTCTCGGCTCGGGACATAATGGTCCGCCGATGCGCTAAAATGACGCTTGTCCAGTTCAGTCGCGATGCATCGAAAGAGGTTAGCTTGCTCACGTGCTCTGTCGGCGTTTGAGTTCTGGCGTGGTCACAAATGTCAAATGCCGAGCTCGTACAGGCTTGTGTCGAAGTTGAACGCGGAGGGCTTGGAATATTGCAACACGGTGCCAAATGATTTCGAAGAGAATTTGCAGTACAGCGATCTTCACTAGTCGTGTATCCGTGCAGTTGGAACGTTGTCTACGCTGTAGTGTTCGCCTGGCAGATGACGATGGCGGGGCAGCCGAGGCCGTGATGCTGGCGTTGCATCATCGCAACCCATAGATGTTTGTAGCGACAAAATACTCAGAACAAACAGAACTTGTGCAATGGCAAGCATCAATGCTGTCACTTGAGCGAGCCAAATTACCACGCTCTAGATATCCACAAACAGAGAAAGTTCGGTCCGAAATAGACCGGTTGCAGCAGCTCCGTTGGCGGATCTGGGCAGCGCGCAATAAAAGATTACCAAAGGCCGCTGCGCTCAAGATAACATTACCCGGCAATTCTTTCGTCTTGACCCCTCCATCCTCCTAGACAACTCAATCACCCTTTCAACACCTGCACAAAACACATATTGACCATGTCACAACGGGGCGCACTTCTTATCGGCAAGCTGGCACATGCCCAGAAAGAATGGCAGCAGTGTTCGCAGGTGGCATCGAAGCTGCACGAGTACCCCGATGGCAACCGAGAAGACTTCATCTCAAAGTGCAAAAGCGGTGAATTTGACGGCATATACGCGCTCTACCGAAGCAACGACTCGAATCCCATCACCGGAGATTTCAACGCCGAATTGCTCGACGCTCTGCCCAAGAGCCTAAAGTACGTCTGTCACAACGGCGCGGGGTACAACAACATCGATATCGCAGCCTGCACAAAGAGGGGAATATCAGTTTCGAGTACGCCGATAGCAGTCAATGATGCGACTGCAGACGTTGCCATTTGGCTCATGCTAGGCGCGCTGCGAAATATTAAGCAAGCATACATGGCAGTCAACAACGGTTTGTAGCTCCAGCGACTTGATGGAACTACGGCTAACGCTTCTGACCAGGCAAATGGCGCGGTAACTTCTCCCTCGGCCATGACCCCAAGAACAAGACACTCGGCATTCTAGGCATGGGCGGCATCGGCTCGGCAGTTGCCCACCGCGCAAAGGCATTCGGCATGAAGATACAATACCACAACCGCAACCAGTTGCCTGGTAACGAGGAAAATGGCGCAAAGTACGTGAGCTTTGATGAACTGCTCAAGACATCCGATGTTCTCAGTCTGAACTTGGCTCTCAACCCTTCGACCACACACATCATTGGCAAGGAGCAATTCAATGCAATGAAGGATGGTGTAGTAATTGTCAACACGGCACGAGGCGCATTGATCGATGAGGCGGCTTTGGTGGACGCACTGAAGAGCGGAAAGGTCTGGACGTGCGGACTGGATGTGTTTGAGGAGGAGCCGAAAATCCACCCAGGGCTGCTGGAATGCGAGAACGCGGTTTTGCTGCCTCACGTTGGGACAGGTACATATGAAACACAGGTAAGTCAGGTTCTTTGGTGTATAGGAACTGGTTCTGGATTGAAGCTAACTGTCCCTAGCGCGAAATGGAGATACTGGTGCTCGATAACCTGAAATCGGCTATCCAGAGCGACAAGTTGATAACGCAGGTACCCGAACAGAAGGGCAAGGCGAACCTATAATCGATGCTTCGAAATGATTTGGCTTGGATTTAGACGGATTCGGCACTCCAATAGATAGCGAAGAGAATGATAGAATGAGCTTGCTAGTAGCTTGCACATGCGGATGCGCCTTCTACGTTCCTGCATTCAGAGAAACCTCATTTCAGCCTCTTGCGTTACAAAGAAAGTGCAAGATACAAAGTGTCCAAGCACGGCTGAGGAATGCGTAAAGAGCGTCATAGGATATTCTGTAGGTAGCGATCCTGTACAGGCCTTGGCGCTGTTGTGTTGTGCTCTCGTTGTAACATGAGAGCACAACTTATCTAGTCCGCTCCTCACATTACCGCTTGCATACTCCCGATTGAGATACAAATCCCCAGACCGTACATGGGCTCAGGCGGTGACGAAAGGGGGTCGGCATATGGAATTTTCTTAGTAGCCCGGGCCGATAAGAAGTCTGGTCAATTGCCTAGCTCCCGTGTGGAGGAGAAGCTGGAGAAGAACCTGGGGTCGGTGTTTGAATGGAATGTGGAGAGAGAGAGAGAGAGAGAGAGAGAGAGCAAGTGCGGAGTCCGAGAGTCGGGTTTTG
>JAESFQ010000514.1_pt1 | contig 14257 bp, 14 predicted proteins | sample 9269431 | NCBI WGS metagenome assembly JAESFQ01 (sample SAMN14502588, study PRJNA617103) | algae metagenome | isolation source: Plectolyngbya sp. WJT66-NPBG17 and co-occurring heterotrophs from well... | place: USA: Mojave Desert, Joshua Tree National Park, California | collected 2006-08-06
CCTACCTCCCTCTCTCCATACTCACCTCCTACCTAACCTTCCAGACTTACCACTTATCTTCAAAGACCTCACACCCCAAAGCCCTACCGTAACCCCCACATTCCCCACTACAACCTCATTATACCTACCCTAGTCCCGCAACACCTCGCTGCCCCATACCCATACAGTTCGCATACATGTATCCCCATATCCCCGCACGCCAGTACCATCAGGTAATACCGCGTGGTATCCCCATCACATGTAACACCTGCGCAGAAAACATTCAAGGTACCGAGGAGGAGAACCAAACTACCGAGGCTGGTAAGCGAGGCGTACCGCTAGCATTACGCGGTATGAGGACTGCGTCAGACTCGGAGACAGGAAGCCGACGCGCTGTAGAGGCCATAGGGTTTGAGAAGACCGCGTAGGCGCGTAGGAGGGTGGATACTGCCTGTGTCTGTTAGCTGGAAGATACGGAGGTCTTGGAAGCGGTGCTGGTGTTAATAGTGCTGTGGGATGTGTATGATGCGTGGTGTGCGTTGTTCGCGTGGTGTTGAAGACTGGATGAGAGGGCTGAGAGGGCGTACAGGGCTCGAGGGAAGGAAATACATCGGCTGGCTAGCTAGAAGGGTAGGGTTGTTCTTAGGGCCATGGTAATAGGTTAGCTTCGAGAGTACTGCATAAGTCTGTTTGGTGGTGTAAGTATACAAGCGGTGGTGTATGGGTGGGCGTTCATCTGTTGATGGTATGTTGCGTGGTCTGCTTGTCTCTCGACGCGTGCGCGCTGACAGATGTTCGGAACGAAACCGGTCATGATTCCGAGATGTTCCGACGGAGGGGAAAGCGTCACAGCCAACAGCTTGTTTCAGGCAAAAGTATTATTACATTGATTTCATAGTATGGATATAGTGGTAACTCCTGTGCTCAATAACGCCTCGCTATCATGATCATCATATGAAAGTCGCCAAACTTGGCATATCCAATAATCGCCCAAATCAGTCTCCCTTCCTAGTAATATTATTTCAACTGCCTCCTACGCCCTCGGGCAATCCAGCGTTCCCTGTTCCACGAGACGACACATTTTAGATGCTCATCAGAATAAGCTGCGCCTTAGACCATCTGCTCACCGTGCCTGCCAGCACCAACAGGCTTCCTCTGCACGCGGCTCGAGGTGCTGTCGTGGTGACTATGGGCAGGGCCATCGGGATGCGGCATCATAGTACCCCTAGGACCATCTGCAGCATCGAATGGTGCACCTCCCCAGCTGTTCCCATCAACTGTACCCCATCCAGCCTTGCGTGTGAAGACAGTATCATGGAAGCCGTCGAAAGAACTTGGGCCGGCGCCGTAGACGAAGGGGGCATGGCGCATGAGTGGGATGTGGTTGAAGCGGAAGTCCCAAACCGAGGCATAGGTCATGCGGTACGCGCTGAAAGCCATCAAGGTACCAATTACTGCTCCAGCGAGGATGTCGTACTAAGGATCTGTTAGCAACTATCTAGGTATCTGCGACGACAGTTGTGAAGACTTACCCAGTTGTGGTACTCGTCAATGGTAAGAGCACCGCCAATCAAGCAAGCTCCCAGGATGGGTGCGTAAAGAGCGACGAGCTTCCACATAGCTGGGTGGTGGTTCGAGAAGACCTTCAACTTGGCATTGAGGTACAGGTACAAGTAGACAAAGCCAGCAAAGGCAGCTGTGGTATGACCGGAGGGCATGGACTCGAGGCTGTCGTTGATCTCATTCTTGTCACCCGTGCAGATGCTACGGTCGAACATGATCTGTCGGTAGCCATTTGCAACGTTGCCATATGCGCTACCAGCTTCGACACCGTTATCGTTGGCACCGATACTTTCGAGAATGTTTGCTGGGATAACGGGCTTGCAGACGGCGAGGAAGTGAGGACGGAGACCTCCAATGAGCCACTTGATGAAGACCTGGAATACGGCTGCAGTGATCAAAGCGTAAAGAAGTCCGATGGTAGCGTTGTTGAGGTCCCAGAAGCTGCGAGCACGGATCTGAACGATCAGGAAGACAGCCAAGGGGATGAAGAAAGCCATAAGAGCGGCAGCCCAGATGGGGATGATCTCGTTGCGCATAGGGTAGGCGAACTGGGGATAGACAATCTCTCCATCTTGGAAGATGATGGGGAAGCTACGGCTCGGGGCTGGATCAGCAAAGTATACACCAAGACCGACAGCGCCCATGAGGGCCATGGTAAGAATATCGAGCCAAGTAGCCTTGAGCCATGATCCGAAGCTAGGCCTGCTGTTGTAGGATGACGAGTCCCCTCTGGATGAACGCCTAGGCCTAGTTCGCTTCTCGTGAGTACCAGTCGCCGTTGTGGTGTCTGCAACGACAGGCGTCCTGGTGTGCCTGGTGAAGAGACCCATGTTTGCGGATAGTGAGTGTTGTTTTCGAGAATGGTTTGGCGAGGTGCTCGAGTGAGGTATCTATACGGCGTGCTGATGACGTATTGTTGTCTTTGTTATGATTGATTGTTCCGGGAAGGATCATGCAGCAAACGACGTAGCGTGCCAGCAAAGCAAGCAGCACCTGCACGTAGCGGACCGACTAGAAAGTCAAGGTGAGAGAAGAAGAGGGATTGGCCTTGTGGGAAGTGGACAGGAAGGCTCGCGATACATGCCTTATATTCCAGATCAGCACCCATGGCCAAATTCCTCAACACACATCGTCACGCAGTCACGTACTCTGCCAAACGACATCATTCTTTGCATCTCCCCCACTGCATTGGTAAATTTCCAGCCACAAACCGGTTGCGAACCCTGTCGTTACGCTCGATTTGAACGGTCGGCGGCATTGTGATTGGAGCAAATGAAGATCGTAACGCTATTAAGCAACCTGAGACGAGGAATCTTGGAAGCTGGCAAAAGCTTGGTTCGCGTAGTGAAAGCTTGGTTTAGCTAGTGATGGCTTTATGTGGCTGACGAAACGGCAGTGATGTCAATAAGTGGCTCTCACGGCATTTCGCTGCCGGGTTGACCTTGGATTCTTCGCGATGTGTGGCGCTGTATCGATGGTGTTGCGTAGCCTGCATAATTTGGTTTTCAAGGTGCTGCGATGCTTGGTGACCCTGGGTGACGTCAGATGCGCGCAAGTTTTGCCTGCTCCTCGTTCGTGGTAGACGTGGATGGTCAAAACAGCGACGCTGTACAGGGCTGGAATATGAGGCTTGACGCCGGCTGAACTATACCAGGGGCAGCTATACTATGAGTGAGCCGATTGGAAGCATCTCATGGCGATTCAGACACATACCTAGGTACGGAACGGCATACTTTGTACGGAGACCTCAACAGCACGAGCCGACATCCAGTACTTTCGCCGACAACAGAACCGCTATTGTAACACTTGTCAGAAGCCAATACACTTGTGTTCCCAAACTGTGCTACGACCAATAAAAATACCAGTACTTGTCCAACAGTCGTCTATACAACACTCAAAAAGGTCCATCGCGCGTACAGCACCGCGAGCGTTATCTGGAGCGATAGGACAACCTGGAGCGGTATTGCTCTCCTAGCGTTCCAAGGGGAGTCAGGAGGACAGGTATTTTCATTGTGTAGCTATAGACAAGCAAGCCCATACTGATATCGCTAAGGTGCGTGGCCTGTTGTCTGTTCCTCTTTGCGGGTGTCCTCTAACGCGCTCGCGCAAAGGCACCGCCCATCCGTTATAGGCCTGTCGGAACTGGCGGATTGGGACATTGCGCTGCTGGAATCCTGACGCAGCGAACGGAAGAAGCGGTGCGAGATGCGCGCGGGCGTTGTGTGCGTACAGCACAGTACAGAACATGCGCTCCTACTCTACGCCAATGCGTATCACATGCCGTCAAGGCGTTATCCCTACCTCCTCACTTGCTTTTGCAGGCAATCAGCTATCGCGTCATCCCGGCACTCCGCCTCAGACACGAGTTGTCGCCGACGCGGATTTCCCCTGAACGTTCGAAGAGATAATTCAACTGCTCTCCAGGCCTATTGCTGAGAAGATGCTATGCTTCGGCTGCTGCTGATGATGGATGTGCCCGTCGCTGTCCTATCTAGAGGCTGCGTCTCCTCCCACACTGGGGTGGCGTTGCCGTTCCTCCAGACTGGCACCATAGGCAGCAGCTTCAAGGTCAATCACAGTAAATTGAAGATTGTCCAATGCGCCATGTTGAAGTTGGTTTTAAGACATCTGGTCGCCTCCACGCCGAAAATATTCCATACCGTATAAGGAACAACTGCTTCTACCGGTTTAAAACAAAGATCCTCCGAGCCCATCACTTGCCAGGTCTGCGAGTTTACATTTCAAAGTCCAGCCGTAGTTTTGGCGCTGCCAGGCACTGCCTCCTCCGACTGCCAAGTGCCCCCGTAAGGCCAACATTAACCATCGCAATCAACACAACCAGAAACCTCTCGACAGAACTGACTCTGAGAACATTCCAGAGACTCTCGAACATAACAACAGAAATGCATAATGTGGCTATTATTGCAACCAATCTGGGCGCCCTACGATATGCGTAACCAGACGATATTGCATATCCAGTAGCGCACGCCGCGATCCCGCTCAATAAGGCTGCGCCTGGTAGTTCGCGCACGGCCGGCGTGACAAGCTACGTTTAGTGTCAGCGTCCGAAGGCTCTATTCAGTGTCGGCGTACGTACATCTTGCCATTTCGTCAGGAGTTGGTTTTGGCTTCTTTCGCCCTGTAAGGCCAGCTGCGTTGAGCTCAACGCAGAACCGCAAATCCACAGTCCGATTCCGCAATATAAATCCAATAGGGATTCCGTTCGAGAGTGAGCACTCCTTGGCAGTGCGCTTGGGAGAAGCGCCCTTTGATCGACGTCGCTCTCATGCTTTACCATGACTTTTGACAACTGGAACGTTAGGTTATAGACTATGGATCGTTCGCGCGACTTACTTATATGCTGGTAATGCAGGCAGGCACCGATACTATTCGAATAATGGGACCTAGGTCTGTACATAAAGGTCCAAGGGAGGTGGGCTGTGCCCGGGGCTGAAGAGGCGGTGCCCAATGACGAAACCTCAGCCTGATTGTCCGCCTACGAGACTACAGTTTTTTTGCAACTCGCTAAGTAGCAGGCATCAAGTAAAGATGAGAATCTGAGAGATGGCAAAGAGTGAAGAATAGGTCTGCTTGTCACGTACGTACGTGGAAGGCGATGGGATCGATGGCACAAGGCTGAGGCTGTAAGTCTGAAGGGGGCGGTGAGCTCGATTCAACAAGTAATTGAAACTTGCCGAGATATGCATCGTGACGTTCTCTGACGCCTCGATACGGGTCTGGCCTCGTTGGCCATCCGGGGGAGCCTAGCGATCAATGGGCGCCCTGCTCTCCATTACTTCTCTCGTTGACCTTCAAACCTCACACGCCTCACCTTCCCATTCCCTCTACTCCCTACTAGACCCTCTCCATCACTTCGGGGTATTCCAAGACCCAGTGTCGCCAAGAGGCTGAAGCCATCTGGCTCTCAGTGCCGACCACAACCGGCAGCACCTCACGGTCACGCTTCACCCCCGAGGACACCCTGCTACGGCAAGCCTCTGCACACTCTGATGCGAATACTCCCACCGAGATTGTGCCTCTATACCAGCGGAACAACATCCGAGAACACCCGAACTACCGCTACCGCGCGCATCAAGTACCAACAAGACGTCGGTCTCGACAACACGAGGAACACGTCCCAACACCATGCGGCTTCCAAATCTACCGCAGATGCTGAAGCATTCGGCATTCATTGCCATGCTAGCTGACACAATCTGGATCTTCTTCCTCGGATTGACTTCCAAGAGCGACAACCCCGCGTTCCGCGACATTGGAGGAGTGACACTGTCCTTGATACAAAACATGTACGTACATCGAGTGTGGCTGTGCATGGCAAGACTTGCTACTCTTCGATCATTCGCTGACGCAATACAGCTCACTGGGACTATGGTTTTTCTTAGCCCTGATGTACACCGGTATTACATTTCACTATGCTAGGACCCATCCTTTGTAAGTGGTTCTACGAGCTATGGGAAGATTCACGCTGACGTACCTGCAGTTGGCCGATGGTCACAATGCTCCTCGTCCTATTGATGACTGCCTTCTTCACGACATACCTTGGCTTCGACCCGATGGACTGGTCAACTTGGGGCCCTTTTGCAGCTGTATTGGGTATCATCATCAAGATCGGTATTCATCACACGTACGAGAGTGCGGACCGCGGTCTACTGCGTCAACTTCGTGATTGCCTCATGGGCAATGCTGAAGAAGCCGACGACAATGGCACCGACAACAACCGCAACAACAACAATGGGAACGGTCGCAGCAGTGCCAACAGTCTTCAAGATGACCAGGAACTTGAAGACATGTCACATCGCAGCGCCAACAACGTATAGGCTTTGATAGTCTCGGTCACCACACCAACTTGACGCCAGGGGTCTGCCATCTACGCTTGCAGTTCGAAGGCAAGCCTTCATGCCCTCATTTCCCTCTGCAGTTCCTGGAAGCATCTTGCAATTGCGTCACCGTCAATCTCGACCGAGGCTATCACCACCGTTGTCCCGTCGTTCCGTACCTTGGTATTCTTAAGCACGACTTGCGAGCATGCACCGGCGTTTTCATAAAGGCCCCAAAAAACGAACATTCCTATTAGCGCCATGGACTTGTATATCATTGTCCTCACTCAGCATGTGCATATGCATTTCATCATTCAGATGGAATGGATGGCACGGTTTCCTCAGACGCGGTACATCATCGCGTTTCGTCCCCCACATGCGGGGACACCCAAGTACACCACATCTACAAGCTTGGCGACAGCTTTGTGGTTTGACATATATACCCCCACCTGGATAGTGGCCTAACCAGTGTTTTACGATACTTAGACTTAGCGTTTCGCTATTCATAATGAGAAATATACCTACGATCAGGAGTGTTCAGTGCTGCCTCGTGATGCTGAATGTGATGAAGGCTTAACGCCATTTGCCAAGTGTCATCGTTGCTGCATCATTGCTCGCGCACCGTCATATGCCTCGTTATCAACCGTCGCATGTCTGTATCTGGCCACTCGTCTTGAACAATGTGTTTTTGATGCTTGATACTGTTGTTCGTGTGCCCGGATGCAGGTCTCCCAGTCCTCATGGCGCTAGTATTCTACACATGTCTTCATATCAAGCACTGGCCACTACGACGTAAAACTGCGTGCGTAGTGTCCATCGGTTCGACATCTTCCGACGAAGTAGTCAGCAAGTGCAAGGGACTGACTTACACTTATGTGTTCTCTTAGCTTTCTGCTGACGTGGACGTGGTTTGCGTAAAGAACCTGTGTAAGGAGCGCGCATCCTGGCAGTGGAAGGTCGTCAATGCTCACGAGCACGTATGCGTTGCACAAAAATCCTCGTTATGTACGTGCACTTTGCATTGTTCGATAAGGAAATGACCCTGCGCTACCGGCAGTTTGCTCGGTACCAAGAATGACCTAAACCGCCTCCACTTTTTAAAAAGAACCATCCGCCCGCGTCCGGCAAAATGTTTTTTTCAATTGAGGACCTTCTGCAGACGACACCAGAGCGCCGTCGCAATCCTATTCCATATGTCCCAAAAACGCCATTCCTATGTGGTATCCCCTACGCCATCAAAGCGAATCCCTGTATCATGAAAGCCAACGCCGCGCGGTATGTAAAGAGAAGGAAATCGATTGGAGTGTTAAGGATTCTCCTGGGGGCGAGCGAAACTGTCGACCTGGCGAATTGATCAGCAATTGATGACGTTCAGAAGCCAAAAGGTGGTTGCGCTTACCGAGTCTTCCTCGAAATGGAATTTGCCGCTGCATGGGAACGTGAAAGCGCGCTGTACAACTAGCGAGATGCTGTTGTGTAAGTCTTCGTTATTGATCCAGTCAAGATGAGCCTTGGACATGCCCCATGGAAAGTGTGCCTCCGAGTGAACTTGTTCAAAAGTCCTCTGGCCAGCGCTGCCGCCGTCCTTCTGCTCCACCCACTCGCTGTCGTCGGCATCACCAACAATGGTTGTTATAATGACAGGACACTTCCTAACTGTCTCTTTGTTCTCGCTGGCCACTGCAACAGTGGCACTCGATCGGCCAACCGCCGGCGAAGTTTGTGGGAGCGCGGGTTCCTCGAATTGACCCCCGACAGATGCGAGGACACCCGGACTACGGGACCACCCCTCGGAAACCTCGGTCGCCGGGGTATCGGCGGTTGATGGGTTTCCTATCGATTGTGAATAGGTCGAACCGGTACTTATATCGATGCTCGACTTCTCCACCCGGATAGGAATGCCGTCCACTACGTGTGGAGAGTTCGCTTGTATTTCCAAGTCTTCGATGAGATCTTGTTGTTCCATTTCGGCCATAACCAGTCTGCTCGCGCTCCTCCAGGCTTCGATGATCTGGTTACGGGAGGAAAATCGCGACCGCGAGGTATTGTGCTTGCTGAGCTGCGGGCGTGTGATGACAGGCTTTCGCTGGTCACCCTGATCGTTTTGCAGAACTGGTTGGCTGGATTTGGCGTTTTTTCCTTTCCTCTGTTTCTTACGTCCTCCAGTCGCCTTGCCCGATTTGTTGAGTGGAGTCTGAAGTCGTCCAGACAACTGCTTCTTTGCAGTCTTCTGAAGTCGTGTCTGACACGAACAACATTGTACCGCTGTGTTCTGTTGCGGGCCGTTCTTCTGCCACCATTCTTGTCGTCTGGTCTTGCGCGAAGGTTGTGATGGGGTATTATCGCGGGCGGTCGGTTCTGGAGACCCAGCAGGCGCGCATTGTTCGACCTCGCATTTCGTTGCTGCAGCCATGTTGCCGAGCAAAGAGCTGCGTGCAGTCTACGATCGTTGAGGTGCTGGTCGCTGGTCGCTGGTCGCTGTCGCGGGGAATCACCAGTACTACACGCTCGGTGCTTTTTAGCTATGTTCACAACAGGCGCTCTGCTTGTTCTGGTGGTGTATACCTACGATGAGCTGCTGTCGAATGCGAAGAAGCGCTATCGCGTTGAGGTCTCCAAAACACGATCTTATCGATTTCGAGCTTGTGCTTGTCACAATGCAATGCAAGCTAGAGCTTGCTGTTTAACATAGTTAAGAATCCCAAGCCCCGGAGCTTAACCTATAACGTTCCCCACTCGCCAGCGCTCTCGACCAGCTAAGCCAGCGCCGTAAGTGGCTGCCGACAACCTTTCACCAGCCACACCTGATTGAGGGAAGTATAGCACATTGTCAGAACTTTAGCACGGTCACGCATTAAGATCCAGTCTGAAGCATAATTTGATCGTTTGAATTGCTTAACGTATGTTCTCTCCACACCCAGAAGCTACCCCACTTGGCTCCAACGTTACCAACCTGCAAGCACCAGCTCAATCCTCGTTATCGCGCCTGTAGAACTGTCCGTGTACACGTAAAACATCGCCTGTCGAAACTTGGTTCGCCAAATCATGCTGAGCGACAGATGTTCATTCTCAACGAAGGAAGGGATTCCGAAAGGCACTCTAAACGGCTGTCTTCGCGGCTACCATGATGGTTTTTGTTGCACGCTTCGAGCAAAACATCGCCCAGGTCAAACCCAAATTGACCGTCAAAGGCATCACAACCATGAGTCTTTCGAGTGGACTCACATGGAAATCATATCGCAGACTTTCGAGAAGTACAAGTCCGATACATATTGTCGCAGCCACCGCAATCCACGCTGGAGCCTTGCTGTAGGCATAGGTGCAACACGTTGAATACCCCAACGTGCAAAATGCGATGCTACCGAGTAACACAGCTTCCGAGGAACGTCGGACGGGATTCCCGATGACCTATCGTATGTTAATGAGTGTACCCGGCTGATCTTATGGTTCCAACGCACATTCTGCCATCTTTCTAATATGCAGTTACGGCTTGGCCCAGGTTGCAAGCCCAGCTGGATCGAACTCAGTGCAGTGCTGCATAACCAAATCCCGGCTGCACAGCTCTTACAAGTGTCAGACAATACACTTGGTTACGATACTAGATGCACGATTGTGGCAAGTGTTTGGGTATATTGGCTTGTAGAACTAGAGACGAATCGCTACCAAGCCACAATAGCGATTAGTACTCCTTTATGAAGAGGAGGTACCGTAGGGCGACAATGTGAGTCGTAAAGTACAAGTAGCTAGCTCTCTTACTACGCTTTAATACAATAATCTATCTTCTAATTTATTTCTATACTCCTTCTTGCTGTAGTAAGCTACTATCTCTAGGTTTAAGCTTTTTTTTAAATAAAAAAACTCGAGAATTATAGAGCTAATCTTCCTGATTCTATATATTATAATGTCTTTTAAAAATCTCTATTATTAAGGAAGTTATAAGCGTTTAAAGTTTGCTATTTTACTAGTAAACGTAGGTCATTGAGTGAACAGGGTCATTGAGCGCACCGACACGGTACTGCGCGACTCCGCGTATTATGCTGTTAGTTCAAATCAAGCCGGCGTCCCGTCACAGTCGATGAGGAAGATGATCCAAACTCTATGTTCAAATTCGAGTACAGTCAATTCTGGGTATAACGACGACATAGAACACGCAGAAAATCTCAACAAAGCGGACAAAATCCTCAAGGCTAGCTGACACACCCTACAACCAGCAACTCCAACGCGCTCTTCTCCTCCTGGGTATCATCCTCTTTCAACAACTCCGCAACTCCGTCTCCTCTCCGTTGTGTATGTAGCCCTTACTCCACAACTGTCACATGACTTAAGAGTGGATATGAACCTCGGTAGTTCCGCTACGATGCCAAGTTGCAAGCAACACACCACAGCGACCACACTTGTGCTGGACGTCCTTCAGCGAGTTCATCACGTAAGGAATACATCCTAATAAGCAGAAACAACAGAGACCGAGAGCCCAGGCGTGCGTCGTGTTTCCCGTTTCGAACGCGACGTTGGTCATGGCACGCTGTCCGCACGCAGGGCAATCCGCAGGTGCGGGTCCGCGGTTCAGGTTCGCGATAGCTGTGGTGCCCTGGTAGGCGGTTCCACTTTGCTGCTGGGGAGGCATGCCAGGCTGGGTGCCGGCGTGGTCGGGGTGTATGTATGCACCTTGGGGATGCTGGGGCGGCGGCGAGCCAGCGGGGTAGCCTTGAGGTTGTTGTATGTACATGGTTGGTTGCTGTGGGTATTGTTGTGCGTTGGAATTTTGATGGTAGACGGGTGGTTGACTGATCAAGCCTGGCGACTGAGGGTATTGCTGCATGGGTACTTTGAGACTGTTAATAACAAAGCCATAATGTTTGAGGTAAGGAAATTGAAGGCTAGAACGGCGTAGTCATTCCAAACGACTATGCGCTCCCTAACGGCGAAGTTCTTGGATCGCATTGAAGCGCGTAGTATTCATGGGTAATGGCAAAGGGAAGGCATTTGCTTACCGTTCTGCTCCTCCATTGTGAAGGTTCGTAGTTTCAAAGTCGGTAGGATGCGAGGCTTACTTATAACCGTAGTCAGGAGACAACGAATGCTGAGTGGTATTGAGATGGCGTCTAGCAGCACATGTGGGATTGAACGTGGCTTTTATCGAAATATTGGGGCGTTACGCTGTCGCTTGGCTCTACGGCCAACGGGACTCAAGTCGCGTGTTGCGAGCACAGCCTTCATTTCGTGTATAGATTGCTCGCCCTTATCCCCGCGCAAGGCTTTCAGCCAATTGACAAGGCCAATGAGCGGTCCCAGTCTCTTACACGTAGCATGACTGTATGCACAGAGGGTGGAGAAGCTACAGCCTCAGCTGCCTGCATTGGTGATGGGGCGACGAGCGATGGTGATGAAGGGTGTCAAGGGTTTGCCAGGGAGTTGCAGGCCAAGGCTATAATTTCCTGAAGCGGGGTGTCGTCCCGAGCTTGGGATCCACAACCTACACCACCTTCATGTTATGCAAAGTTGTGTTGAACCCGCCGCGCCGCAACGGAAATCGCCATGCTTTCTGGCCACGTCTGCTTGGCCGTATCACATCTGATCTCTAAGCTGGACCCGTGTTCAGGTAGGATGGCATTCGACATGAGGTGTAGGAGACCGCAGATCAGCACATGGACCCCAAGATCTATACTAACGACTAGCGGCTGGCTGTTCCTGCAGATGCCTATTTTTGCATAACAACCAACGAAAGCTTGACAAAATCAGATGTGCGGAGACAGAACCGGTGAGCTAAGCGATTGGCAGGCTCGTTTAATGGTCTCGATTACGCACGGTCTTCCCAAGGCTTCAGTATCGCGTATCCATGTCGTCTAGATCGACGTCGTCTTCTGACTCTTCATCATCGTCGCTGCTCGTTTGCTTTTCGTGGCCGATATCGCTCCTGTTGAGCAGCTTTTGCTGTTCTGGGGTCAAGTCTACGACAGTGGGTGCGTAGTCGCCCAGCTCATCGTCTGCGTCTGCACCGTTGACTTCCATCTCTACCCGCTCGCCATCCTCTAATTCCAACATGCCGCGCTTTAAATACGAGCCTTCTGGTTCCCATCCGAACTCTTCCTGCATGTAGTCCTGCAGATCCTCTAGCTCGTCGACCAAGTCGGCTTTCCATTTTCCGTCAAAGTCGTCGAGCGCTTTGCGAAATTGGCCCAAGAGCGGCTTCAAGAAGCCTCCGCCCACATCGTTCATATCGAACAAGTCGCCCTCCATATCGGCGCAATGACCAAGCTGTATTCTTAGGCATCTTAAGAAATCGAGGAACAGGTGAGGCCGTTGCTTGACTGCTTGTCGACATGTGAGTAGCAGCCGGAGAAGTCGCTTCCACTGTTCGAAACAGGAGTTGTTGTTGAGAGTTAACACCATAAGGAAAGTAAACTGTAGCTCGCCCAAGATCCCGTTCTCTCGGCCGCGTAGATCTCCAGCTTGGCAATGGTTGTCGATGAGATCTCCTAAAAACCAGGATCGGTCCTGCGCAGCTTCTGTGCGTTCTCTCCCGGTTGCGCCCTCTCTCCAAGTCTTTTTCAGATCGATAGGTAGGAACCGTAGCTCCTTCTCCGGATGTAGCATGCTGTTGCTGGTCTCTAGGCCCGGTATCTCGTCCAGGTCCTGTGTGGCTGACGATGCGGATGTCAGGTTCCAGTGATCCGGGTTTAGCCCGCATATCCTCGATAGCATAGTGGGCGTGACTTGTGAGGTAAGCTTGCTCCAATCCGTAGACTCCTCCGACCAGCCCTCTTCAGCCCCGGAATCCCCTTCCTGCACACTTTGCCGGTAGGGTGTCAGGCCATCTTTCCATATGCTTCCTAGGTTCGCTTTGTGTCTCAAAATCTCAGTCTGTGAGGTCTCGGCTACGAGGTCTTCAGTACTCTCGTCCCACTTCTTGACGAATACTTGCGGCGAGCCTACGCCAGGCGAGACGTAGAACCATGCACCGTGTCTTACAGACAACGTGCTGTCGCTCGCAGTAAAGACGAAATGCAAGCCAGGCGGAACATTCTTGACGCCTTGAAAACGTGGCGATGCAGTGAAGGATAGTAGATCGATGCCAGCAAGTGCTTTTGGCGGCAGATTCAGCAGGATTACGCAGTTGTTGATCGTCGAAGGATCCATCCTGGGACGGAAGATCTCCTCGAACCAAGAATGCCGTAGAATTTTGAGGAGAGGTTTTTCGCAGAGCTCTACTTGAGCAGGTGAGAAATGAGGTATCATTAATTCCAGGAAGGGTAAGACGCGAAAATACTAAAGCACGTGATCGCGGCAGCTCTGATGCAGGGTCCAGTCGATTAGGATCTAGGCGGATAAGGTGAAAGACGCAGGCTATGGGGCTAATGAAGATGAAGAAAAAGCAAAGATCGGCTGGAGGCGTCCCTCCAGCACTTAAGATGATGCCGTCGCATGAGTAGCTATCAGGTAGCCATGTGGACATCTGATGCCATATCCAGGAAATGAGCGACCGATATCTCCCCGAAACACACGCTATACGTCATTGCGTTAGCGCAAGGCTCGGGTCGGGATGACGATCTCATCCCGATTCTCCGCTTGTCGTGGAGGAAACCATCTGATAGATGGGTGTCCCTTGACGAGACGCTCGCGGCAAGCATGATATCTCTTCTTGTCTAGACTCGATCTCCCTGCACGACAAGCAACCCTGACGATCCTGCTTACCTACCTTTCTGACCCGAGCAACTACCAGCAGTGAAACCTCCAACTACAGCCAGAATACAGGCCCGCTAGCAGTAGCCTCGAGCTGTTGCCGTGGAACTGGTCACTCAACAGGCCCTGCATCCGTCCACGTTCTTCATGTCGCCCCCGCAAGAGACGCGCTGAACACGCCCGAGCACAAACGTCACCAT
>JAESFQ010000515.1_pt1 | contig 14235 bp, 10 predicted proteins | sample 9269431 | NCBI WGS metagenome assembly JAESFQ01 (sample SAMN14502588, study PRJNA617103) | algae metagenome | isolation source: Plectolyngbya sp. WJT66-NPBG17 and co-occurring heterotrophs from well... | place: USA: Mojave Desert, Joshua Tree National Park, California | collected 2006-08-06
ATGCCCTACGCCAGCGCGCATTACCCATTCGAGAACGTGGAGCAATTTGAGAAGTCTTTCCCTGGTGATTTCATTGCTGAAGGTCTCGATCAAACCCGTGGATGGTTCTACACTCTCACAGTTCTTGGAACGCATCTCTTCGGCAAGCTGCCTTTCAAGAATTGCGTTGTTAATGGTATCGTACTTGCGGAGGACGGCAAGAAGATGTCAAAACGTCTCAAGAACTACCCCGACCCCAACTTGATCATGACCAACTACGGTTCGGATGCTTTGCGGTTGTATCTTATCAATTCGCCTGTCGTTCGTGCCGAGACACTTCGGTTCAAGGAAGCAGGAGTAAAGGAGATCGTCTCCAAGGTCCTTCTGCCCCTCTGGAACAGCTACCAGTTCTTCGAGCAACAAGTGTCACTGCTGAAGAAGGTTGCCGACCTCGACTTCGTATTCGATCCAGCGGCTGGAAAGACCAACAAGAACGTGCTAGACCGATGGATCCTCGCGTCCTGCCAGTCGCTGTTGAAGTTTGTGAACGAGGAGATGGCTGCGTACAGGCTGTACACCGTGGTTCCACGGTTATTGGAGCTCATTGACAATACGACAAATTGGTACATCCGCTTCAACCGCCGCCGCTTAAAGGGTGAGCACGGTCTAGAGGACACCAAACACGCCCTCAACACCCTCTTCGAGGTTCTCTACACACTCTGCCGCGGTCTCGCACCCTTTACACCATTCATCACAGACAACATCTACCTGCGCTTACTACCTCACATCCCCAAGGAACTGCATGCGGAAGACAACCGAAGTGTACACTTCCTTCCTTTCCCAGAAGTACGCGAAGAGCTGTTTGACGAAGGCGTCGAACGCCAAGTTAAGCGCATGCAGTCAGTCATCGAGCTTGGCCGTATTTGCCGAGACCGTGCCAACAAGGGCTTGAAGATCCCGCTGAAGACCTTGGTGGTCATCCATCCAGAACAGCAATACCTCGATGACATCAAGTCGTTGGAGAACTACATCATGGAAGAGCTGAACGTCCGGGATATAGTGCTTTCAAGCGATGAGGAGAAATACAACGTCCAATACTCAGCATCGGCCGACTTCTCCATCCTCGGTAAGAAGCTAAAGAAGGACGCCATTAAGGTCAAGAAGGCGCTACCAAACCTCAAGAGCCAAGAGATCAAGGACTATTTGAAGAGTGGCGAGATTGTCGTGGACGGTATCAAGCTTGAAGCCGAAGATCTGATGGTCAAGCGCGGCCTCGCAAAGGATTCCGGCAACAAGGACCAGGAGTTCAACACCGACAACGACGTTCTTATTCTCCTCGACGTTGCCTCGTATCCAGAGCTTGAGCAGGAAGGTCTTGCGCGAGAAGTCATCCGCCGTGTACAAGATCTACGAAAGAAGGCCGGGCTAGTGCCAACCGACGACGTAGGCATGGAGTACCGAGTGCTAAGTGACCCGGAGAACGTAGGACTGGAGAAGGCGTTCGAGAATCAAGGCCCGTTGTTTGAGAAGGCTTTACGGAGAAATGTGGACAAGCATGTCATAACTGAGCTTGAGGGCAAGATCCCGGAGAACAGTAACGAAACGGTCATTGCAGAGGAAGAGCAGGAGCTCCACAAGGCGACTTTCATGCTGCGGTTGATCAAGCTATGATAGCGTTCTGACGTGGGTTTAACGGATATTGCTCCGGGTAGCATGGTAGCGCAACATGTTTGATAGATGAAATGAATGCAAATTTTCAATGATGTATGATGAGCACCTTCGTATGCTTTACGTGTCAAGAGTTTCCCTGCGCCACCGCCACTGCTACTATCGTTGCTTATACGCCTTCTGTCCACGAGGTTAGATGCTGATGGTTTTCCATTCTTTCAAAGACAGAGCTTACCAAATAACACTCCTTCAGTTTCATAAACTCGTTGACGCACATGTCTTTCCGTACGTTATTGTAGTCTGCGAATATACATTTGCCGTATACTGAGCTCTGAATCATTGTTTAGAACAGCATCAAACATGACTGGTTAGGTCATAGAGAGGGGCGTGACATACCTCTTTTGAGCATTTTGCGGCCGCTGTGGCAAGTTTATCGATGGGACGTGTTCGGCCGGGCATCTTCAGTAGTAGTTTGTAGCCTCTCACTCTGATGATTGCAGTGGTATGTCTGAAGGGCGAGTTGCTCAAAATCCGTAATGTTCTTTCGCCATGTCATTCCACCTCGATGAGGTCAACGACCAGGGTCGACTCAACTAAAGCCTTGGCGCCTCTCGCATCCACGAACGCGGGCGACCAACCACTCGAACAACAAAGCGCGTCGCTGCAACGTGCCAAAGCGGGCGCACAACACTACATTCATCCCACAACTACCTCTTCTTACTTGGAATCTGTAATGCTTAATTGTTGCGCGACGCACTCACGACTTTCGCGCATGCCGCTGCTTTTTGGTTGCTCTCCGAATCATTCCCGGTTCCTTCCATGTTGTCGCGAACGCGCCGGAGACGAACGAGTCGCGTGCACGAATGCTATCCTCCATGAGCCAGAATGGAGCTGAGACGAAGGCCTTGACCCCAGACGACTTTCATAATGATCGCAGTAATGCAGCCCTCGGTCACCTTCATCTCTCCATTCATACTAACACCACTCCAGCTGTCGACGCCATCTACGAACTTTTGAGAGACGCGCAGAATTGGCCAGAAAGACCTCTCCACGCTCTCCTCGCCGCATGCGAAACGTACATCGAAAAATGGGGCCTGGACCACGGTGATGCTTCCGCTGTCCGTCGCTTCTTGCCCCTCTTGCAGAAACATGAACGGCATGGTGAGAACTTGGTGTCGCGAGCCCTCCGCGTGCTGCGAGACTCTTTCGGTGTCATCGTAGAGTATGTGGGTACAGAAGGGACGGATGTGCCCAATAATCCTGATGCGGCGCGTACAGGCGCACAGGCGAGCTTGGGGAGATACTCGAGGACTGGGAGCTTCGACTCATTTCTTGATGGGACGGCAGACAAGATTGCAGGCACGGACTACGGCGATTTGGCGGTGCGCCCGAGGAGAGCATCACAGCAGGATGCCCCGAATGGCTATAATAACAGGCGGAGCCACCGTCGCGCGGCTTCCGACACTGAGGCGCATTCGTACCAGCCAGCGCAACTTTCCGATCGCAACAGAGTGAATGGCATTGCGCCTCGAAGGTCGACTTCCGGACAACAACCGCCAGTCCACAAGCGCAGCGCTTCTATCTCGAGCCGCGGCAGTTTGCAGATAAGAAGAAGCGGGCCGACAGAGACGCACAGAACTGGCACTCACGATGCAGATGAGAGCGATTTTACCGACCACACGGCTAGCCTCGACCTCTCCTCCATCCAGATACCGGGAGTGAACGCGCCGATACCCAACGATCCGTACGACTCCCCGCACCAGCGCCGCCTGCAACAATCACGACAGACCCAACACCAGCAATATGTCCCCGAACCATTCCAACTTTCAGATACCCGATTGATGGACGATGCGGAAACCTTCGAAGAGCAACGGTTACACCGAGTGACGAGAGAGTGCATACGAATATGGCGTAATCGAGCGCAAGAGCGCATGAACCTGCGTGACGATATGGAAAGAGTAGCCATCGCCTTCGATCGCCGCATCTTGCTCAGGGCATCACTCTTGCAGCTACGGGACACGGCGCTCGTAAGGCGTTCCGGCCGAGAGACGAATCGCTTCTTCGATCGGCTAGAGACCCGTGCAGACAAGGCTCGCAGCTTATTCCTGCTCACCAAAGCCTTCACGCATTGGGCGAAGTGTGCGGAGGATGAAGTTCAGCGTACATCAGTTGCGCGGCGGCACATGCTACGCACACGATTCTTCAACGGCTGGCGCGACATAACAGCAGTCAATGAGCTCAAGATTCAGCACTTTGCTCTTGCAAAGTTTCTTTCCATATGGCGAGCACGCACGGCAGAGGTGCGGGACAGCAATCAATTCGCTGTATCGTACTACGAAGAGAAGATTGTCAGGAAGTCGTGGAATGCCCTGAACAACGAATACCTTAACAGGGGCGCCGCAAATTGGCACGACACAAGAACTGCAAGAACAACACTGCAGAAATGGCGTGAAATCACAGAGATCATAAGGGAGCGGGACATATGGGCGACAGATCGGCGAGATGGAACACTCTTGCGAAAGACGTTCCAGACGTGGCAGCAGAAGACATCGGCAGTAAAGACTCTGCAATCGCAGGCGGACCAATTTCGACACACGTCCCTCCTTCGAACGACGCTCCAAACACTGCAGAAGCAGGCGCAGCTCGAGCCGCTACTGCGCCAATTTCAAAGACGCGTCAATGGCCGTTTGATTCGTGCCAGTTTTCAGGACTGGCGTAAAGACGCTCAGCTATCACGCCAAGCACGCGATGTTGACCGCAAGCGCGTCTTGCGCAATGCCTACACTGCGTGGAACGACAGGTTGCGCATAACAGCTCTCGAAGATCGGATCAACGACCGCATCATTGTTGAATGCTTGTACAAGTGGACGTTGGCATCTCGAGTATCCCTCTTCCAACGTGTTCATAATCGACAGCTCAAACAGTCAACATTCTTATCTTGGGTCACGAAGACCAATCAGCGCGCTAACACTCTCGATGCTGCGGAAGCTCGGTTCGCCCAATTCAAGCGTGCTCAGCTGCTGCGTACATGCTTGCGCAAGATGGAAGCTATCACTACAGAGAGACGAGCGGAGCAGTTCGCTATTCTAGCTCAGTATCAGCAAAAGCTCAAGCAGCGCATATTCGACAAGCTCAAGGAGAGGCATGCGCACTTCCAAGAGTTGAATCAATGGTCGACCGATGCGCGCTTCTACGTTCTTAGCAAACATACACTGAAGACATGGAGCCAAGCCACTCAACATGCGCGCCGCAACCGCAGACGCGACACGTACTCGCACGTCCGTAGAATGGTCAAGACAAATCTTGTACGACGGGTGTTTGAGCATTGGAGAGATAAGGCAAACCACATTGCAGTGCTCACACAAAGAGCTAACGACATCTCCGAAAACCGCACTCTGCAAAGCAGTGGTGCAATCCTGCATCAATGGCATGACCGTACGCTTATGCTTCGCCAGCAGGATGCGCAAGCCGCTAGCCTCCATGCCTTCAAGATTTCCACCCGTTATTTCGCCATCTGGTCCCAACGCATGGATCTTATACATACACTCGAAAGGCAAGCTGTCGCACTGCGGCAGGAAAGCACGGAAATTGCAGCTACAGGTGCTCTCAAGAAGATGGGCTGGCGTCTCTGGAACTTCCAAAGGCAAGAGGAGAATGCGAGAGCTCTGTTTGAGAGGAACTTTGAGAAACATGTCAGAGCGATGGTTCGTTTCTGGGCAGAGCGGGCTACCGAGCGGTTTGGCCAACGGCCCGCAAGTCCAACACCTGCCAGCAGGTCGAGAGGACGAAGACAGGATGAAGGTGATGACTACAACGGTGACGGAAACGACGGAGGTTTCGATGACCACAATGACGACAACAACGATGTCGGGCAAGGAGGCCTTCAGCGATCCGGTGACGAAACACAACGACTGGAGTCATGGACAGCGTTCGACGAGAACGCTCTGGGTCTGAACAACGACCTCGACCTCTCGCTCTCCCTCACACCAGAACAGCCACCACGTCATCCAATCCTTACTCCCAATCCCTATGCTCCTGCTCCCTCGCCTGCATCGACCCGCCTACCAGGCTCCATCCTCCGCCGACCAAACACCTATCCACAACCGCAATCCGCCATCCGACCTCCTCCAGCAACCATTATAGAAGACGACGAATCTGACCTCGATTTCGGCGAAGGTGCACAATCAACCTTTTGGTCCGGAACGCCCATGCCTCCCCCCAGCAGTAAACCAGGTTACCTCAAAACCCCCAGTAAACGCAGCATCGTTCGCGCCAAACGCCCAGAACTCCCCGCTAGCCCTGAGAAACAGCGTGTTCTCTCTCCTGTGCGCCGGCCGCTAGGCTCTTTTCTGGAACGCGAAAGGGGGTCACGACTAGGTACTATGAGTGCGCCGCCTGTACAAAGCAGCAGAGATAGCAGGCTTGGAGTTGGCGGTGTAACGAGCTTTGAAAGAAGGTTACGAGAGGGCGGATTTGGCGGAAGTGTCGCTGTTGGCGGGAGTGCGATGAAGAGGGCGAGAGGGAGAGGCGGTAGAACTAGAGTGGGATTTGGAGAGGTCAGTCAAATGGGAGGACTATAAGCAGCGACATGGCGTTTGGTTCTGAGTCTTGTCTTGCATATTGAGAAAGCATTGCGTAGCGTCTGTCAGGGTGGATCGGTTTGGATATGTCAGGATACCCCCCTATATTGCTCGTCAATCTTACCTGTGTCTTGCTGCTGATTTTATGTGCTTGGAGGACGTTTATGTGCTATGGCTTGGTGTTGTAAGGACTTCTCTCATGTCGTTTCTTCGCTCCGTGTTTCCACTTTTCACTCGGCTGGTGTCAATCCTCGCATAAAGATGATGTAGTCCTTCGCAGACGGTAGAAGCATAGTCATAGCAACCCGTCTGCTTGCCTTTTCACAGCACTACCTGCACGTAAATTGCCCTTGTGTATCTTTCTCCAGTGTCCGTAACGTAGCTGCTCAGCCTCCGCTTGATATGAAAATCTCTTAGATGCGAGTGTCGTTTACGCCATCTCTCGCACTATTTGGCGTTCTCAATAACGCTTAGCAGATAGTAATCAAGTTCAAGGGAGAGTATCAAAGCGCCGTTGCCCTTACTGACGGGCTCGAGGTCGAGGCGGTCGATACAATGTTTTTGAAGACTTTAACGCCGGTCTCATGGCTGTGGATAGAGACGATCGGGAAGTCAGTCGTCAGTGTGTAGTACCTGAGTAATTCCCGAAGGCGGGGTTGGGTTGACGCGACTAGACACAAAGGCAATAATCTTGGATGGACACGGTACCAGTGATATGCTATAGCTAGGCACGTACTTTAGAAAAATACAGGGGTGGTATAGCCGAAGTATCACGACGCGCTGGTCAGGGGTTTCTACGCGCGCATGCGGCTTATGCTGTATGGATGGGTTACGCCGCAATGACGGGTATGTAGATCGTGGTCTATTGTTCGTAGACGAACATGTTCACAGCCAATTTGATTCGTCACTTAGTCTGAAGACCCCCGCGAGTATGTGACTTTCCTCGCATCACCACTGCACAGCTTACATCAGCCCATCTCCCATCCAATCACTATCCGACATCGTGATGTACCTGGTATGTATATGTGAGTGCGACACTATGTCAACAGCATGTACTTGTTCATTCAAAACCTCCCTTCATATCCTCTGTGTCTTCCCAGCTGCGTCTTGCCACATCAAATCCATCCACAAACATGCGCGCAACTCTACCCACTTCTCTCTGCATCCTCGCCGCCACCCTCACAGCAGCCCAACTCCCCCCAGACTACAACTTCTGCACAGGCGACAAAGCGACGTTGGGCCACTGCAACACACTCACCTACACAGACACGACTCTGAACGCTACAAACCCGCCCCACGCGACGGAATGCCAGGAAGCTTGTAGGAGTATTTTCCAAGACGCTGGGGACTGGGGAGTAGATCTTAAAGGTAAAACCCTACTCCATATGTTCCGGACTAGTATTTCCTTTCCTCGTCACCCCGTAACATCGCTCTACTGACACTGCTCTACCCCAAAGGCAAACCAGAAGGTTACCAGCAACACATGCACAACGCGCCTTGCGGATTCAGCATGGGCGCTATTCCGAACACGTCGCACGAGTTCTCTTTCGATATGAATAACCAGGATATGGTTGACATTATTGACGAGGTGATCAAGCGATTTGCGGGGTTGCATGGAGGGAAGGTAGCCGCGGAGGGGAGGGTGAGATGTGATGGGCATGAGGCTATGTGGTACGTTAGTCGGGATGCGCGGTGATGGGTGGGATTAGTAGAGTGACGACGGGTGTGTATCGAAGCTGATAGCTCAGCTTCTCCACATAGGACGCGCAAAAGGATATCACGGAGACTCTTTCATTAGATACGACGGTTGAACTTTGTAAGAATCTATTAGACGGTCTACCATAAAAGTATCCATTCTATACTGCTCATATTCATCGAGGTAACATTAACTTCTTAATGAGGCACATTCCCTCCCGCATTGGGGTCATCGGTGAGTACAACGTAAAAACCCAACGGACACAGCATATTACTTTGCTTAAACGTCAAGGTCGTATCCTCGGAGCACAGCGCTCCACTGACAGTCACCTTGCCAATACCAGGCGGAATTCCGCACGGAGCACCGTTGACAACGTAGCTATTGCCTGGCTTCATAACGGGCGGTGGGTTCGGCGGGCTGGGGCCCGGAGCCGGTTGTTTGTTGAATGTAGTGACACCAGGCTCTGCGCCAGCATTGATAGCGTAACCGGTGAATGTGAAATGCCCTGGTCCCTGGAAGACGAAGAGACCGGGTGCTTGGACAAGGGACGGGAAATCGAAGACGAGGTTGCAGACCTTGCCCTGCGTGGCGTCGGAATCGAGCTCGAGGTTGAAGATTGTGCATTTATCTTTGGGGGTTACGATTGCCCATTCGGTAGCTGGGTAGGCTTTGTCGGGGCATTTGGCACTGATGGGGACTAAGGCAGAGGTCGAAATGCTGCCCTTGGGTAGTTTGCCGTCCGGTTGTGCTGGGTTTGCTGGGCATTTGGCCAAGTTCTTGAGCACGCTCAGTGTACGTGGTGAAATGTCGTTTGGTGCCAATGTGGCCGGGGCAGCGAGGATTGTAGCCAGGAAGGCTGAGAGCAACACAAAGGTCTTCATGACGAGATGAACGGAATTTCTCGAGAGGTTTGAGGAATCAATTAGAGGATTTGGTGTAACTTGCAAACCCGAATGAATGCGTGATCCATTGTCAGAGATTCAACCGCCCACTTTATACTTCTTGTCCTCTCCATACCGTCATTCCAGCTCATGTTCGTCAGGCCGGCTCGCGCATTAGCAACGATCGTCTAGCATTCGCGTACCGACTCGTACCTACCTTTGCCAACCCCTTCGAAACAAAAGGCCTATCAGTCAAAGGTAAGTTGACAAGTGAGTATCTCTAGATTCCAAGAATGGCTTCCATGCGCACGTCTCCAACTCCTGCGATTTGCCAGAAACGCCAGGCATAGCTTCGTAGACTTTCGGGCTGAGACATGGCTAGCTAAAGTAAGCTCTGTACTCGGACAAGGCTTTCGTGATCCTGCGTTCATTTCTGTAGAACCAGAAGCCTGGACGGCGTATTGGGATACTATTGGCAGCTGGCCGTTTCATGAAGCAAAAGTTTCCGGAACCCCACCTTTTACCCGTTGACGCGGGTATCAACTAAGCCTTCTAAATCCTACCGGGGTTTCTTACGTGCGGCTCAGTATTGACATGTTCCCTTTGAGAGCTGTCCTAGTAAGCTCAGCTGGATAGGGCAGTTCTTCGGTACATTGCAACTAGCGTCATGTAGCCTCACAGTCGTATTGCAGCACCAGCGTCCAGATCTTGCATTCGCGCGTACAAATCGAGGACCAGTATGCAGAAGAGACCAGGACAGTGCTGAATGTTCCTAGCGCCCTTCTGGTGCATGCCGATCTCGCGCATATTTAGGCAGGACGTGGCGTTTACAGCGCGGCGACGGTGCACGCTTGATGAAACAACTCTGGCTATCGAAATTTAGTTCGTAGCCCAAACATAGCTCTCAGGCTACGCTCTGAAGGGTTCCCGCGATGCTGGACCATGACTGACCGCGACAAGGTATTTGTGCCGCAGGTGCGAAAGAGAAAGTCGGGCTCGGGTCTGATGTTCTCAGCAACCGATGGATGTCATTGCGTTACTGGCCCTGTGTTGTCGCATGGCATGTTGCGCTATCACCGACTTCGTTCTTGGTTCTGTTACCATCAGTCTCCCACGCGGACCAATTTGTATTTATGACGAGAGCATACTCGCGTGGTTATGTCGTGTGGCCATGTACAGATGCGTCGAATTGAACTTGCGTGCGATGCAACACAGCAGTTCGTGTACGAGCTCTGGAAAGGTAAGAATTATTTAGATGCATGTTTTTCAAGTGAATCAAGAGTAGGACCAGTAGGCTTATCAGTAAGGTCGACGTATTTCGGAGATGTGGATGTAATTTCACGGTTCAGTTGTTGCGCAGGTTGAAGGCAAGATCACGGTCACTTAGGGCGCGAAGATGTGTTTTTCAAGTTCGATTTCTACGACACAGTCCCAGGACTAATTACAATTACCCTCTCCAGCACCAAGGATATCTACTCGAAGTGAAGACCGATCCCCAATGCAATGTATCGTGTAAAGTCATAGCAAGCCCGTGGGCATGCTCAATTGAAGGTTATGACATTTACAAGAAGAAAGCAGCGAAAGCACCAACACCGGCAACGAAGCCACCGACGTTGAGAGCAGAGGCAGCACCGGTGAACTCAGCGGGAGTGGAAGGCTTGACGTAGCCACCAGTCTTGGAGGGGTAGCCAGTGCCAGCAGCGGGAGGAACACCAGTGCCAGCAGGGACAGAGGGGTAGGGAGCACCGCCGGCGGGGGCAGATGGGTAGAGAGCACCACCGGAAGGCTTGCCAGCACCGGGAACGACGGGGTAACCGGTGGGGTGGCTGGAACCAGGAACGACGGGGTAGCCGGAAGGATGTCCAGCACCGGGAACAACGGGAGTTCCGGTGGGGTAGGGGACAGTGACGGTGATGGTGGTGGAGCTGAGGCAAGAGGTGGTCTCGGCCTCAGGGACCTCGGGGTAGTGGGAGGAGGCAGGGTAGTGGGGGACCTCAGAGGTGGCGTGCTCAGGGACCGTGGGAGTCTTGGTGGACTCGACGGGGTACTCAGCAGGCTTGGAGGGAGTCTCAACTGGGTAGGCTGGGTACTCGGGAGCCTTGGAGCTCTCGACGGGGTACTCAGCGGGCTTGGAGGCCTCGGGAGTCTCGACGGGGTACTCGGCAGGCTTGGAGGGAGTCTCAACTGGGTAGGCTGGGTACTCAGGAGCCTTGGAGCTCTCGACCGGGTAGGCAGGGTACTCGGGAGCCTTGCTGGACTCGGCAGGGTAAGCTGGGTAGGCCGGGGCAGCGGGGGTGGTGGCAGGCGCAGCCGGGTACGCGCCGTACTGGGGAACGGCGGCAGCCAGGCTTGCGAAAGCAGCGACGGCGATAGTGTAACGCATTTTGATTGTTGGGTATTAGAACTTGAAACGGTAAGGTTGGAAGTGTTGGTTGGTGGAGGTGGAGGTGGTGGGAGAGAGTTGGCGAGTGTGAATTATTAATGATAGTATTAGTTGGTAACAACGAACGGACGACTCGAAGGTCAAAGGACTTGAAGCTCGAAAGTTTGGCTGTGAAGTGAGGAAAAGTAACAGGGCGACCACGCTGCCATGCTATATACCGTAGGGAGATTACAGCACGGTAGCGCGGACCGGAAACATGTGGCCACTGAAAGGGGGAGACAGGACAGGCGACAGGGGCGGAAGCATCTGGGCGCTGCAAGTGGTCTGGCGGATGTCAGGGCTAATGCAGGAACCAAGCTGGCCTGCCGCCCCGCTGGCCATTCGTAGGACGTGCGTGCCTGGTGCTAGGACTAAATCGGCAGGTTGGCTGTGGAGGGCTGCGGTGGCTTCTCGTGTTGCACAAATGAACGGCATGCGTTGGCCGTCCATTCGAGACGCTGTCGTTGTTGTCTTGCTGCACATGGGCCGTCATCCCCAGACCGGTGGTTGTTGTTCTAATTACGCGCTATAGGCGGAAGAACAGTGCATTCCCATTTTGAGTATTATCGCGAGGCATGTTGCCCCGACGGCCTTTGCTCGGTGTGTCTCCAAGCTCGAAGTGGCGATCGTAACAAGGTATCTTCAGGGGCGGTCCTTATCGCACTGCCCGTTGAACGGAGGTTCTCCACCAGCACATGGCCCTTCCACCGAAGCGTCTGGAGATCCTTATCCCGAAATAGTGTCTGTAGGGTGTCAGTGTTACAGAATCTGCAGGGTGCGTCAGCATATGCTTAGTTTTGCGCACATCTTACGGCTATTTACACGTGTTCGAGCTTACAACAAACAAACATCTCCTTCGGTCTTTTCGTGCGCAGAAGACGTCACCGACTGCTCTTGCGCTGAGCGGCATTGCACGACCGAACGGTCATTTGTGTGAGGCGCCGTGGCCCAGAATCGATAATGGCATCGATGAGGCGACTTTGCCGAGGGTGGAAATTAAGCATCAGGCGCTTACCAATGCGGTCTAGCTGTTTTCTGCGCTGTCCCTTTTTGTCTCCACCCCGCTTTGTCCAGCTTGACTCTCATTTCGGCCTCGCCTTCAGCACCTTTACGCCGGCGGTACTTCACGATCCGATCTCTACATTTCGTCATAGTTGCTGCTATGCTTCGTTAGTCGAGTTGCTTTTCTTTTTGGCGCCTCAGCATTCGCCGGCATAGTTGCAATGGTGCGCTGCTCGTTTCAATCGCAATGTATATTGACCGCCTCGCGTTCATTTACATGTGCCGCACACTTGCATTCAGCCGGGAACACTCCGGTGGGCATCGGCGACAACGTCGAGAAGACCCTCCCAATCGCGTTCTCCGCTGCCACATAATCAATGCCGATCACATAGTTGTCCTGAGCGCATGGTTGACTGGATCAGGCTGGTGATAGAACGGCTTCATCGGAGCGAGACAAGGCCGTTTGATCATTCGACATCGAGAATGGAATTTCGCGTGAACAGCTTGTGATTGGTGCACAGCAGCGTCTTTAGTGCTCGCTCGTGACGAAGAAGGGACCCACACGAACGACTGAATAACTTTCGGCATTTGATTTGATCGAGGAGCACCCGCATGCCATCGATGCGCTCCTGAAGGTTTGTATAACATCTGTTCTTGCTGTGTATGCCTTCTCGCATCGTTGTTCCCGAAATTGACGGCTCGACCTCAAATTGGTGGTCTACGACAACCGCCACTGGCTGTGCCTGCTCGGATCCATGAAAGTGGTATGCTCTGCAGCATGGAGACCCCGGCCTATGTACACCACTTTACGACCTCCCGAAGCAACACCTGCACCGTTACACCGGCATTGGAACACTCCAGCAGCGACTCTATCATGCTCAGGATCGTCGTGGATAACTCTGATCTCCGCAATGTCCGTCTCTACACTGGTTCCACACATATGAACAGCGTCCGGCTATCATCACAGCCGCTTGATCTTCAGCAATAACACTCAACAAGTCACGTGGTGATTCTGTCCGAAACGGATGTCATTGGGTTGGCGGGAGAAGTGTAGCCCGGATAATATCCGCCATAGGATGGCAACAGAGCCTCTGGGATACTGCAAGCAGGCGCTGAATCCACCACACGGGATTCTCGCGCCTAGGATTCTTTCATACCCATACTGCTCTCGGACTACTTACCTATTCCTATCGTGAAAGAATCGCCTACAAACCATATAGCAGTCTACCTTAACCAGTTCCCTTACACACGAGCCCATTGCCCATTGTCCATATCACCAATCCTCACCTACTCACCACAGCATCGCGAAAGCGCATGTATCGGCTCTTCCAATCCAATACGAGCAGCACCACCCCTCTCATCCCCTCCATCTACACAGAAACCCACACAAAACCATCCCGCCTTATTCATAAACCCATCCTCAACCCCACCACTTCATCGAATATCTTCATACCATACTCTTCACTTCGTCTCGTCGAACGTGTTAATAAGAGCGTAATCTACGCTTTCTGTAAAGAGCGGGTTCCTTGATGTCGTTTTCCATGCTCGGAGCGTCGGGCGAGGGCCCTTCGGTGCGGTGGAGAGAGAAAGAGAGAGGAAAGGGAGGGAGTGAGACATGTACAAAAGTAACACTGCGTTATCTTTTACGCACGAGATCAAGTTCCTGGGGGACAAGGACAATATACAAGATCCGGATCATCGCCACCAGAGGATACTTGTTGCGCTTGAAGGAGCGTTGGTAGTCCCGTTTCCCTTCCTCCCTTCATTCTATTTCCATCTCGTGTCTTGCGTGAGAAGTGTCGCGATACAAGAGAACAAAAGATTGGTGTTGGGAGCCCAGCATGAGTTTTGCGAGGGATGGGGTGGTTGGGCTTGTTCCGTTTCCTGTATCATGTTATGTCATGTCATGTCATGGCATGTACTATACTGTCCTAATAGCTTATAGAGAGGCAAGTGAGAATAAGATACGGAATATCTACCTAGGTATTTTATAAAACGACACATTCG